>Ga0068865_100002661_pt1 | contig 10607 bp, 11 predicted proteins | sample KBSMisM12_FD_75293 | JGI IMG/M metagenome (GOLD analysis project Ga0068865, IMG submission 75293) | Miscanthus rhizosphere microbial communities from Kellogg Biological Station, Michigan, USA - KBS Miscanthus M1-2 | ecosystem: Host-associated > Plants > Roots > Rhizosphere > Soil ...
AATCCGCGCCTGCGGCGCTGCCGTCGCTGGAGGCGCGTGACTGTCACGCCAAGCTGGAAGAGCTGGCGCGCCGGCTGGCGGGCGCGCCCGACGCCGGCGCGGTCGCGGTCGTCGAGCTGGTCGCCGAGTGGGTGCCGTCGGAGATTCGCGTGTCGATCGGCGACGTCGGCACCGGCGGCGAGGGCGCGCGTGCCCTGGGACGGACGCTGGCGCGGGCCAAGGCCACCGGTCCGCTGGGGACCGCCGAGACGGGCGGTCTGAAGCTGGAGACAGAGCGCGGTTCGTCGCTCAGCTTCGATCTCGCGCTGTCCTTCCTGAAGGACGGTGTGCTGGCAACGCTGACGGTCGCGTGCCCGGGATGCGTCCCCGCCGCGCCGCGCGCGCCCGCGATCGTACCGACCTCCGCATCCGGCGACGCCGACGGCGCCGTGGGCGCGAGCCTGCGGATGGCCAACCGGGTGGTCGCCTTGTTCAGCGAGGACGGACCGCTGGTCCTGGAGATGGACAAGCAGGCCGTCGAGATCCGCAACGTCCAGATCGCGGGCGGGGAGGGGACGCTGTCGGTGCGCGGTCGCGCCACGTCACGCGCCGTCGCGGAGACGGCGCTAGTGCAGATCGATTCAGCGGGTGGCGACCTGAAGCTGAACGAGGTGCGCGCCGACCCCGAGCTGGAGAATTGCAACGCCGTGTCGGGCGCCGGAGCCATGCGCTGCAACCTCCGCAACGCCGCCCGCGGCCCCGCCGCCGCCGCGCTCGCCGCGGCGATGACCTCTCGCTACCGCGGCAAGCTGCTGCGAACGCTGGTCGTGCCGCCGCCGTTCTCGTTCGAGGTGAGCGGTCGCCGGCTGACCCTGCGGCTGACACCGACCCGCGCCAGCTCGACGAGCAGCGGCCTGGTCGTTCAGGGGAAGGCCGAGCTCGAGTGAGACCTGGAAGGAGGCAGCTTCAACCGGTTCGCGGGTCGGAGCATCAAAAGCTGTACCCGGACGGGCAATGAAGAAATCATTAGCGCTGATCCTGCTGTCCACGGTTTCGGGCTGCGCCTGGATGTACTCGGCGCCGGTGCCGCTGCACACCGAGAGCTATCAGGCGTTGCCGAACGCGCGGGCGAGCACGCTGCTGGTGCTGATGCCAGGGCGGGGCGACAAGGGGGCCGACTGGGCGGCGCACGGTTTCGTGTCGGACTTGCGCGCGGCCGGCCTCACGTTCGACGTCGTCGCGACCGACGCGCACATCGGCTACTACATGAAGGAGACGATCGTCGAGCGCATGCGCGACGACGTGCTCGCGCCCGCGCGCCAGCAGTACAAGCAGATCTGGATCGTCGGCGCCTCGATGGGCGGCCTGGGCGCGCTGATCGTCGCCAGCCGGCTGCCGGGCGCCGTCGATCGGGTGATCCTGCTGTCGCCCTACCTGGGACCGAACAGTCTGATCCGCGACATCGAGGCGGCGGGTGGGCCGGCGCGCTGGACGCCCACGGACCTCACCGATCCCTATCAACGTATCTGGCAGTGGCTGCAGAAGTACCGCGAGCCGAACGCGCCGATGCCGCCGATGTACCTGGGATTCGCCCGCCAGGAAGGCATGGCGCCCAATCACCGCCTGCTCGCGCAGTTGCTGCCCGCCGACCGCGTGTTCGAGGTCGACGGCGAACACGGCTGGATCGCGTGGCAGAAGCTGTGGCACCTCGAGTTCGCCGGCTTCGCGCGCGGGCAATAGCGCGCGGGCGAAGTCAGAAGCGGGCGACCAGGCCCAGGCCCGTCCCGCCGCGGCCGATGGTCATCGGCGTCGGCACGACCGAGACCACGCCCATGTCGTTCCGCACCAGGATGTGGCGCGGGAACGCGAGGCCGCACACGAGCATCGCGAGGCCCGCCGACTGCGCCAGGGCGTCGAGGGCAAATGCCTGGTTGTCGCCCGGGGCGTTCGAGTCCGAGAACAGCTGGATGAAGGGACCGAGCACCGGGATGTACAGCGCTTCGTACCGGTCTTGACCGTACGTCGAATTACTGTCCTCGCTGGCGATCAGCGTCGAGAGCAGGTAGGCGACGCCGAGCACGACGGCGCCCGGGATCACCAGTCCCTTTCGGGCGCGCGACTCCGGGTGATAGCCATAGGGGACCGGCTGGCCCTCTTCCCAGTCCTTGATGTAGCGCGGTCCCGGGGGCGCATACATCAACTGCGGCGGCGGGTACGGCTGCTGGTAGGGGCCCGGCGGCGGGTATTGCGGAGCAGCCGGCGGCGGGTAGGGAGCCGGCGCGGGAGCGGACGCGGGGGGCGGGCCGGCCGCCTGGCCATGGGCGCTGCCGATCGACGCCACGAAGGTGGCGCCAATCGCGAGAACGGCTATGACGGGCCTTGGGTTCATCCGCGGCGCGGGCAAGCTTCCCACAGCTCACCGGCGCGGTGGCGGAAAATGGAACGGCCTCGCGCGGCAGGAAGGCAACCTCAATCGACGCCTCGCCGACGTTTCTTTACTAGGCCTCGCCGCTCGCGCTACGGTCGCTGTATGCGTGGACCTCTCGTGGGGCAGTTGTCGCTGTCGTTGTCGATCATCGCCGCCGTGCAGCTCGCGCTTCTTCCTGCGAGCCGCGCCCAGAACGCTCCCGCGCCTCCGCAGGGTGAGCCGGAGGTGCAATACGATGGCAACAATGGCGCGCCTCCTCCGGCGCCTCCTCCAGCGGCGTACCCGCCGCCGGGCCAGCCGGGGTATCCGCCGCAGGGACCGCCGCCCGGCTACGCGAACGGCCCGTTCGTGACCGTCAACGCCGACAACCCGCGCGCCCGGCTGCAGACGATGGGACCCCTCAAGTGGCAGGACGTCTGCATCGCGCCCTGCAACCGGCCCGTGAACCCGCAGGGTCTCTATCGCATCGGCGGCGGGTCGATCCGGCCGTCGGAGACGTTCAACATGCCGCGCCCGTCGGGGCGGGTCGTCATCGACACGCAGATCGGCTCGACGGTCAAGCACTGGGTCGGTGTCGTGTTGATCATCGCCGGCGTCGTCGATGCTGGGTTCGGGACCCTCTACTACCTTTCGGCGGACAGCCTCGCCACCTCGAGCTCCAACACGACAGACCTTGGCAAGGGGTATTTTCAGACCGTCGGCATCGTCGGCATCGTCACCGGTCTAGTCCTGCTCGGCGTCGGCATCCCGCTGTCGATGAGCAGCACGTCGGTCGAAATTCGCTGAACGCCGCGCGCGCGCGTCAGACCGGCCAGGCTTCCGGCGTCAGCGAGTTCAGCAACATCTGCTGAAACGGATTGTCGTCGCGCCAGAAGTCCGCGCCCAGCACGCTGGTGATCCCGGCGCGCAGCGGCTCGCCGTCCGTCTCCTGGAAGAACAGCCGGTGCACCAATTCGGCGTGATAGAAGCGGTACACGATCCCGGCGAACGTCTTGTAGCCTATCTCCATCCGCTTGGCGTGCGCGGCCAGGAGATCGGGGCTGGCTTCCGTGCCGGCGCGCAGCGCCGGCGATAGCTTCCCGGCCAGCGACTCGCCCGCCAGCATCGCCAGCGACACGCCCGACGAGAACACCGGATCGAGAAAGCACGACGCATCCCCCGCGCAGCCCCACCGGGGCCCGTAGGGCTGCCGGTTGCGGTAGCTGAAGTTGCGGATGATGCGATGCTCGGTCCCGACCGCGCCCGCGATCAGGCGCTGCGTGATCGGCGACGCCGCGATGGCGGCGTCCAGCGTCTCCAGCGGCGTGGTGATGGCGTGGCGGCTGACGATCCCGACCGAGAGGCGCGGCCCCGCCAGCGGGATCAGCCACATCCAGCCGTCCGGGACCATCAGCACCTTGATGTTCCCGCTGGCGGTCAGCTCCTCGAAGATCTCGGGCGCGAGGCCGTCGTAGTGACGGAAGACCGCGACGCAGCCGAACCCCTTCAGCGGCTGTACGGTGCGGTTGGAACGCGCCATGAACGCGTCCTGTCCGGTGGCGTCGACCATGTAGCGCGCGTGGATGACGCCGGCGCTGGTGTCGACGCGGACGGCGTCGTCCTCGACGGCCATCTCCTGGACGCGCACGCCGTAGCGGACCTTGGCGCCGCGCGCCTCCGCCTGCTTCAGCAGGTGGTGGTCGAAGCGCGAGCGCTCGACCTGGTACGCGTTCTTGGGCGTGCCTTCCAGGCCCTCGCGAAACACGAACGTCGCCTTCGCCCCGGTGCGCTCGTCGATGAACTCGGCGCCGTCCTTGCGGATGAAGTCCTTGTAGTCGAGCTTCACGCCCAGCCGTTCGAAGATCGGCAGGTCGATCGGCAGCAGCGATTCGCCGATGTGGAAGCGCGGGAAAACTTCCTTTTCCAGCACCAGGACGTCGTGGCCGGCGTGTGCCAGCAGGTTGGCCGTCGTCGACCCCGCGGGCCCGCCACCGATGACCAGGACGTCGTGCGTATGACCGTTACCGTTGCTTGTCGTCATTTTCTTTCTTAAACGCGCCGGAACAGCAGCGAGGTGTTGATCCCGCCGAACGCGAAGTTGTTGTTCATCACGATGTTCATGTTCTTCGCGTCGACCGTTTCATTTCGCAGATACCGCAGCGGAGCGCAACGGGGATCGGGCTTGTCGAGGTTCTTTGTCGGCACCAGGAAGCCGCCGTTCATCATCGCCAGGCAGAACGCCGATTCCAGGCCGCCGCACGCGCCCAGGGTGTGGCCGGTGTGGCCCTTGGTCGAGCTGATCGGGACCCGCTCGCCGAACACCTGAAGCGTGGCCTGACTCTCGGCGATGTCGCCGATGTCGGTCGCGGTCGCGTGGGCGTTGATGTAGTCGACCTGGTCGGGCGCCACCTGCGCGTCGGCCAGCGCGTTCTTCATCGCCTTCGCCATGCCGTCGGCCGACGGTTGCGTGACGTGCTGGCCGTCGCAGCTGGTCCCGAAGCCGATCACCTCGCCGTGGATGTGCGCGCCGCGACGTTTCGCCCGCTCGGCCTCCTCGAGGATCAGCGTCGCCGCGCCCTCCGCCACCACCAGGCCGTCGCGCGCTTCGTCGAACGGGCGCGAGCTCTCGCCCGGCCGGTCGTTGAAGTGCCGGGACGTGGCGTAGAGGATGTCGAAGACGACCGCGTGCGTGAAGTGCATCTCCTCCGCGCCGCCGCACACCATGACGTCGAGCTGACCGGCGCGAATCGCCTCGAAGCCGTAGCCGATGGCGTTGCTGGAGCTGGTGCAGGCCGAGCAGGTCGAGATCACGCGCCCCTGGATGCCGAAGAAGTTGGCCAGGTTCACCACGCAGGTGTTGCTCATGATCTTGAGGTAGCTGGTCGACGGGATGCCGCGCATCCCGTTGCGCGTGAACAAGGTGCGGCAGAACTCTTCCTGCGCCGACGACGACCCGTGGGTGGATCCGTAGGCGAGCCCGATGTCCGGCAGCGACCGCAGGTCCGGTCCGATGCCCGCGTCCGCCAGCGCCCGCTCCGTCGCGTAGGTCGCGAGCAGCGCCACCCGCCCCATGCTGCGCGTCTTCTTGCGCGGGTAGCCGTCGAACGGGACGTCCTTCGCGACGCCGGCCAGCCGCGTCGATAGACCCTGGATCTCGGCCCATTCGGGCATCTGGACGATGCCGTGCCGGCCCTGGCGCAGCGCCGCGACAGCCGTCGGCAAGTCATTGCCCAGCGGCGACGCGATGCCGATGCCGGTGATCACGACGCGGCGGCCGTTGCTGCTCACGCCAGCCCTCCGTCGATGGTGATCACCTGGCCGGTGATGTACGCGGCGTCGTCGCTGGCGAGAAAGCGCACCAGCTTCGCCACCTCTGACGGCAGCCCGAGCCTTCGCATCGGGATCAACTTGGTCAAGTCATCGACGGGGATCTGTTTCAGCATGTCGGTATCGATGAGGCCGGGCGCCACCGCATTCACGGTGACGTTCCGTTTCGCGACCTCCTTGGACAGCGAGCGGGTGGCGCCGATCAACCCCGCCTTCGCGGCCGAGTAGCTGACCTGGCCGCGGTTGCCGACCAGGCCGGCCAGCGAGGCGATGTTGACGATGCGGCCCCAGCGCCGCCGGACCATCGGCATCACCAGCGGGCGCGTCACGTTGAAGAACCCGTCCAGCGTCGTGCGCGTCACCCGTTCCCAGTCGCCCTGGGCCAGGGTCGGGAAGGGCGAGTCCTTGACCACGCCGGCGTTGTTGACGATGACGTCGATGGCGGCGGCGCCGTCGCCGCCGTCGCTGCCAAAGGGCGCGAGCGCCGCCGCGGTCTCGGCGGCGTCGGCGACGTCGAAGCGCAGCAGCGTCGCCTCGCCGCCCGCCGCGGCGATCTCGTCCCGGACGGCCGCCGCGCCGCGCTCGTCGCTGCGGTAGTTCAGCAGGATGCGGCAGCCGGCGGCCGCCAGCTCGCGCGCGATCGCCGCGCCGATCCCGCGGCTGGCGCCGGTCACCAGCGCGACGCGCGTCATCGGATCATGTCCTCCGGAAGCGGGCCCTGGTAGACGGTCAGCGCCCCCTCGACCAGGACCTCGCTGCCCCGCTGGACCTTGCACGCGAAGCTGCCGATCTGGTTTTCGCCCCAGGTCCGCCGCGCTTCGATGGTCAGCCGATCGCCGATCTGGAAGCTGTCGACGGCGATGCTCAGGTTGCGGCAGCCCAGCAGGAAACCCGTGCGACCCGCCTGGTCGCCCTTGTCGCGCGCGGAAAGCCCCGCGCCGGCCGCGATCGTCTGCGCCATGTATTCGATGCCGACGACGGCCGGCACCTCGCCCTGTTCGGCGAACGGAGAATCGGGGCCCAGCACCGTTTCACAGACCACGCGCTCGCCATCGTACGACAGCACGCGGTCCAGAAGCAGCATCGGCGGTCGGTGGGGCACCAGCTCGACGATGGGCGGGTAGGAGGTCACGCGCTCGCGCCCTCTGGGCCACGCGCGTCACGAACCAGGCGCGCGTCGCGAACCAGAATCGTCCAGCGTGGGTCCTCTTTGGGGCTGACGTCGATTCGCCCGGAGCGGCCCTGGGCCAGCGCGGCGATCAGCGGCAGGATCGCCGCGCAGGGGCCGTCGACCTCCTGTGGACGCTCGACCGATCCGAACGCCGCCTGTGCCTGGCGGAGGTCTTCGAGGACGGCCAGCGCCGGCCGGGCGGCGTCGCCGGAAGCGCCGTCCGCCGCGAGCACGAGCGCCGCCGAGACCGCGCCGGTGACGTGGCCCGGACGGATCGACTGCGGCAGCGGTTCGTCGGCGACGACCGCCAGGACCTCGTCGCCGCCCAGCGCCAGCAACGTCAGCGCCTCCAGCAGCACCATCGCGACGGTGTCATTGCCGGCCGCCAGCGACATCGCGGGCGTCTTGTTCTTGTTGGCGATCGACAGCTGGCCCGCCGCGCTGTTGTGAACGCTGTTCTGGAAGCGCAGCGGCGACAGCAGGCCGTCGCGCTCGCGCTCCTCCAGCATCTCCATCAGCGTGGTCAGCTCGCCGAACGCGGAGCCGACCACGACGCGCAGGCGCGACAGCGGCACGCCGGCCTGCGCGCTCGCCTGCGCCGCGACGTCGGCGACCATGTTCACCAGCAGGCTGCTCCGGCGTCGTTGCTTGGACTGCGCGTTCGGAGCGTCCGCGCCCTCGACGGGCCGGCCCGACAGCCAGCTGGCCGGGTCGGGAAAGCCCGGCATCCACAGCCCCATTCCGAGTACGCGCGCTTGCATCGTCAGTTGCTCCGTCCGAACAGCAAGGCGACGTTGTTGCCGCCGAACGCGAACGAGTTGGAGAGGACGTTGCGGCAGGGCGTGTCCAGCCGCGCGGTCGGGACGTTCAGACCCAGATCGACGTCGACGGGCTCGGCCCCGACGCTGCGCGGGATCCAGCCCTGTTCGATGGCGACGATCGAGAACACCGCCTCGGTCGCGCCGCCCGCGCCCAGCAGGTGGCCGGTGTAGCCCTTGGTCGATGCGACCGGGACGCGCCCGCCGAACAGCGCGGTGATCGCCAGCCCCTCCGAGAGATCGTTGAGCCGCGTTCCCGGGCTGTGGGCGTTGATGTAGTCGACCGCGTCGGGCGACACGCCCGCCTGCGCCAGAGCGGCGGCCATCGCGGTGCGCGCGCCCTCGCCGGTGGGATCGGGCGCGGACATGTGGTGCGCGTCGGAGGATTCGCCCACGCCCAGCAAGCGCGTCGCGGCGTCGCCCTCGCGTTCCAGCAGCAGGTACGCGGCGCCCTCGCCGATGTTGATGCCGCGGCGCTCGCGGCTGAGCGGGCGGCAGAACACCGGGCTCAGGATCTGGAGGCTGTGGAACCCGCGCAGCGTGGTCTGCGACAAAGCGTCGACGCCGCCCACCAGCACCGCGTCGGCGCTCCCGGTGGCGAGCAGCCGCTGCGCGGACCCGACCGCCTTCGCGCTGGCGGAGCAGGCGGTCGAGACGGCGAAGCGCGGGCCGCGCACGCCGGTCACCCGGCGCAGCGCCTCCATCATGGCGCCGAACGAGTGCTGGAGGTGCAGCTCGTAGTCTTGCGGCAGCGCGCCGGTGCGCTTGAGCTCGTGGTAGGCGTCCTCGGTGCGCCCCAGGCCGGACGTGGTCGTGCCGACGACCATCGCCACCCGGTCGGCGCCGTGGCGGGCGATCGCGCGGGCGAGCGCCGGAAGGATCTCCTCCAGGCCGGCCACCGCGAGGCGCGCCGTGCGGCTGTCCCAGGCCGCCAGCGACGGGGGCAGGGCGGGCGGCGGCTCGGGCAGCGCGCCCGTCGGCGTCTCGAACGGCAGCTCGAGCGGGCAGGATCCGAGGCCGGTCAGGCCGTCGTGCAGGCGCGCGACAACGTCCCTGGTCGTGGTTCCCAGGGCGTTGATCGCGGCATAAGCGGTGACCGGAAAAGCGGCAGACACAGCGAGGCGAATTTACAACACGAGGTCACTGGAAGGGCACCGTCTCGATGTCTACCCGGTAATCCATGCGTGCATTTTGGAGGGTGATATGCGTCGCGATGGTCGAGGCGGCGCCTGGCCCACCTTGCCCCGCGTAGGTGATGGTGATCGTCCCCGGCGGCTTGGCCTTCGCGCTGACGAACGTCCGCTCGACCAGCTTGCCGTCCTGCCAGCGTTCGCGGATGGTCTCGTCGCCGACCTGGCCCGAGCGCTCGCCCGAAGCCGGCGGCGGCCCCAGCCAGGTCGCGAGCGCGCGGTGGATGTCGAGCAGAAGGAACGTCGGCGCGAACGGCAGCTCGCGCGGGATGTACTTGGTGAACTGGACGTCGCCCTTCGTCTGGACGAGCAGGAACGCGCGCGAGCCGTAGGGCGTCAGCCCGACCAGCGTCAGCGTCCCCGGCTGCTTCTGCAGCACCGCCTCGAAGCTGCCGCCGCCTTTCGGCGACGTGGCGGTCAGCTTCTGCCGAACGGAGAACGTCCCCGGGATCGCGTCGGGCGGCGGCAGCTCTGCCGCGGTCGGTGGCGTCACGGGCGGCCGAGGCGGCGCCGTTTCGCGGTGCGCGCAACCGGCCGCGAGCAGCGCGACCACCGCCGCGGTGCGCGTTCGCCCGGTCACAGCCCGCAGGTCCCGGGTGACGGCGTGGGCCAGGCCGAGCAGACGTTGTTGATGCAGGTCAGGCCGCCGATGCAGGCTCCCTCCGCGGCACAGTACGCGCCCAGGCCGGGCGATGACGTGCAGACGCCGTTCGTGCAACCGGCATAGCGCACGCACGGGAACTCGATCGAGGTGCAGGGCGCGCCCGGCTGGATCCGCCGGGTGCAGACATCGGTGTCGGGATCGCAGTAGTCGTCGAAGCGGCGGCACGGGTTGGGGATGTTCCAGTCGCACGGCTGTCCCTCGTCGGGCAGGATGACGCCGCTGGGCGGCGGCACGGCGCATTTGCTGTCCGTGCCGCACTCCAGTCCGACGTCGCAGAGCAGGTTGACGTTGTCGCACGTGCCGCCGACAGGGACGAGCGGCTCCAGCGAACACCCTCCGACGGCGAAGCAGACTTCGGTCGTGCACTCGGCGCTGTTGCAGCAAGCGCCACCGGGCGGGACCGTGCCCTGGAAGACCCGGCGGCAGAGCGGCGTGGCGAAGAATCGCCATTCCGCGAACATCCAGTCGATCTCATCCCAGCACTCACGCGGCAGGGCGTCGATGCAGGCCGCCGCGGCGGCGGGGTCGTAGTGGGCCCGGCCGCTCTTGACGAGAGCAATTGCGTCGACCGGACCGCTCCCGACGATGTCGCGCGTAGCGGCACAGGTCGCGACGTCCGGATAGAGCGAGCAGTCAACCGCGCGCTGGCAGATCGCTGTCACCACCGCGTCTGCGTAATCGTCGAGCGCGATCGGACCGGTGATCGGTCCGCCATCGGTCTTGCTCGGGCTACGGCCGCACGCGGCGAGCAGCACGCAACCGATCGCCGCGTTCCGAAACGTCGCTTTCATGGGCGGTCATTATGCCGCGGTTCCCACTCGCCGCGCATGATCGCCAGCGTCAGCGGCGCGAGGAGAAAGCTGAGCGCCGTGCCGATTCCAACGGTGAGGCCGATGGCGCGCAGCGCCTGCGTGCGCGACAGCGCCAGCAGGCCGAACGAGAGCATCGTCGTGATCGCCGCACCCCACAGGCTCATCGTCGTCGGGCCGAGGTTGCGTTCGCGGCCGCACTCGACGAGGAACACGGTGTAGTCGACGCCCATGCTCAGCAC
>Ga0068865_100002667_pt1 | contig 10593 bp, 10 predicted proteins | sample KBSMisM12_FD_75293 | JGI IMG/M metagenome (GOLD analysis project Ga0068865, IMG submission 75293) | Miscanthus rhizosphere microbial communities from Kellogg Biological Station, Michigan, USA - KBS Miscanthus M1-2 | ecosystem: Host-associated > Plants > Roots > Rhizosphere > Soil ...
CGGCGACGCGCGAGCGCTTTATCCGCGAGGTGTTTCTCCTCGTGCCGAAAAAGAACTCCAAAACGACGTACGGGGCGGCGTTGATGTTGGTCGCGACGCTCCTCTCGCCGCGGCCTCGCGCCGAGTTCCTGTTCGTCGCGCCTACGCTCGAGATTGCCGGGCTCGCGTTCTCGCAAGCGGTGGGGATGATTGAGGCGGACCCCGCGCTCGCGCGTAAGTGCCACATCCAAAGCCACATCCGGCAGATCACTTACCTCCCAACGGGCGCGTTCCTCAAGGTCAAGAGCTTTGACCCGCGCACGGTAACGGGGTCCAAGCCCTGCGGCGTATTGCTCGACGAGACGCACGTTATCGCCGAGACGGTCGACGCCGACCGCGTCATCGGCCAGTTACGCGGGGGCCTCATCAGCCAGCCCGAGGGGTTCCTCGTGCAGATCACAACGCAAAGCGAGCGGCCTCCCGCGGGCGTCTTCCGCGCCGAGTTGCTCAAGGCTCGAGCGGTGCGCGACGGGCGTCTCGTCGCCCCCATCCTGCCGCTGCTGTACGAGTTCCCGCCCGGGGTCGACTGGCGCGATCCGGCGACCTGGCGGATTGTCACGCCCAATAACGGGCGATCCGTCGACGTTGCGCGGCTCGTCGACGACTATCACGCCGCGGTGGAAGCGGGCGAGGGTGAGCTACGCCGCTGGGCCTCCCAGCACTTGAACGTTGAGATAGGAATTGCCCTTGGGTCGGACCGCTGGCCGGGCGCGCTCGACTGGGAGGCGCAAGCCCGCGAGGGCCTCACGCTCGAGGCGTTGCTCGAGGCGTGCGACGCGGTCGCCGTCGGCATTGATGCGGGAGGCCCGGACGACTGGCTCGGGCTTGCCGTGCTCGGGCGCGAGACGGGGTCCGGGCATTGGCTTTGCTGGTCGCGGGCATGGGTCCACGAGCGCGCAATCGAGACTTACAAGGGAGAGGGCGAGCGGTGGCGCGACTACGAACGCGCGGGCGACTTGGTCGTCGTGCCCGCCCTCGGCCCGGACGTTGTCGACTTGGTCGCGCTAGTGCGGCGCGTGTACGAGAGCGAAAAGCTCGTGCGCGTCGGCCTCGACCCCGCGGGCGGGGCTAAGGTCCTGCATCAGTCCTTGATCGTCGAGGGCGAACTCCCCGAGGATTTGTTCGTCGGCATCGGTCAGGGGTGGCGGCTGCAAGGGGTGCAAAAGCTCATCGAGCGACGCCTGTCCGAGGGGACGTTTTGGCACGCCGGGCAAACGATGTTGACCTACTGCGTCGGGAACGCCCGCGTCGAGTTGCGCGGTAACGCCGCGGTCATTACGAAAGCGTGCAGCAAGGGAAAGATTGACGCGCTGATGGCGCTATTCGACGCCGGGGAAATTCTGGCGATGGCTCCCGGCGTGCTCGCGGTGGACGCGATGATCGCGCCCGCATGAAAAAAGCCCCCGAGGGGGCTTGCTTCAAATTCCGTTGACCTTTACCGCGTGCTCGAGCACGCGTCGTCGTTGGTCCTGCGTGAGCGACGCTATCTCGGCCAGCACTCGCAACGCGTGCGTGCGGACGGCGTCCTTGCTGAATTGCGAGACGCGCGGTCGCTTGATCCCGAGCTTTTTGCGCGTCGCCGCGGGTAGGTCCTCGAGCGTGAGTTTCTTCGTCGTCATGCGGCCCCCTTCGTGCGCGGTTTCGCCAGGCCGAAATAAACCCGCAGGAGTTCCCACTCCGCGGCCGGGCAATTGCGCCGCCCGGCCTCCCACCCGTAGACGGTCGGAGCGGTGACGTAGACCAACGCGCCGAACTCCTCCGCGGTCATGCTCGCGCCGTGGCGCAGTGCGGCAACTTGCTTAGCGGTCGGGCGGGTCATTCCTTGACCTCTTCGTAAATGCACCGGACGCGCGTCTCGCGCTCGGCCTCGGCCCACGTATCGAAGCCGCGCGTTCCGCTGCCGGGGTCGTCGTTGTAGCAGAACGTTCCGCCCAGTAGAACGAGGATGTAGCCGCCGTCCCGGCGGTTATCTTCGACGCTCTCGACCCACGGGCGCGCCATGATTGCTTTTGCAATGGCATTCATTAGAAAGTCACTCCGTGGGAGGTGAACCAGTCGCAAACCTCATCGCTATAGCCGCCCATCGCGAGCAACGTCCCGATGGTCCCGCGGAAAATAGATTCCCACTGCGCGGGCGGATGTTCTTTCTCGACGTACACGGTCGCGTGTGCGTTCTCGCGGCCTTGCTCGATCAAGTAATCGACCTCGCCGTACAGCGCGTGATTGCCAGCGGTGCGGTTCACGAACTCCGCCGCGCAAGCGTCGTAAAGCTCGCGATAGGTCGGGGGCTTTGCTTTAACCATTCTGAATCGTCCTTTCGTTAGGCTTAATGCCTATGAGCATCATAACATTGTGACTAGTCACAATGCTACCGCTCGTCAGGTCGAAAGGACGGGCAGGCGGCAACGCCGCGCTAGTTCTAGGAGCCACTCGGCCAGCGCCCGCGGCGTTGCTTCGCGCTCGGGTTTGTTGAGCGACGGACGCCAACCGGGCATCCCCTTACGAAAGCCCCCGCGCGGGGAAACGATGTTGGTCGCGCGCCCGAGCTTGAGCGGCATATCGGGCAGGTCCAGCGGATCGCATCCGACGATGTAGAGCCGTGTCGGCTTGTCGGCGCGATGGCCCCACGAGCTTTGCAAAATCGTAAAGGTCCAGCCCCCGAATTCGTCGCGCCCCGTACCTGGCGCGGGAAGGGCTAGCGCGGGCCAGAGGGCGGAGCTTGCCGGGTGCTCGAGCACGCCGCCCCACTGGCGGACCTGTTCGACCGCCCACGGGGCTAGAGCGCGCTCGGCGTCGGATGGCCGATAACAATTGCGCTGATTGCCCCACGGCCCGCAAGGCGGATGCGCGACGACGCTCGAGCCCCCGGGCCATTGCAGCGCGTCGCGCTCGAGGTCCCATACGTCCGCGCCGGGGAGAGCCTTGTAGACGCTATCGGAGCGCGCGAACAGGACGGCGACCGTCTCCACGCTCAGCCCCGTTAAATCGCCTTGAGTCGCTCGGGGACCTCGGGCATCTCCGCTTGCGCGGCGAGTTGCCCGCGTATGTCGTCCAGCAGCGCGGCGACCTCGATGTATGGGCGCTGCGCCAGCGCGTTAAGAACGTACTCGAGGCGTTGCGCCTGTAGCTTGACGGTGTAGGTGGGTTGGTGCGGTGCGTCGGTCATTGCGGTCCCTTTACGGGTGCGCGGCGACGTAGGTGTCTACCTTGGCGTTTAGCTCGCGCACGGCGTTAACGAGTGCATACGTTAGCGCGTTCGGGTTGAGAAACAAAACGTCGACCGGCTCCCCTTCCGTTTGCGACGCGCCCAACAGGGGCCGCATGTACGACCATGCCGAGCGCTCGCGGATCGCGTCGGCGTCCTCGGGGGGAGGCGGGTCGGGGAGCACGGGAACGGGCAGGACCAGTTCCGGCATAACCGCTTGAGCCTCCTGCGAAATCAGCCCGTAGTGCGTAACGGTCGGGTCCACTTCGCCGCCCGGCTTGAACGTGTAGGAGCGCGGGCGCAGGGCGATCACTTGCGCGAGGCCCGCGGCATAGTCCGCGATGTTTTCCTTTATGCGCTCGTCGCTCGGGCCGAGCCACGGACCGGCGATAGGCTTATGCGCCTCGCCTAACAGGAGGCTTAAGTCGCCGCTGCCGTTGACTTGCACGGCGTCGTTCCCGTTGCAGGTCCAGACCAAGCCGCCGTTGCTGACGATCCATTTAAAGCCCCATCCCCCCGCGAACGTCAGCAAGCGAATCCCGGCATTGTTGTCCCATAGCGCTTGCGAGCCGTCCGCGCCGGTCGCGTTCTTGATACGAAAGCCCCCGGGCGCATCCATGTAAGTACCCGCGCCGCCGAAGCGGAAAATCGCGCCGTTCGCGTTCCACTCCATATCGCCCGTGCTCTTGTTGAACTGCCAGCGCCACGCGGCGTTAAGCACTTGCTGATAGCGCCACGCGGCGTCCTGCGAAACGCTCCACGAGCCGTCAAAAACGCCGAGCCCGTCGAGACAGGTAACGACGCCCGTCGCGCGGCTGATCGCGAGCGGCGCGTCAACGTACGCGCCCGCGTCGGTGTAGCGAATGAGCGTTAAGTTACTGCCCACGTTGCCGCCGCTCTCGGCGGTGGCATCGCCCAAGGTCAGACGCCAGCGCGACGACCCTGCAACGTTGCCGAAAATCGAAGACTCGACCGCCGTAGAGGCCCGGTCGAGAACTAGAACGGGGTCCGCGCCCGACACTGCAACGCGCTTAGCAAACTGCGCCCATGCGCCATAGCGAACGACCTCCGCGCCCGCGGCCACGACGCCTAGAACGCCCGCCGCCAAGCGGACCAAGCCCGTAGCGGGGTCGCTGCTAAACGCCAGACTCGGCGCGGCGACCGTGCCGTCGGCGAGCCGCGTCGCCGTATTCAAGTGGATAAACCCGCCGCCGCGCTCGACGGCGATAGGCGCGTCGATTAACCCGCCCGCGTCGTTGTAGCGGCGCAAGTAGAAATTGCTGCCCGCGTTGCCGCCCGCCTCGGCCGCGGCGTCGCCTAGCAGGAGTTCCCATCGGCCTTGCCCGACGGCGTTTGCCCCGACGAGGCGGGCCTCCCCTGCCGGTTGCTTGAGTAGGACGAGGGTCGGAGTAACCGCGGCAATCGAGACGGTCCCGGTAAACGTGCCGCCCGCCGAACTGATCGGCGGGACCGCGCTGTTAAACATCGAGAGCCATCCGGTATTGGGCGCGTCGCGCAACTTGAGCACGCCATTGCCGCCCGCGGAGGTGTCGAGCCACAACATGCCCGGCGTTGTGTTCGGCGGTGCGGTCGCGCCCGCGTTGCTCGTGTGCTCCGCGTCCGCGAAACGGTTAAGCACTTGCGAGAGCGCGGTCCCGCTCGTTACCGTGGGGTCGATAGGAAAGTCGGTCGGGAGTAGTTGAGACATTGCGCCTCCGTTTAGATTGATGCAGCGCTACGCCGCCCGTAGCCTTGCGCCTGAATATCGACGACGCCCGCGCGGGCAGTCTGAGTCGCCGAGTCGAGTAGGTCAACGTGGAAGCCCTCGGCGTGCTTGTCGCTCACGCGCGAGACGAGCGCGCCCGCGCTGCCGTTGATCGTGATCGCGACCGCCTCGAGCACGCGGAACGAGACGGGGAAAACAAAATCGAGCCCGCCCACCGATACGGGTACGTCGCCGTACGAATCGATGCGGTCGGGCATATCGACCTCAATCAAGCCCGAGGTAACGCAAACGCGAACGCCCGGGTTATAGCTCTTGAGGTAGATACGGAACTGGAAAACTTGCGCCGTGAAGTCGCCCACCATGAAAGGACGCCAGCCGCTCCAGCCGCTTTCCTCGCCCACGGCCATAACCGTTACCGCGGAGAGCGTCGGCCAGTCGGCGATAACCGCGAGCGCGTCGCTCGTGCGGACCTCCGCCCATGCGTCGCCCAAGTTCGCCGAGGACGCGAGCGCCAGCGCGGCAACGTCGACGAGCGTCTCCCATGCCGCCATGTACTCGCCCGCGCTGACCGCGTAGGCGGCGACCTTGGACGAGAGGCGCGCCTCGTAGACCTCGCCGAGGTCGACGGTCCGCTCGCAATAGTAGATACCGTCGGGGACAACGTTCGGGAACGCGCCAGCACTGCGGACCTCGCTGCCGACGACGACCGCGTTCGAGACGACGCCCGCCCATGCGGGCGACTCGTACAGGTCGTTAATCGTCTGGATGACGTTCAGCCGCGGCAGGACTGCAACCGTCGTGCGCCGCCAGACGATGGGCGAGACGTTGCCCGAGGTGTCGACGACGCGAACGCCGTACGCACCCGTACGCGCGCCGACGCTCGTTTTCGTCGTCGGCCATGCGACCGTGGCCAGCACTTGCGCCGCGTTCCAATCGGGCACGCCGACGGGCGTGATATCGGGCGTGTAGCGCAAGAGGAAATAAGCGATATCCGGGTCCGCGGGCGCGGTCCAAAAAATATCAATGCGCTCGCTCTCCACGTTGAGGCCCATCGTCGAGACGGGGCCGGGCGCGGTGCGGTCCGGGAGCAACGTGATCCAGACGTACGACGGCAGTCCGATAGAGCCATTGCCCGCAATAGGCGTTACCTCGAACTGCAAGGGGATTCCGAATAAATCGAGGTCGCGCAGCGCGTCGAGGGTCCAGACGAAGTTAGTCGCCTGCACGCCCGAGGCAACTTGCTGACGGTTGCCACTGGGCAAGTAGACGGCAACCTCGTAATGGTCGACGTTCCAGCCCGTGACCCCCCACGATAGGAGAACGTCGACGAGGGGCTCGCGCATCGGGTCGTAATACAGACGTTGTGTCGCCGCCAGGTCGACGACGGCCAAGTCGGTCCCGTTGACGAGGTCGGTCCCGAGCGTCGGGTCCCAGGGCGGCAGCGCGCCGATATCGGCCTGATAAACGCCGGGCACGTATTTGCACAGGGTGAGCGTCGCGGTCAGGTCGGCCGATGGCGTGATCGCTTGCACGAGATAGGGGGCCGTCGTGCGGTCCAGAGGGCCGAGGACGATTAGATCGTCGGGCTCCGCATGAGCGTTCGTGTCCAACTCGAACAGCCCGCCCGGCTGCGCCTCGAGGATTGCGCCGCTTCGGACATTGCCGTCGGCGTTGCGGATGGTGTAGCCCGTGAGCGCGACTGCGGGCTCGACCTCGCACAGGATGACCTGTCCGCCGTTCGGCCCCGGGTCGTCGTAGACGATTGCCACGCGCGTCGGGATGCCGCCGATCATCGGAACGTCATGCGCCACGAGGACCAAGTCGCCGCGTTGCAGGATCAAGTTTTCCGCGTCGAGCGTGAGCGAGAACGTCTCCGAGCGTTGCAGCCCCTGCGCGAGCATGTAACGCCCGTAGGCCCACGCGTGCGGGTAGTCGGTCAGGCCGAACGTATCGAGCGTCTCGAACTGGGCGGCGTTGCTCGCGTCGTATCCGTCGGCGTAGACGATAACCTCGTCGCGGGCGTAGTTGAGGTCGCGGTTTATGAAGTTCACGCGCAGCGCGTGCGGGCGCGCCGAGAACGCGCGCACGCCTGAGAAACTCCACGAGTTTGCGGGCGTGAGCAATTGCCGCGGCGTGTCCTTTTCCTCGTCGACGAGGATCGCCCATTTGCCCGCGCCCGTAAGCGTCATCGAGGCGCGAGCCCCCGAGAGAATCGACTCGAGTAAATCCTTGATCGTCGTAAAGGAATTGACGATGGTGTCGCACGTATACGCGGGCGCGGTAAACGGCAACCCGTTTGCGACCCAGTAGCGCGGCGCGGCGCAAAGTTGCGCGAAGTGCAGCCACGAGGGCCAGTCGATTTGGTCGTAGGTGAGGGGCTTGGGATTCTTTTCGGAGGTCAGGATATCGAGCGCGATCCATGCGGGGTTGCGCGTCGGCTGCAACGTGAACGAGACGCCGTCGAGCGTCGTCGGCAATATCGAGGTCGCAATCGCGGAGAGGTTTTGCACAACGCCCGAGAGCTTGTCGGTTGCGATAACGCGCATCTCCAGCATGGTATGGCGCAGCCTCGGCTGCACTGGCGCGCCCGCTTGGAAACTCCGCAGGATGCCGACGACCGCCACGTTAACCAGCGCGGTAACGGTGCCGTACTCCGATTCCTTCGTCGACGTTTCGCTCCCGTCGTCGGAGGGGTCCACGCGGCGAATTTCGACCTCGTACTCGCCCGGCGTCGGGAACATGAAACCAACGCGCAGCCACAGTGCCGCCGTGCTCATGGCTTGCATATGCACAACGGGCGCGGCGAACCAGTCGTAGGGGTCGCGCCCCTCGAACGCTCCATGCTCGATGAAGTGAACCCAACCCGAGCGGCGCGCGGGTTCCTGCGCGACCCAGTTCGCTACGTCGGGATAACGCGCGAGGTAGTTCGCCTCGTCGAACGGCTCGACCTGTACCCACTCCCACGGGGCCGCGCCCGGGGGGGGCTTGGCCGCGGTCGGCAGCGGCGAGCCTTGCTCGATGAAGTACCAGCCGCCTACGTCGTAGTCGGTGCCGTAGACCCCGTCGTATCCGTAGTAGGAGGTGTCGATACCGTGCAGCGTTTCAGGACCGTAGCGCGGGTCGTAAGCGCCGTCGAAATACGGGGGCGGCAACGTGATATGAACCGGGACGCCCGGGTCCCGCCCTTCGCGCGAACCGATGCTTTCAAAATGCGCCGTCGCCCCGCGGGTCCACCCCGCGCGCAATACCTCGGGATAGCGCGCGAAGTAGTTCGCCTCGTTGATCGGCCCGCCCGGGTAGGTCGTCGTGACGTAGGGATTCGGCTTGGCGTCCGTGTAGCTACTGCCCGGGGCGGCGACGTTCGCCCAATACATTGCGGCTTGCCGCATGACCGCGGGCGAGGTCGTCGGGTCGTAGGCGACGGGACCGGCGAACATATAGCCGGGTAAAAAGAACGTGATCGTTTTATCGTGCGGTGCCGTGTCGTAGCCCTTGAGGTCGGCCCCGTGGAACCAGTCTATCGGGGCCTCCTGCCAAGCCGCATCGCCGAGCAAACGCCAGCGCGCATAGAGGAGCACGCGATAGGGAACGGGGCCGTCCTGCCCGAGCCGGTACATGCCGCGCGGGAACTGGATATCGAGGTTGGCGTTACGCGTGTCGGGCTTGGTGCGGAGCACGAGCGGCGCGTCCTGCTGTAGCTCGTAGGTGTATTGGTCGTACCCGACGCGGTCAAAATTCAATTGCAAATCGCGGCAGAGTGAATCCTGATGCAGGACGAGAGACGGCGCGAATTGCTCGATACCAACGTCGCCGACTTTCAAATCCTCGACGAGCACGTTCCCGAGGCCGAAGTCGTAGAGCGCGGAGAACTGGGAGACGTTGCCGAGGTTATCGACGTTCGGGTTCGCCGCCAGCAGCGGCATAACCTTATGGCGTCCGTAGACGACGAGGCACGGCGCATAGATAGCGGCTTGGTTGCTCTGTCCCGAGAGCGAGTAAGAGCGCGCCGCGTCGGTGCCAAAGCCCCCCGCAGTGCTGATCGGAGGCGGGCGGATCAGCGCGGAGACGGCCATCGCGGCGACCATCGTCCCGGCAACGCCGACGGCGGAGACGAGGCCGGGGAACGCCGCCGCCGCGGTCGCGCCGGATACGCCGTAGATTGCGCCCACGAGTTGCGGAGCCCAGTAGGGAGCGAAGTAGGCGACGACGAGCGTTAGGACCGCGCCGAGGATTGCTTTCACGCCGCCGCCGCCCGGGACGATAACGAGCATGAGCGAATCGCCCGGGCGTAGCGTAAACGTCAGGTCCGTAACCGGCGTGCCGTGATTGAACGCGCGCACGAACGCGCGCAAGTCGGGGGCGACGTACCGCTCGAGGACCGCCGCCAGCGTTTGACCTGGCGCGACGGCGAGCGTCAGGCGTTGCCCGTCGAGCGCGAGAAACCGCGCGGGCTCGATCAATGCGAGAGCGTTTTGCATAGGTGATAGCTTCCGGCGAGACGGTGCAGCCACTCGGGCGCGAACAGACTCTCTACACAACTATTGCGCCCGGGCAGGCTATGTAAGAACAGGTGCCCCGCAACGTGTATCCCGCAATGGGTCGCCGCGCCCGCGATTCTGAGGATATGCACGGTCCCGGGCAAATAGGGCGCGCCGACGCTTTGCCAGTAGGCCGCGTCCGTCTCGCGTGCGATCAACTCGCCCGCAATCGCGAGGAGTTCGCCGTCGGGATAAAAGTATCGCGGCAACTCGAGCCCGAGCGCGTCGCGCGCATAGAGCACGCAAACGCCCCAGCAGTCCGCGCCCGTGTAGTCGGTGCCGCGCTGCGCGTACGGGATGCCGACGAACTTGTCGAGCGTGACCATCGCGACGCCTACCGGAACAACGCCGGGAAGTACGGCGGGGTATAGGCTTCCGCGGGGAACGCCTGCGTTAGAAAGTTGTCGAGCGTGAGCGTGCCGCTAATCGTGATCGCGTCGTAACTTACGTCAACGAGCTTTAAGAACGTGAGCGCTTTTTCTACCGTGTCGGGGTAGGCCGACGTAATAAGCTCGACCTCGATTTTCGGGGGCTCGACCGCGCCGCGGATGTACTCGACGAGCAATTGGTCGACGTTCGACAGGCTCAACGTGACCCGCGGCAGCGTCTCGCTATCGTCCGCGGGTAGCGTGATCGCAAAGGGGAACGGTTGATAGACGAGCCCCCTCGAGGTGACGGGCTCGGAGTTGTTCACCAGCGCGACCGGCGTCTCGCCCGGTGCAGTGATCCGCAAGAGGGCCAGCCAGACGACCGGCGTCGCGGTGGCAAGCAGGCTCGGGACGTTTACGGCGTCGACCACTTAGAGCCCCCGCCATTGCGGCAATTGCTCGAACTTGCACGTTACCGTGAAAGCGACGCGCTCCTGAGTCGGCCATGCAATCGAGGGCGGGCCGGAGAACCGCGCGACTATCTCGGCGTTATCCTGCGGGCGCTTGATGCGCGTCGGGATGGTGCCGCTGGCGCAATTGATCGTGTACCAGTCGCGTACGTCCTGGTACAGGGCCGCGGGGAGCATGACCGTTGCATCAATGAGGAGGGCCGCGTACGTCGTGCGGCGTCGCGTTTTGGTGAAACCCGCGAGGTCC
>Ga0068865_100002668_pt1 | contig 10591 bp, 9 predicted proteins | sample KBSMisM12_FD_75293 | JGI IMG/M metagenome (GOLD analysis project Ga0068865, IMG submission 75293) | Miscanthus rhizosphere microbial communities from Kellogg Biological Station, Michigan, USA - KBS Miscanthus M1-2 | ecosystem: Host-associated > Plants > Roots > Rhizosphere > Soil ...
TGTCGATCTGCTCGCACCGTACGCCAAGGGCGGCAAGATTGGCCTGTTCGGCGGGGCCGGGGTTGGAAAGACGGTGCTGATCATGGAACTGATCAACAACGTTGCCAAAGCGCACGGCGGCTATTCGGTATTTGCCGGTGTCGGCGAGCGCACGCGCGAGGGTAACGACCTCTATCACGAAATGATCGAGTCAGGTGTCAACAAGGACCCACACAAGGGCTCGGTTGATGGCTCGAAGTGCGCCCTTGTGTACGGACAGATGAACGAGCCGCCAGGGGCGCGCGCCCGCGTCGGACTTTCGGGGCTAACGGTCGCCGAGTATTTCCGCGACCAGGGCCAGGACGTGCTGTTCTTCGTCGACAACATCTTCCGGTTCACTCAGGCCGGCTCGGAAGTGTCGGCGTTGCTCGGCCGCATTCCGTCGGCGGTCGGTTATCAGCCGACGCTTGCAACCGACATGGGTGCGCTGCAGGAGCGGATCACCACCACCACCAAGGGCTCGATCACGTCAGTGCAGGCGATTTACGTGCCGGCCGACGACCTCACCGACCCGGCACCGGCGACCTCGTTCGCGCACCTCGATGCGACCACCGTGCTGTCGCGCGACATCGCCGCGAAGGGCATTTATCCGGCGGTCGACCCGCTCGATTCCACCTCGCGCATGCTCTCGCCCTTGATCGTGGGCGAGGAGCACTACGCCGTTGCGCGCCAGGTGCAGCAGATCCTGCAGCGCTACAAGGCGCTCCAGGACATCATCGCCATCCTGGGCATGGACGAATTGTCGGAAGACGACAAATTGACCGTCGCCCGCGCGCGCAAGATCGAGCGTTTCCTGTCACAGCCGTTCCATGTCGCCGAAGTGTTTACCGGTTCGCCCGGCAAGCTCGTCGATCTTCAGGACACCATCAAAGGCTTCAAGGGCCTCTGCGACGGCAAGTACGATTATCTGCCCGAGGCCGCCTTCTACATGGTTGGCACCATCGAAGAGGCGGTTGAGAAGGGCAAGAAGCTCGCGGCGGAAGCGGCCTGATCGGGAAATAGCCTATGGCCAATTTCCATTTTGAGCTTGTTTCGCCGGAAAAACTGTTGTTTTCCGGCGATGTTCAGCAGGTGGACGTGCCCGGCGTCGAAGGCGATTTCGGCGTGCTCGCCGATCATGCACCAATGGTGACGACGTTGCGTCCCGGCATACTGACCGTGCACAGCGCGGGCGGAGCACAAAAAATCGTCGTGCTGGGAGGATTCGCCGAAGTCTCGTCGGCAGGATTGACTGTTTTGGCCGATCTCGCCGAGGCCGCGGAAAGTATCGATCGTTCTGTAATCGCGACGCGCATCGGCGAACTGGAAGGTCGTATTGCGAAGACCGAGCCCGGCGCCGAGCTCGACCGGCTGATCACACGGCTCGATCACTATAAGGATGTCGACCGGCACCTCGCCGGCACGGCCATGCACTAGGTCTGGCGCACGAAGCGCTGGAACTCTTTCACGACACGCTCATACGTCAGGCGCTTGAACGGAATCACCAGGTCCGGCAGCTCGCGCATTGCTACCCATTTCCATTCGACGAACTCCGGTTTGTGACCGCCACCGGGATCGGTGATGTTGATCTCGCTGTCCTTGCCGGTAAAGCGCAACGCGTACCATTTCTGTTTCTGACCGCGATATTTTCCACCCCACGCCTTTTTTGCAACGCCGCTGGGGAGATCGTAGGTCAGCCATTCGGCGATCTCCCCGAGCTTCTGCACGGAGCGGATGCTGGTTTCCTCGTATAGCTCGCGTAGCGCCGCCTTGTATGGGTCTTCGTCTTCATCGATCCCGCCCTGCGGCATCTGCCAGACATGCGTTGCATCGACATGCTCGGGCCCATCGGTGCGCCGGCCGATGAAGACAAGGCCGGCACGGTTAAGCACCGTCATCCCGGCGCAAGGACGATAAGGCAGCGATTTATGAGACGGCATCTGGACGCTCGTTATTATGTCCGCGCGATCCTGCAGCGGCAGAATAACGTTACGATGACTTGGCCTTGATCGCCACCATCGTGATCGGCACCAGAATGATGCCTTTCGATTCCGCTTTTTTTATCCATTCGGCAATGCGCGCAATAGTACCCGGTTTTGCGGTTGCATAGCCGACAGCGCTGCCGCTGTCGCGCGCTTTCATCTCGAGCCGTGCAAGCGCATGGTCGATTTCCGCGGTGGTCGGCACCGTATCGAGCACGACATCGGCCTTGGCAAACGGCAGGTTCTGGGTGCCGGCCAACTGACTTGCAATGCTGCGCGACGATGATCCTTCATCGACGTAAATCAATCCGCGTTTGGCGATATCGCGGAGGACCGGCGAGAGGCCCTGTTCCGAGGCGGTAAAGCGCGCGCCCATAAAACTGATCAACCCAACATAGCCTTGAAATCGGCTCATCAGCCAATGGAGCCGGTCGATATTCTGTTCCGGCGTCAACGACGTCAGCAGCGTTTGCGGTCCCGGATCGTTATCCGGATAGTCGAAAGGCTCCATCGGCACTTGCAGCAGGACTTCATGTTTTCCCGCGCGCCCGCGTTCGGCGAGTTTCTCAAGATCGGCGCCGTAGGGCGCCAGCGCGAATGTCACGGGTGAAGGCATCTTGGTGAATGCATCTGCCGTGCCTGATGCGCTGATCCCAAGGCCGCCGATTACGATCGCCACAAGCGGTGCGTCCTTTTTGTCCGGCGGAAGATCGCGCGCCTGCGCGTAACGCACCGACGGGCGCTCACCGTCCGGTCCGATTTTCGGAATCGCGCCGTGCCGCGTTGCCTCCAGCAGCTTGGAATCGAGCAGTGGCTTGCTCGCGCTCGAGCTGTTGTCAGGGATGACGACCTGCTGCCGCGCTCCGCTGGACCCGTCGATAATGGTGACCATCTTCGATCCGGGCGGGGGTGGCGCAACAGCTTTTGCGCCATCAGGCGTATTGGCAGCGGCCTCGTGTGCAGCAGGCTGATTGGCGCTGCCATTCTGTTCGGTCTGGCCCGGCAAAGACAACTTGGTTGCCACCACCGCGACCGGCTGGCCTCCAAGCGGGTCATGAACAAATGTCGCCCACCCCACGACCACGAGGCCTGACAGGCCAAGCGCCCCTGCCAATATTTGCGGCGGGCTGGCGGGCAGTTTCGGAAGCCGTTTTCCCTTGCCCAGGCCGAGCGGTGCGTTCAGGTCGTCGGTGGCCACGGCGGCAGATCCTTGCGAATCATTGCGCGAGTCTACCACGCGAGGAATCGACACTGTGACGCGTCGTCGTGCGCTGCTTAAACGATCGGGGCGGCCTTTCGGCCGCCCCGTCACATTCAAAAATCGAGGTCTTGTTAGTTCGGGACCGGATTCTTGGCGTTGGGCGGGAAGGCCGAGTTCACCTGTGTCCCGCGCAGAAGATCGAGCGCCATATGGAGTGCCTTGTCGTTCTTGGCCTCAGGCGGGATGTAGGACTGCGAGCCCGCTTGCTCCTTGCCTGCGTCCCCCTTCAGGTGGCCGCGCAGAGACGCCTCACCTTTGGTGTCGGTCTTCGCCTTGAGCTCCTCGGGCACGTCCTGCAGCACTTCGATATCGGGCGAAATTCCCTTCGCCTGGATCGACCGTCCCGACGGCGTGAAGTAGCGCGCCGTCGTCAGCCGCAAGGCGCCATTGCCCGAACCAAGCGGGATGATGGTCTGCACCGAACCTTTGCCGAAGGAACGGGTACCGATCACCGTCGCCCGCTTGTGATCTTGCAAAGCGCCGGCGACGATTTCAGACGCAGAAGCCGAGCCGCCGTTGATCAGGACGATCAGCGGCTTGTTCTTCGTGAGATCGCCCGCGCGTGCATTGAAGCGCTGCGTCTCTTCGGCATTACGTCCGCGCGTCGACACGATCTCGCCCTTTTGCAGGAAAGCGTCGGAGACTGAAATTGCCTGGTCGAGCAGGCCGCCTGGATTGTTGCGCATATCGAGGACGTAGCCCTTGAGCTTGTCGTCGGAGATCTTGGCGCCGATATCGGCGATCGCCTTCTTCAATCCTTCGGTGGTCTGCTCATTGAACTGCGTGAGTCGGATGTAGCCGACGTCTTCACCTTCGACCTGCGAACGCACCGAGCGCACACGGATGACATCGCGTGTGATCGACACTTCGACCGGCTTGTCCTGGCCCTTGCGCATGATGGTGAGCTTGATCTTGGTGTTCACCGGTCCACGCATTTTCTCGACGGCCTGGTTCAGGGTAAGACCCTGCACCTGCTCGTCGTCGAGCTTGGTGATAATGTCATTGGCCATGATGCCGGCCTTGGCGGCAGGCGTCTCGTCGATCGGCGCCACCACCTTGATCAGGCCGTCTTCCATGGTGACTTCGATGCCGAGACCGCCGAACTCGCCGCGCGTCTGCACCTGCATGTCACGGAAGCTCTTGGAGTCCATGTAGCTCGAATGCGGATCGAGGCCGGCGAGCATTCCGTTGATCGCGGTTTCGATCAGTTTTGCGTCGTCGGGTTTCTCGACGTAGTCGGCGCGCACGCGCTCGAACACGTCGCCAAACAGATTGAGCTGGCGGTACGTATCCGCTGCCGCCGCTTTGGCGGTTGCGCCCACGAGCATGATGCGCGGCTGAACCGCGAGCAGCGTCATTGCTGCTCCCGCCGCCGCGCCAAGAAGAATAAGTGAGGTCTTGCGCATTATCCGCGAACCTTTTCGCCTTCGCCAGCTGCCCACCATGGGCCTGGATCGACGGGAACCCCGTCCTTTCGAAACTCGATGTAGAGCACCGGTTGGCTGGAACCTGTAGCGAGGATAGCGGCGATATGGGAGCCGTTACCCATCACTGCAACCGGTTCCCCGGTCAGCACAAACTGCCCAAGGTCAACTGATATCCGATCCATCCCGGCAAGCAAGACATGATACCCGCCGCCGACATTAAGGATCAAGAGTTGACCATATGACCGGAACGGACCGGCATAAACGACCCAACCATCGGCCGGTGCGGTAACCTGGGCGCCGGCGCGCGTAGCGATGGAAATGCCTTTTTCCGAGCCACCAGTGGTATCCGGCGCACCGAATTCCTTCAATTTAACGCCGTTAACAGGAACCGGCACCCGCCCGCGCAATGACGCGAAAGCGACCGCGGGGGCCAGGCGTCCGGGATCACGAAATGCTGAAAGCGCCGGGCGGTTGTCCGAACGTCCAGCCTCGCGCAGCTCGCGCGTTGACGGGTTGAGCCCTTGCTCGAGCTTGGCGATCAAATCTTTGAGATTATCGACCTGCTGCGCCAGCGTGCCTGCGCGCGACCGTTCAGCTTCGAGCGCCCTCTCGCGTTCGGTCAATTGCTTTTGCCGCTCTTGCACCAACGCTGCCATGCGTGCTCGCTCGCCGTCGAGCGCGGCAACTTCCGTTTTCAGCTGCTCGCGCTCGGCATCGATCTTTTTCCGCACAGCCAGCAATTCCGACAGATCGTTTGCCAGCGACTCTACCTCCCGGCGCATTTCCGGCAGGACCGCGCCGAGCACGATGGCCGTCCGAACGGATTGCAGCGCGTCTTCCGGGCTTGCAATAAGCGCGGGCGGCGGCTGACGGCCCATACGCTGCAGCGCTGCCAGGACTTCGCCGATCACAGTACGTCGGCCGTCGAGCGATTTTCGAATGCTCGTTTCATTCTCGCCAAGCGGCTTGAGCCGTTCCTGGGTTGACTCGACTTTATTTTCAACGCCACGCAGCCGCGCAGCGGTATCGATCAGATCCTGGTTGAGTTTCGTGCGATCAGCGCCGATCTGTTCGATTTCGCGTTTGAGGGCTGCTTCTGCCTCGGCGGACTTGCGTTGCTCGTCGCGGGCGTTTTTGAGCTCTTCGTCTCGTTGCTTGAGGGTCGTGAGCGAATCCGCGGCCTCATTTTGGACCGTGGGAGCCGGCCGCTCCTGCGCCAGCACTGCGGCGGCAAGGATTATCGGTAACGCAAACCCCAGCCCCGCGATAAGCGCGGAACGCGGATCGAGACCACCGAATCCCCCGAGGCAAATCATCGGGGTCACGTTACGCCCGCAAATTTGAACGACAAGTTCATTTTCCGGCGAAACCTATCGCTTCAGATTGCGACTAAATCGGGGTGCGTTGCGTTTGTCTGCAAAAATCAGGCCCGATGGTAGGGGTGCCCGGTCAGGATTGTTGTGGCCCGGTAGATCTGCTCGAGCAGCATCACGCGGACGAGCTGGTGCGGCCAGGTCGCCTTGCCGAACGACAGCCGCAGGCTGGCCTTCTCCCCGAGGTTCGCGGCGAGGCCGTCGGCCCCCCCGATCAGGAACACTGCCGCCGGCCGCCCGCTCTCCCGCCATTTGCCGAACTGGGCCGCAAGCGCGCTGCTGTCGAGACTCTCTCCGCGGGAATCGAGCACAACCACGGCTGCGTTTTGCGGAATGATGGTGGCGAGCGCGATCGATTCTTCGATCATGCGCTTGCCGGCATCGCCGGCGCGGCTTTCCCTGATTTCGATGACTTCGACGTCGCGCAAACCGAGCTGACGGCCAGTTTGCGCGGCACGCTTGCGGTAGCGCGCACTCAATTCGGTTTCCGGGCCCTGTTTCAGACGCCCGACAGCGGCAACGATGATGCGCATCGTGCCGCGCAGACTATCAGCCTGACCGTCGCGCGTCCCTGCTCGCCGCCGCCCACATCTTTTCCAGATTGTAGAAGGCGCGTATCTCTGGCCGGAAGACATGCACGATGATGTCTCCGGCATCGATGAGGACCCAGTCTCCCTGCCGCATTCCCTCGACGCGGACGCGGGGACCGCCGCTCTTCTCGATGTCCTTCACGAGGTGGTCGGCCACGGCGTTGACGTGACGTTGCGATCGGCCGCTCGTCACGACCATGTAATCGCCTATGGAGGATTTGCCGGTGAGATCGATGACGACGCTGTCCTCGGCTTTCATGTCTTCCAAACGCGCGAGGACGATTTTGAGCATCTCCTTGGCAGTCGGATGCCGGGAGACGGTTTCGGGCTTACGACGCGGTGCCCGAGAGAGTGCAGATGTGCTCAGGGTTTTTGGTCCTTTCGATACGTTGCACCCGCCCCGATCCTAACCGGGGTCCACCTGAAGATAGTCACCTCGTGCGCTTCTTTCTACCCCGGCGGCGGACGGACTTCGCCGCCGATTTGGGCTTGCTGGCTCTGTTTCCACGCTTGTTTTCACGTCTGCTGCGGTTCCCTGCTCGCTTCGATTTGCGTGAAGACGCACCACGAGAGCCGGTCGAAGTCTGTCGTCCGCCACGCAATGCGCGCAATGCGGTCGAAGACAAAGGCGATTTGAGGCCGTGCAAAAAAGCCCAGACCGGGGCCTTTCGATCGGGCAATGCGGAAGCGGCGTATTCGGGAATGCGGGCTCGGGCGAATGCATTTCCGGCGGGGCTGGCGGCAGCGTAGAGACTGGGGCCCAGCCGGTCGATGACGACGATAGGCACCAGTTCTGCAATTTTGCGCCACTTTTGCCAGCGATGAAAACTCCGCAAATTGTCGGCGCCCATGACCCAAACGAATCGGACACCAGGGCAGCGCTTCACCAAGTAGGATATCGTATCGTAGGTGTATCTCGTCTTAATGACAGCTTCGAGGCCCGTAACGTCGATGCGGGGATGATGCGTGAGGGCGCGTGCCGCGGCGATTCGCTTGGGCAGCGGCGCCAGGCCGCGGGTGTTCTTGAGAGGATTTCCAGGCGTAACGAGCCACCAAACGCGGTCAAGCTTGAGACGCTTCAAGGCAAGAAGGGCGGCCCCGAGATGAGCCTGGTGCGGCGGGTCGAAAGTTCCGCCGAACAATCCGATCCTCATGCCGGGCGCATGCGGAGGCAGTAAGCGCTCGGACATGGCGCGATTCTTCACCGTCACGGCCTAGTCTGACCGTTTCCGTGGATACGATATTTGAACGTCGTGAGTTGATCGACGCCGACAGGGCCGCGCGCATGCAGCCGCCCGGTGGCGATGCCGATCTCGGCGCCGAAGCCAAATTCCCCGCCATCAGCAAATTGCGTCGACGCGTTGTGCAGGACAATGGCTGAATCGACTTCGCGCAGGAACTTTTCCGCGGTCGCCTGATCCTCCGTAATGATCGCGTCCGTGTGATGTGAGCCGTACCGTTCGATATGGTCGATCGCGGCCTCGACATTGTCGACGACTTTGACGGCAATTATGGCGTCGAGATACTCGGTACCCCAATCCTCTTCGGTTGCCGGTTTGACCCGTTTGTCGACGGCCAGTGTCGCCTTGTCGCCGCGGACTTCGCAGCCGGCCGCGATGAGCATTTCAATCAGCGGCCTGAGCTGGCTGCTGGCGCGGTCGACCAGCAGCGTTTCGGCGGCACCGCACACTCCGGTGCGCCGCATTTTGGCATTGAGCACGATTGTCTTGGCCATATCGAGTGAAGCCGCCTTGTCGACGTAGACGTGGCAGACACCCTCGAGGTGCGCGAATACCGGCACGCGTGCTTCCGCCTGCACCCTCGCCACGAGACTTTTGCCGCCGCGCGGCACGATGACGTCGACATTGCCGTCGAGCCCCGACAGCATGAGGCCCACTGCCGCGCGGTCACGAGTCGGCAGAAGCTGGATCGCAGCCTCAGGCAGGTTGGCCGCGCACAGACCTTCGGCCAGCGCAGTCAGGATCGCCTGGCTCGAACGCATGCTGTCCGAACCACCGCGCAGGATCGCGGCATTGCCGGATTTCAGGGATAGGACCCCCGCGTCGGCTGTCACATTAGGCCGGCTCTCGTAGATGATGCCAATGACACCAAGGGGCACACGCACCCGCTCGATCCGCATGCCGTTTGGCCGGGTCCAGGATTCCATAACCGTGCCAACGGGATCCTTAAGGCCCCGCACGGCCTCGATGCCGGCGGCAATGGCGTCAATGCGTGCGGGGTCGAGAGCCAGGCGGTCGAGAAAGGCGCCCGTGACCCCGGCGGCGCGCGCTTCGGCCACGTCTTCGGCATTGGCTGCCAGAATAAGAGATGCTTGGGCCCGAACGGCTGCCGCCATGGCTCCGAGGGCGCGATTTTTCTGGTCTACCGGTGCAAGCGCCAGCGCCCGCGCAGCCGCGCGGGCACGCCGGCCGATTTCGCCCATGGCGGCGGCAATATCGCTAGATCCCTCGATGCTCTTGAGCGGCGCGCTCATTCTCGCAAAAAGCCCGTGAAAACCCTTGTCCTAGGGGCACTTCCTAACACGTCAGGTGTCGGCCCGCGAGGTCAGCTGACTGCGCGCATGGCAGGTTCGACCCTGGGGATAACGTGGACAATCGGTGGTGTCATGCAACGGTTTAACTATCTGCACATTGCAGTGGCAGGGTGCGGCATTCCAGGAGGTAGTCATGGCGTACAGTTCAGGCCGTCTTCCCAGCCGGTTTCCTGTCGGCACCAAGTTCGTGATCGAAGGAAAGCGTCGCGGGGAAGGTCAGGTGCAAGTGTTCAGCCGGTATCTGGAATTTCCCGACGGTACGTTCCTGCCGCTGCCTGCCCGCCCTGCAAAGCAAAAAGCGGTCGCGCCTGCGCGCCGTCCGCGGCGCTCGCGTGCGCGGGCCCATTGACCCAGCCATATCGGCCAATGGCCGAGCTGTTGGTCTCCCGGCCAATGGCGGACCGGGGCGAGGCCGTAAAGCCGGACTCGGCCAGCGACCTAGCCTGAACGCGAAAACCCCAACCACCGGTGGGCTGGGGCTGACGGGCGATCGGTCAATCGCCTTTTTCACGTGTGTCTGAGCAGGTAACGCGCTGCGGCGCGGCCTGGTTCCTTAAGCGTGCGCTATTCGCCTCCGAGAACCAGATCGTCGCGGTGGATCATCTCGGTCCGGCCAGTGTAGCCAAGGATCAGAAGCACGTCCGCCGACGAGCGTCCTTTGATCTTTTCGGCGTCGTCGGCGTCGTAGGCGACGAGCCCACGGCCGACCTCGTGCCCGTCCGGCCCCCGGACCACAACCGCATCACCACGCCCAAAGCCGCCCTCCACCTTGATCACGCCTGCCGGCAACAGGCTCTTTCCGCTTCGCAGTGCGCGCACGGCACCCGCATCGATCATCAGCGCACCGCGCGGCTCGAGCGATCCCGCAATCCATTTCTTGCGCGCGGTTACCGGGTTTGCCGGTGTCAGGAACCAGGTGCACGGAGCTCCATTCGCGATCGTCTGCAGTGGATGCAGCACGCGGCCGGACGCGATCACCATATGCGTGCCGGCAGTGGTGGTGATCTTGCCGGCCTCGATCTTGGTCAGCATTCCGCCGCGAGCAAGGTCAGAGCCGGATGCGCCGGCCATCGCTTCAATATCGGGCGTGATGCGCGCAACGATAGGCACCAGCTTGGCACCGTTCCCCGCTATTGGCGGCCGATCGTAGAGTCCGTCCACGTCTGAAAGCAGCACGAGCAGATCGGCGCTCATCATAGTGGCGACGCGGGCAGCGAGCCGGTCGTTATCGCCGTACCGGATCTCGGTGGTCGCTACCGTATCGTTTTCGTTGATCACCGGCACGCTTCGCCATTCGAGCAGCTTCGCGATCGTCGAGCGCGCATTGAGGTAGCGGCGCCGCTCTTCGGTATCGCCGAGCGTGACCAGCACCTGGCCGGCGGTGAG
>Ga0068865_100002671_pt1 | contig 10588 bp, 7 predicted proteins | sample KBSMisM12_FD_75293 | JGI IMG/M metagenome (GOLD analysis project Ga0068865, IMG submission 75293) | Miscanthus rhizosphere microbial communities from Kellogg Biological Station, Michigan, USA - KBS Miscanthus M1-2 | ecosystem: Host-associated > Plants > Roots > Rhizosphere > Soil ...
CGGAGGCTCTCCACGCATGTGACCTGCTGTTGCATCACGATCCACGCCTCGGTCGGATCCCTGAATCAAGGCGATAAAGCCCCGCTCAAAATCTCCTTCGGGCTTCGAATGATCCAGAGGGACCGACACTCGACGATTGCAGTTCCTCATTGACGCGCATGAGATTCGGGGCATTGGAGGGAAGCTCGACATTCGAACCTTAGCGAATTGCGTTCACTTGATCAGCATCAGGCAAAACACCGCAATCGCTATCCCAACAACGTCTTCAAGAAGGGCAGCGGGTAGATCACGCCCAAAGGCTGCAGCGAGTTTTGCGCGAGCTGCCGCGCCTCCAAAGGTTCCAGCAACCGCTCCGATGACGCCAAGGATCAGGCCTGCCGCCAGCGAATGCCCAGCCGCTCCGACAGTTGCTCCCGACAGGGCACCAGTCACAATGCGAGCGATGAAACCTGACGGCGCTTTGCGACTGGGCGTCTTGGGCAGCTTGTCGGCGATTAGTTCTCCGACGGCAAATACCGTGAGGATAATAGGTGTGAATCGAAATCCCATGAATGCAAGCGGAGTATTCGCGACGGCAAGCACGCCATGGCGGGCGAACCAACTGACAATCGCCGGAGCAAGCATGGAGCGAAGACCCGCAACCACCCCGAGAAGCAGAGCACATAGCAGAAACATGTTTTCTCCTTTCAATCACGCCGATACTTTGAGGAGTTGTGGAGACCCAGACTGGGGAGATAGAGAATACTACGTAACGGCATTATCATCCGCGGCGGACGTTCTGACTAGCCCACCCCGTCTTGCCCGTTATTCTCAAATGGCGATAACGGGCCAATGCAGTTTCCAGGTCTGCGGACACTAGCCTCTGAAGACTGTTTCACGTACAAATAGACGGTTCTCCATTGTTTGCCCGTTTGAAAGCAAGAGGCCATTTCTCATACGGTTGCGCATTGTCTTCGATGAGCGGCTAGGTCAATCGGCTTTCGCTCAAATCGAGTTCGTGCTCCAGAGTGCGGTGGATGCTGTCGCCAATTCTGCCGCTTGCACGTAACAGGTTCAGTTCTTCGCGCTCGCGGCGAATCGTGTCGAGCAGCAACTGTGCTGCGGTGAGGCCGCGCGAATCTTCCTGGGGGGCACTTCCACCGGGACCGCACTCGTCTACCTCCGTAATCTTGTGTTCGTACTGATGTAGCAGATCGTCGTAGAGATGATTCTCGTGCTCTCCCCTGGCTGAGTTTCTTCGCTCGCCGAGGAAGTCGATGGCCGTCTGCAAGAGAAGGCGCCTTGCCTCGCCCTCTTCGCAGAATCCTACATCGCGTTTGGAGAGTCCGAGGGCGCGTACGAGCCAGGGCAACGATAGACCTTGCAACACCAGGGTCACCAAGATGAGAAAAAACGTGAGAAAGATGATGAAGCTACGCTGGGGAAATGGGCTTCCGTCTCTCAGCGTGAGCGGCAGTGAGTTCGCTGCCGCGAGGGCGACGACACCGCGCATGCCGGTCCATCCCACGACGAAAACCTGATTGAATGGAGACTTGCCATAGGCCTGTTTCACAATGCGGGTTCGGACCCACCAGGCGGCGCGCGATGCCGGATACATCCATATCATCCGCAGCAGTACCAGAACGACTGAGAACGCCAGCCCATACCCGAAAAGGCTCCACCTGCTTTCTCCCTGAATCCCATTCAGGACATAGGGGAGCTGCAAGCCGATGAGCACAAACACGAGCCCGTTTAGCAAGAACTCCAGAGCATCCCACACTGCTATCGCCTGCAGACGCACGCCGGGCGAAAAAAAGGTGGAACTTTGCCGGCTCACCAGCAGACCGGCGGCAACCACCGCGATCACACCCGATGCCTTGACCGCATCGCCGGCAAGATACGCGGCGTAGGGCACGATCAGAGATAGGGCGATCTCCACGGGCCCGTCATCGACCCAGCGCTCAAGCCAGGTGACGGCCAATCCGATGGCCACACCGACGAGCACCCCACCCGTGATGAGCCATGCGAAATCGAGCAGACCGCGGGCTAGCGTCGGTGTTGTACCCTGAACGACCATTTCGACTCCGAACTGCAGGGCCAGCAGCCCGGTAGCGTCGTTCAAGAGGCTCTCGCCTTCGAGCAGGTCCACAACACGTTGCGGCATGCCCACTTTGCGGGCGATGGAGGTAGCAGCGACCGCATCGGTTGGGGACACGATGGCTCCTAGAAGGAAACCGAGCCGCCAGTCGAATCCGGGAAGCCACCACTTTGCGGCGAAGGCGACGCCAATGGAGGTGAAGAATACGAGGAAGATGGCAAGACTGGAAATAGACACCAGGTTGTACTTGAACTCGCGCCACGAGGTCTGCCACGCCGCGATATAAAGTAGCGGCGGCAGAATCACCAGAAAGACCATGGAGGGAGGCAGAGGGATGTGCGGAACGTGGGGAATCAGCGAACAAAGCAGTCCAAATACCACCAGGACGATTGGGTAGGAAACCGCAAACCGGCGCGCAAGGCCGGCCACTGCTGCCACGGCGCACAGCAACGCGATCAGCAGTACCAGAATGTAGTTGATATGATCCATCGGTCAGGCACGCCCCTCCTCTATTTCCATAGTGTCCTGTCTCCACGGTTATCGCAATGCTGCTCGTAGTTGCACGCCAGCGGTGTTCGGGAATGACCTGAACTGATTTCGGCGGTAAGATTGATGCGAGGCGCAAGTTGCCCCCTTCCCCGGAGGTTGCGCTATGGTGGTCGTCGTTCCCCGGAAGCCGGTTGCACTCGTGCGGCGCTTGTTTGCCACGGGACATTCAACTGGTACGCACAAGCCTTCTTCGTCCCCGTAGCTTTTTGAACTGGCTCATCCTGGATCGCGCATCGAGCGCGTGCTGCAACACGATCGCGTCTATTCGATCAATTCCATAGAACGTCCCACAAATCGATCGGCAATTCTATCTTAGCGAACACGCAACAGACTGATGGCTTTCGGGAACGCGTCGGTCCGAGTGGAGGAGAGAATTATGAAAATCGTAGTGATTGGCGGAACTGGACTCATTGGTTCGAATCTCGTCAAAAAGCTTCGAGAGCAGGGGAACGAAGCCGTGGCCGCGTCACCCAGAAGCGGCGTCAACAGTGTTACCGGCGAAGGACTCGCAAATGTGCTGAAAGGCGCTTCGGTAGCTGTAGATGTAACCAACTCCCCTTCATGGGAGGACGCGCCAGTACTGAAGTTTTTCGAGACATCGACCCGTAACCTTCTCGCCTATGAAGCGGCCGCGGGTGTCGGACATCATGTTGTGTTGTCCGTCGTAGGAACGGAACGTCTGCTCGAAAGCGGCTACTTCCGCGCAAAACTGGCTCAAGAGAACTTGATTAAAACCTCCAAGAATCCTTACACAATCATCCGCGCCACACAGTTCTTCGAGTTCGTAAAGCAGATCGTCGACTATTCCGCCGAGGGCAACAAGGTACGCATGCCTCCGGCGCTTATCCAGCCGATGGCAGCCGATGAAGTAGTGAGTGCAACCGCCAGAATCGCAACGAACCCACCCGTGAATGGCACGGTTGAAATCGGAGGGCCAGAACAGTTTCGTCTGGATGAACTCGCCCGGCGGTTCCTGGCCGCGCACAGCGATCCGCGCGAAGTAATCACCGACCCGCACGGGCGGTATTACGGCATCGAGGTGAGTGAGAGAGCGCTGGTTCCCGACACTACCGCGCAACTCGGCGAGACCCGCTTCGAATCCTGGTTGGCACTGTCCGCAGCGCAGATTCCGAGTGCACATCTTAAGCGTTCAGCAGTCGCAGCGGCGACCATGGAGCAGGAGAGCCACGAGAGAGCGAGTTGATACTTTCGCTACTGTGGACGGATAAGTGAAGTTCGCGTCTCATCTCTCCAAAATAATTCTGACTTGGCAGGTGCCAGTTGACGTTACCTCGGGTGGTCATTGTCGGTGGCGGCTTCGGAGGGCTCTCCGCAGCCAGGGCTTTACGTAACGCTCACCTTAACGTGACGCTGATCGATAAGCGGAATTATCATCTCTTTCGCCCGATGCTGTACCAGGTGGCAACAGGACTGCTTTCCGGAGATGAAATCTCCAGTCCTTTGCGCTCAGTCTTCAGTCGTCTGAAAAACGTTCAGGTACTTTTCGATGAAGTAACGGGCATCGACTCAGAGCGACGCATCGTTCATCTCAGACGAGGCGCGTTGCCGTACGACTACCTCATCCTGGCGACTGGCATCCAGTACAACTATTTTGGGCACGACGAATGGCGAAACGTCGCTTCAGGCCTCGAATCGCTCGATGATGCCGACCTGATCCGCGGCAAAATATTGCGTGCGTTCGAGCGCGCCGAAGAAATGGCTTCGATTGAAGGTGCAGGAACTGAGGATATTCGTCGCCAGCTTACGTTTGCCCTCATCGGTGCGGGGACCGTAGGTGTTGAGATGGCCAGCACACTCGCAGAAATGTCGCGCATAGAGCTAGTGCGCGACTTTCGGAATATAGACTCGGCGTCCGCTCGGATTCTTCTCTATGAGGCCGGGCCTCGTATTCTGCCCACTTATCCGGAGACCCTTTCCTTAAAAGCGCAACGGCACTTGGAGGGCTTGGGAGTCGAGGTGTTCACCAACGCTCGTGTCACGAATGTGGATGCGGATGGGATTGTCGTCCGCGGACAGAAAGTTCCGGCCGCCACTGTTCTCTGGGGAGCTGGTGTCGTTGCGTCCCCGGCGGGGCGGTGGTTAGGTGCGGAAACAGACAAGTCAGGGAAGGTTATAGTGGAACCAGACTTCTCCGTACATGATCATCCGGAAGTTTTTGTAATTGGCGACACCGCTCATGTCGTTGCTCCGGTTCGAAATCTACTCGGCATCAAATCTCGAACGCCGATGCTTATGCCTGGCGTAGCTCAGCCCGCAATACAGGAAGGTACGTACGTCGCGGACCTCATTCGGCGCCGCGTGACAGGGCGTGCGCAACCTAAACCTTTTTGGTATTGGGATAAGGGCGAGCTCGCAATAGTCGGGAGAGCATATGCCGTGGCGGATTTGCGGCTCGTACAGTTTGGTGGCTTTCTTGCATGGTTAGTCTGGGCAGCGGTGCATATCTACTTTCTTATCGGATTTGCGAACCGGCTGTTCGTCAGCCTGCAATGGGGCATTGCTTTCCTTACAAAACGTCGCCGCGTGCGAATACTTCCCGAGGAACCTGCATCTGCGCGGGACTTGGTCGATCCAGTCGCCTGATATTTGCCAAAGCTCCTTTTGGGGCCCCCTCACACAAATCAGACCCGTCAGGTGACCTAGCTGGTAAATTGAAATACGCCGTACGGTCTCAAGTATCTGAGACGGTGGAGTGTATCTAGTCCTCATCACTCACGCCAGGCGTTCTAATCAGCGTCCACGGATGTGATGCCCTGATGAGTCCTTCTTTTAGACCGGAGGTTAAAGGATGAGTCGAACCCGCCGAGTCAATCGCAGATTGACCAATAGCATCGGCCTGGTTTTAGGAGCTTTGTGGTTGCTGGGCCATTCTCTCGCTTCGGCATCCGCACCAGCTAACACTCCTCTCAATCCGGCATTAGTCGCCGCGCATTGGCCTGCCTCGTGGATTGCGAGTGCCAACGTACCCGGAGGAGTTCCGGGCGTCTTCTACTTCCGCAGGGAGATTTCGCTCTCATCTGTTCCCCCGCACTTTTGGATTCACGTGAGTGCGGACAATCGGTTTCTTCTGCACGTCAACGGGAAGTACGCCGCCGAAGGGCCAGCACGTGGAGATCTCTTCCACTGGCGCTTCGAGACCGTCGATCTTGCTCCTCTGCTTCAACCAGGCAAAAATGTGTTGGCTGCCGCCGTCTGGAACTTCGGCGAACTCGCACCGGTCGCCCAAATGAGCAATCGTACCGGCTTCGTGATGCAAGGGGACACCGACGCGGAAGCCTCAGTCAATACTGGCAAAGATTGGCAGGTCCGGCTGGAACCTGGTCGCGCCGCCCTGGGGCATGAAGGCGCTGGAGGGTACTACGCCGCGGGCCCTGCCGAAAAGATCGATGGGCGCCTGCTCGATTGGTCCTGGGATCAGCCTCAATCTGGATCCTCTGGTTGGGAGGCGCCGGGCATCTTAGGCCCCGCTGCCACCCGCGAGGCCCAGGACGCGCCGACCCATTGGGAACTTGTTCAAGACCCGCTTCCACCGATGGAGCATCGTCTCGTCGACGCGGGCGTCCCGGTCCGTGCGGAAGGGATAACGCCACTTCCATCTTTTCCGGCGGCGCCCTTGGAAGTTTCGGCCAACTCCCACGTTACCCTGCTGCTCGATCATCGCACTCTGCAGACCGCCTACCCGGAATTGACAATCAGCGGCGGCCGCGACGCCGAAATCCGCTTCACCTATTCCGAAGCGCTCTACGATGCGCAAGGAAACAAAGGCAACCGCAATGAGATTGCCGGCCGCCAAATCGAAGGAATCACCGACCACTTCATATCCGGGGGACAAACCTCCGCCGTTTTCGTGCCTCTATGGTGGCGCACGTGGCGTTATCTGCAGATCGAAGTCACGACGAAATCTGAGCCGTTAAAGCTCGAATCGCTGCGAGCCTGGTTTACGGCCTATCCATTCACTGATAACGCAAAAATCGCCGGCGATATCCGCGATCTCGATCGCATCTGGCAGACAGGTTGGCGCACGGCCCGCCTCGACGCGCATGAAACCTACATGGACGCTCCCTATTGGGAGCAGCTTCAGTATGTGGGAGACACCCGCATTCAGGCCCTGATCTCTTATGTTGTTTCAGGCGATCCGCGCCTCGCTCGCCAGGCAATCACCAACATTGACGATTCGCGCACTCCGGAGGGCATAACCGAGAGCCGCTACCCGTCCGGATTGCCGCAGTTCATTCCTCCCTTCTCGCTGCTTTGGGTCAACATGCTCCACGATTATTGGATGTATGTTGACGATCTGCCGCTCGTGAAGGAAACTCTGCCCCACACCCGCACTGTTCTTGACTGGTACGCTAAACACCTTCGTCCCGATGGGCTATTAGGCCACGTGAAATGGTGGGAGTTTGGCGACTGGACCGCGAACTACAAGAACGGCGTTCCACCTCAGGAATCTGATGGCGGATCGACATTCTTGACATTGCAATTTGTTGAAGCACTACAGGCTGCCGCGGAGTTGGAAGGCCAGTATGGGAGTAAAGAGAGAGTCGAGGAGTATCAGGCAATCATCCGGCGCGCGTCTGAGGCGCTTAACCGCGAAAGCTGGGATACGGGGCGCGGTCTCTACGCCGATACACCTGCCAAAAACTCCTGGAGCAAGCAGGCGAACGTGCTTGCCGTAATGCTGGATGTCGCACCACACGACCAGCAACAGGCGATCCTAAAAAGAGTGATGGCAGCGAAGGATCATGAGAGCACCGTCGTAGAAGGGAAGACAGTGCCGCCCATGTCTGAGATGAGCTACTATTTCCGCTTCTACCTCAACCGCGCGCTCGAGCACGCGGGGCTTGGAGATATGTATCTGCCGCAACTGGCGCCCTGGTACAACATGCTCGATTTGGGCTTGAGCACGTGGGCGGAAACGCCTGAGCCGACCCGTTCCGATTGCCACGCGTGGAGTGCAAGCCCGAATTTCGATCTGCTCACGATCGTGGCAGGAATTCGGCCTGGTGCGCCGGGCTTTAAGAAGGTCCGCATCGAGCCGCACCTGGACGGATTGCATCAACTCAATGCGTCGATACCGCACCCGAACGGTACGATTGAGACCTCGTATCGATTGGACGGAAGCCGCTGGACTACCACAGTGACATTGCCCCAGGGCATCGATGGCCAGTTTGTGTGGAAGAACAAGCTCGTGCCGCTCCACTCAGGAGTCCAGACAATTTCTCTTCCATAGGTCCTTTGCAATGGGTTTCCGAAGGGGTGTTGCGAATGAAGAAGAACTGCCTGTATTGAGGATGTCAGGAATCCTTTATGTCTTCGTGGGGAATCACTTCAGCCATAGGGAAGCACTTGGAACTGAATCAACGCCGTTATTCTTCAGCGTCATAGGGGTCGATTTTGCGATGAATACGGTTTGGCGTCCCCGACGGGATTTGAACCCGTGTTATCGCCGTGAAAGGGCGGTGTCCTAGGCCGGGCTAGACGACGGGGACGCACTAAAGGGCAGAAAGACGGTCGGATTTGGCCGGGATGCGCCCTACTGAAGGCTACCAACTCGCCGCAGGCATGTCAAAAAACAGACATGCTTTAAGGATCAGCGCTCATGTAGGTTCGGACTGTCGGGGAGCCTGAAGATTCGGCCTCTCGGGAGCTTGGTGCGGTCGCGTTCGCGGCGATTGTCGCAGCATTGGGCGGTCTACAACTTACATACGACACATACGACCCTACAGGGCCAACTGGCCCCATCCTGCATCTGTCGGACCGTGTTCTCAACTGTATTTGGTTTATCCTCAATAGATATGCGACGCTTCCGCTATCTCGATCTGCTGACCATCGGATTTGTGGTGGTGTTGCTGATTTCGAACCTGGTTGGACCCAAGATTTGCCGATTGGGCCCCTTGAGGCCCAGTGCAGCGGAGTTCCTGTTTCCCCTTACCTATATCTGTGGGGACATCTTCACCGAGGTATACGGGTACGGGGCATCGCGCAGGGCTATCTGGCTGGGCTTCTTTGCGATGGCCATTCTTGCCGCGATGGGGCAGATCGCCGTCTCGCTGCCTCCGGCGCCGGAATGGCGTGGACAAGAGGCCTTTGCGTCCGTATTCAGCGTGGTTCCCCGGTTTGCGGGCGCAAGCCTTGTTGCTTATTGGGCGGGGGAATTCACCAACAGCTATACGCTGGCCAAGCTCAAGCTGGTGACCCGGGGCCGCTGGTTGTGGACCCGTACCGTGGGGTCGACCGTTACCGGGCAGGCGGTCGATACAGCTGTCCTGATACTGATCGCGTTCGGCGGAATGCAGCCTCCTGCCATGTTGCTGCGGATGATCGTCTCGGCATACGTGATTAAGGTAGCGGTCGAGGTGGTCGCCACGCCCCTCACTTACCTGGTGGTCGCATGGCTCAAGCGCGCCGAGTCGTCGGACGCTTTCGACCGCCGGACCAACTTCAACCCGTTCGCATGGCAGGCGGAAAACGCCTGAGTTGCAGGGAGCCGGACTGCAACAAGATAAAGGCCTTCCGGCAAATTATTTGCGACAATGATGCGGTCGTAAGCGTCACATAAAACGACAACCAAGCGTCTTTGTTCATTTCCGGATGGATTGCGTCCGGGATCACAATGTTGACCGTGGGTCGAGTTGTAGGATGGATGCTGCAATTCATCTCGCAATCCTTCTGTGAGCAACGCGAAACAAAACAAGTTAGGGGTATTTCTTTGACACGCATTTTTAGTATGGGCTGTGCTGTTGTGTTTGTTTTGGCGGTTACTGGTTGCCAAAAGGGTCAGCAGCCTCCAGCCGCGGCGGCAGGGATGCAGGCAATGCCAGTGAAAACTGTTGCAGTGGCCCTGGCTCCTGTCGCGCAAAGTAATGAATACATGGCGACTATCAAGTCACGCCACTCCGCCACGCTTCAGCCACAGGTAGAAGGGCGCCTGACACAAATCCATGTCAAGTCGGGCGACCGGGTTTCGTCTGGCCAGGAAATGATGGTGATCGATCCCATCCACCAGACTTCTACGGTTGAGTCACAACGCGCCACCGAACGGCAGAAGAAGGCGCTCTTCGATTACAACGCCGTTCAACTTGAGCGCCAACGCAAACTCTTTGAGGCCGGGGTGACGAGTCGCGATGCCTTCGACCAGGCCCAGCAGGCTTTTAGCAACTCCAAGGCCGACTACGAGTCTGCGGCGGGACTGCGCAAGATGCAGGAAGATCAGTTGGCGTACTACACGATTCGCGCGCCATTTGATGGTGTCGTGGGTGACATCCCCGTTCATGTGGGCGACTACGTCACGTCTTCCACAATGCTGACGACAGTGGACAGGACCGGCGACCTCGAAGCTTATATTTACCTGCCGACCGAGAGATCCGGCGAGGCGCGAATTGGCCTGGGTGTGGAACTGTCAGACACAAGCGGAAAGCTGCTGGAGAAATCGAAGATCGATTTCCTCTCTCCGCAAGTTGATCCAACGCTGCAGGGCATTCTTGCCAAGGCGCCGGTGCACGCGACGCCAGAGATCATGCGGAACGCACAGCTCATCAAGGCTCGTGTCATTTGGAGCACGAAGCAGATGGTCGTGATTCCGGTGCTCGCGGTTACCCGCCAGGGGGGCCAAAGTTTTGTGTTCGTTGCCAAAAAGCAGCAGGACGGTCACTTCGTGGCATCGCAAACGCCTGTCACCCTCGGCGACACGGTAGGGAACACTTATTCCATTACGTCAGGGCTGAGTGCGGGTGATCAGGTCATCGTGTCAAGCACACAATTCCTTGTGAACGGAATGCCGGTCTCTCCGCTGGGCGCCTGAGAATGCTCGGTGCCGGCGTGGCATCGAGCGCGGCAAGTGCGCTCATGCCGACAACATGAAAGAGGGCTCACTTTGTTTGTAGATTTCTTTATTCACCGGCCCGTATTTGCCACCGTATGCGCGCTGATGATCATTCTGGC
>Ga0068865_100002674_pt1 | contig 10579 bp, 8 predicted proteins | sample KBSMisM12_FD_75293 | JGI IMG/M metagenome (GOLD analysis project Ga0068865, IMG submission 75293) | Miscanthus rhizosphere microbial communities from Kellogg Biological Station, Michigan, USA - KBS Miscanthus M1-2 | ecosystem: Host-associated > Plants > Roots > Rhizosphere > Soil ...
CCATCTGCGTCCTCAGGCTTGATCGCGGCCATCCACGTCTTAAGGCTGGCCTGATAAACATCCTGAAGTTTGTTGGACGCGTTCTCATCGGGACTGAACAGGCGGAAGCTGCTCATGTTGTTCCGCATGACGTCGCGCAGAAACTTGCCGAGGGTTTCCGTGGGCGAGATCTCTTTGGTCCCCGGGCCGTCCATCGCGACAGCATAATCGCGGAAGTCCGGAAGCGCGAGAGCCTTGCGTAGCTTCCCTCCATTGGCGTGCGGGTTGGCGCTCATCCGTCGATCTCCCGCCGGCGCCAGTTCCCGCAACTCCGGAACTAGTGTGCCGTGCTGGTCGAAGAGTTCCTCGGGCCGATAGCTGCGCATCCACTGCTCGACGATCCGCAGATGCTCAGGATTCGATTTCACGTTGAGCACCGGAACCTGGTGGGCGCGCCAGAAATTCTCGACCTTATGGCCGTCCACTTCCTTAGGCCCGGTCCAGCCCTTTGGCGACCGCAGGATGATCATCGGCCAGCGCGGCCGGTCGGCCTTGCCCGTCTTGCGTGCTTCTTCCTGAATCGCACGGATGCGCAGCACGCAGGCTTCGACGGTCTCTGCCATCTTCCGGTGCATCAGCTCGGGAACGTCGCCTTCGACGATGTGCGGCTCCCAGCCATAACCCTTGAAGAGAGTCTCCAGTTCCTCCGGAGTGATGCGTGCCAAAAGCGTCGGATTGGCGATCTTGTATCCGTTCAAATGCAGGATCGGCAGCACCGCGCCGTCGCGGATCGGGTTCAGAAACTTGTTCGAATGCCAGGAGGTCGCTAGTGGCCCGGTCTCTGCTTCTCCGTCGCCGACGACTACGCTCACGATCAATTCCGGATTATCGAACGCCGCTCCAAAAGCGTGCGAGACGCTATAGCCCAGCTCACCGCCCTCATGGATCGAGCCAGGCACCTCGGGCGTACAGTGGCTTCCCAATTGTCCTGGGAATGAGAACGCGCGGAACAGTTCCAGCATTCCGGCTTCGTCCTGGCTTTTCTCCGGATAAACTTCCGAATAGGTTCCTTCCAGGTAGCAGTTCGAGATCATCGCCGGAGCGCCGTGGCCTGGACCCGAGATGTAAATCATCTCCAGGTCGTATTTGCGAATGACACGATTCAAGTGAACCCACGTGAAGGTCTGGCCGGGATCGGAACCCCAATGCCCCAGCAGCCGATTCTTGAAGTGTTCCGGCCGCAGAGGCTCCTTCAGCAGAGGGTTATCATGAAGGTAAATCATTCCCGCACAAAGATAGTTACAAGCCCGCCAATATGCGTCGATGTTGCGGAGTTCTTCAGAGGAAAGGGTTGATGCCATAAGCGTCTCAGCGCCGCTCGAAGAGCGGATGTTTCAAGCTTGGCACAGAACCCCATGCCGGATCGATCGATTCTCGTCATCAACACCGGATCTTCGTCGCTCAAGTTTGGCCTCTATGCCGAGCAGAACGGTGAAGAGAAACTTTTATTTGGCGGCTCCGCCCAGAACGGCACGATTGACCTGAGGGACAGCACTGATCTCGTGCTGCGATCCGAGAAGCTCAACTTCGCATCGCAGGCAGAAGCACTGGATCACGCGACGCAGTGGCTACGCGAGTTTACGCCGGACAAGCCGTGCGCGATCGGACACCGCGTAGTGCATGGCGGACCGCGTTTGGTGACGCATCAGCGTATCACTCCGGCCCTGATCGACGAGTTGCGATCATGTGTGCATTTCGCGCCTCTCCACATTCCGTTGGCGCTGCAGCTCATCGAACGAGCCGAGCAATGTTATCCGCAGATTCCGCAGTTCGCGTGCTTTGATACCGCCTTTCACCAGACCATGCCGGAATCCGCGGCCCGATTCGCGCTGCCCGCGGAACTATTCGAGGAAGGCATCCGCCGGTATGGATTCCACGGACTTTCCTACGAATCGATCGTGCATCAACTTGGCGACAGGCTTCCGAGCCGGACGGTCATCGCGCACCTCGGCAGCGGCGCCAGCCTGGTTGCTGTAAAGGACGGGAAATCGGTCGATACCACCATGGCGCTTACTCCCACCGCCGGCATTCCGATGGCGACGCGAAGCGGCGATCTGGATCCAGGCGTAATCCTCTATCTGCTACGCGTGAAGCAGATGAACGCCGATTCGCTCGAACAACTTCTGAATCACGATTCTGGCCTGAAGGCGCTCTCCGGCGGCAAGTCAGACATGCGCGATCTCGAAGCCGCGGCCGACTGTGGAGACTTGAAGGCGCAACTGGCGATCGAGATCTTCTGCACGTCGATCCGCAAGACGATTGCAGCGTTTGCTGCAGCGCTGGGTGGCCTCGACGTGTTGATCTTCTCTGGCGGCATCGGCGAGCACAGCGCGCGGATACGAAACAGTGTCTGCGAGGGCCTTCAGTTCCTCGACAGTTTCCCGGTTCTGGTTGTTCCCAGTCAGGAAGATCGCCAGATCGCGCGCCATTGCCGGAAGATGTTAGAGCTTCCTCAGTAAGGACGGTGGCCTACCCAGTTCCCGGGCGGATCATAGTTGCAAACCCAGATCTCACGCCGGTTGTCTCTGGCGACCGCGCATCCGACTTTCTTGGTATCGCTCCAAACGATTTGCGTGTAGTGGCCGCACACGTTGCGACATCGATTCGACCTGTAATCGTAGTCCCGCGATTCGTTAGCCCACACACGAATTACTTCAGCGGTTGAAGAACGCGCTCCGGTGATCGCGAATAGATTCTCGCCCAATTTGCCGTTCGGGCGATGGGAGAATTCCCGGCGCGAGAGCAGGGTTTTGGCCCAATCCTCCGCGATTTCCTCCAAACGGTCCGACCATACCAGCGGAGGAACACCGGCCTGTGCTCTGATCTCGTTGTGGGCGGAGACGATCTCGCGAGCGAAGCGGCTTTCTGCACCTGCGCTCCCAGCGGCCAAGACCAGAATCAGCAGCGCCGGTCTCATGTGACCACGGTAACAGGCCGATCATGTGCACGATAGCCGTACAACGGTACTAAGAATGTAAATTCGACGCCTCCGGGAAACCGGATCCATCGAATCAGCGTCGGAATACTATCGGGGAAAGCAGCCAGCAATACCATCATGCGGAATGAAGTTCTATCCACCAGCAAACCTCTAACGTTTCGATTCCTGCTTGTGTTTTCATCGCTTTGTGCCCTGGCAAATCTTGCATCGGCACAGCCCAGACGGATTACCCGGCCCATCGATAATGCCCAGCGGGCCAGTTTCACAGGGCAGATTTCCCCCCGCGCCACGGCCGATAACGATCGAGGGCGAGTGGCGCGGTCCTTGAAACTGGATTACGTGACGCTTTCTCTGGCTCAATCCGCGAGCCAGCAGGCCGATCTGGATCAGCTTCTTGTCGAGCAGCAGACTCCTGGTTCCCCGAACTACCACCGCTGGCTGACGCCGGAAGAGTATGCCGGCCGCTTCGGTGTAAGCGAGGACGATTTGAAGCAGATCGTCGGCTGGCTGGAAGGGCAAGGCCTTACGATTCGAGGCACCGCGAAGGGCCGCAACTGGATCGCCGTCAGTGGAACGGCCGCGCAGATGGAGAGTGCGTTTCGAACCGAGCTGCGAAATTACCTGGTGGATAACGACCTGCATTTCGCGAATGCCACCGAGCCTTCAGTACCAGCCGCTATCAAACCGTTAGTGCGGGGCATTCACGGGCTGCACGATTTTCGTATGAAGCCTTCCAAGCTCTTGGGCGCGGGCACTGTGCCGAATTACACATCGGGCTTGGGGAACCATTACCTCGCGCCTAACGATATCGCGACCATCTACAATCTGAACCCGCTGTATGCCGCCGGGATGGACGGCAGCGGACAAAAGCTGGTGGTCGTGGGACAGACACAGATCAACTTGTCGGACATTCAGTTCTTCCGCAGCCGCTTCGGCCTTCCGCCCAACGATCCCCAAATCATCTTGGTTCCGAATACCAAGGATCCCGGAATCACCAGCGGCGATCTCGAAGAAGCCGATCTGGATATAGAGTGGTCCGGCGCAGTCGCCCGCGGAGCGACGATCATCTACGTTTATAGCTTTGACGTTTTCGATGCCGTACAGTACGCCATCGACCAGAACCTGGCTCCGGTCCTGAGCATGAGCTACGGTTCGTGCGAGCTGGCAAACCTCAACTCGGATGCTTTGATGATCCAGGCTTTGGCGCGGCAGGGAAACGCTCAGGGGATGACCTGGTTCAGTGCGTCCGGCGATTCCGGTGCAGCCGACTGCAATAGCTCCAGAAATCCAGGCTTGGCTGTCGACATGCCCGCCAGCATCCCTGAAGTAACGGGCGTGGGAGGAACCGAGTTCAGCGAAGGCACCGGCCAGTATTGGGCCGCAAGCAACGACGGCACGGGCGCGTCTGTAAAGTCCTATATTCCGGAGATCGCATGGAACAGCAGTGCGATCGAAGGATCGCCGGCCGCGACCGGTGGAGGCGCCAGCGTGTATTTCGTGAGGCCTTCCTGGCAGACAGGCCCGGGCGTACCCAATGACAACGCCAGACACGTGCCCGATGTTTCGCTGTCGGCTTCGAACCACGTGGACGCCTACCTGGTTTATACCGGCGGCTCATTGCAAGCTTTTGGTGGAACATCGGTATCTGCGCCCGCGATCGCCGGAATGGCCGCGATCCTGAATCAATACGTGATCAGCAATGGAATGCAGGCCAGCCCTGGCTTGGGGAATGTGAACCCGAAGCTATATTCGCTCGCCCAGGCGCACCCCGAGGCATTTCACGATATCACCGGCGGCGATAACATCGTCACCGTGGTTTGCCGCCTCCGCATCTGTACCTCTACGAGCGTCGGATACTCAGCCGGCGTCGGATACGACCAGGTCACTGGACTGGGTTCCGTAGACGCCTACAACTTGATTACGGCTTGGGGCGGGGGAGGGGCGCTTCCGCCACGACCCATCAGCAGCATTACGGTGCTCAGCAATCTGGACAGTGTCATGCAGAACGACGTAGCATCCTTCACGGCGACCGTCGTCGGCGTTAATGGAGCGACTCCTCAAGGCGTCGTCTATTTCCAGATCGGAAGCGTTTCGTTAGGCTCGGTAAGGCTTTTGGGATCGGCAGGCACAGCGACGGCGACGCTATCCGTGCCCGGAAGTGGGCTGCCGTCGGGTACGTCGGCCCTCGTGGCCAGGTTTGGCGGTCCAGCCGGACCCAGCGCTTCCATTGGCGTCACGGTTGTTCCGACGGTTCGAAACATATCCGGCGCGACGGCGATTTTGGGCTTCAACAATGCGGCGTCTGGCACCCAGCAATACGCTCCTGGCGCGTATATGGCGATCGCCGGGTCGCAACTTGCTTCGACCACTCAGTCCGCCGGCAGTCTTCCGCTGCCTTACTCGATGGGAGGCTTCTCGGCGACCGTAAATGGTGTAGCCGCGCCGTTGCTATGGGTCTTTCCAACTCTTGTGGCGATCCAGATTCCTTACGAAACGCCTACTGGCATTCCGGTGGTCTTGACGGTCAATCATGATGGCCAGGTAGCATCGCAGTCTTTCAACGTGACCGCAGCGGCACCGGGAATCTTCGTTTCCAACGGATCTCCGATTCCGAACGCTAGTGCCGCCCAAGGCCAGACCGTCTCGCTCTACATGAACGGTATCGGCGCGCTTTCACCAGCAATTTCGACCGGAGGAGCTCCGGCATCCGCGACCGCTCTCGCCGATTTGCCCAAACCCCTGCAAACCACGACCGTTACTGTGGGTGGCCTGCCGGCGCGTATCGATTTTATTGGCGAGCCCTGGGGACTGGCCGGTGTTACGCTGATCAACTACCAGATTCCGCCGGCAGCGCCACTCGGCCCGCAGCAAGTCATCGTGACGACCGGTGGGATCGCCAGTGCCCCGGCCACCGTCACCGTCACGAACTGACGCGGCCGTCTAAGTCGAAACGTCCCCGGCAGTCAGGTGTTTGGCTGAGTCCCTCTCCGGACACTGCGTTGTACTCTTTCAATAGAGTCCATGCCGGCACCGAGTTCAACACCGCACACCTACGGGCTTCGCGACCGCCGGGCAGAGTCCCGGGTTGCCTGCGAAGGCACTGCGTCCATGGATGTTCTGAGCCCAAAACCGCGGAGCGGCGTACCCGTCAGCGTGATCAATATCGGCGAGGCAAGTCTGAAGTTGAGCGTACCGTTCTTCGTGTCACCGGGCTCCTTGGTCCGGATCCATATGACCGAATCTCACGCGAACGCTGAAGTCCGCTACTGCACGCGCGAAGGGTCCGACTACTACGTTGGAGTCAGAGTCGAAGAGGTTATTCCGAATTCCGGCACCGTGGTAGCCGACTAGTCAGCTCGCTTTCGCCTGCTTTCCGTTTCGCGGACGAGAGTACGATTCCACCAGACCTAGAACCGCCATTTCAGCCGCGCTGAGTTTGCCGGCGGGCGTCTTGGACTCAGAAGGTACGTCAACCATCGCCGAAAATAGCGTTTGGTCCGAATAGCTCTCAAAGACTGCCGGATGAATGTAGTATTTCCGGCAGGCCGCCGGTCGATTGCCCAGGTGCCGGGCTGTTTCCTTCACCGCAAACACGGTATTGCGTTTGGCTTCGGTCTCGGTGCTGGCTGGACCCAGGGCGGCCAGCTGCTGCGCCATATGGCCGGTGCCATGCCAGGTGCGAAAATCTTTAGCCGTGAAATCCTCTTGCGTGATCTCCCGCAGGTATTCGTTTACGTCCGCCGAATCAACCTTTACGTACTCACCCGAATCGAGCTGATACTGAAACAGCTCCTGGCCGGGGAGATCCTGGCATTTCTTGACGATCTTGGCCACCCGCCGGTCCCGCAGCGTAATGTCGTGCTCCTGTTTGCTCTTGCCGCGGAATTGCAGACGAATCGCGTCGCCACGAACATCAGCGTGGCGAACACGCAGAGTCGTCAACCCGAACGACTTGTTGGACTTGGCATATTCTTCATTCCCGATTCGTATGCAGGTTTGATCCAGTAACCGCACAATGGACGCAATCACTTTCTGGCGAGGCATGCCGCTCAGAGAGAGATCCCTGCTCACGCGCCGCCGAATTTTGGGCAGCACCGCACCAAAGGCTTCCATCCGGCCGAATTTCGTTTCGTCGCGAATCGCTCGATACCGCGGATGATAACGGTATTGTTTGCGTCCTCTGGCATCGCGTCCAATGGCTTGGATATGGCCCGTTTGAAACGGACAGATCCAAACATCGGTCCAGGCCGGTGGGATGACCAGTGATCGAATTCTGTCCAGCGTGCTCCGGTCGCGCACGGGCTTTGCATCGACGCCAGTGTAACTGAAACCCTTCCCGTGTCGCTTGCGCAGGATGCCGGGGCCTTCTCCCGTGACATAACGCAAGCCGGCGGCTTTGGCGGATGCCGAGGTATCGTTCAACTGAGGATCTCCCGCGGGTTTGATGCAAGGTCGGCTGGGGACGTTTCGGTAGACCAGCGCCAAGGTCGGCTTGGCCCCTCGATTGCTACACTTCGCCTACAGGAGGATCCTTATATGCAATGGACCCCCGGCGGCGTTAGTGACGATGTTGAGGATCGGCGCGGTGGCGGCGGTTTTCGGATGGGCGGCATCGGCGGCCCGCACCTGGGAATCGGCGGAGTTCTGCTGCTGGGAATCCTCAGTTTGGTTTTCCATCGCAACCTTTTTACCTTGTTCACCGGAGATGTGTCCGATGGGTCGGGCATTTCGACCTCGGATCCAGGGGCGCCCAATCTACCGGCCAGCCAGGATCCTGCCGTCCAATTCGTCTCTTTTGTTCTGGACGACGTTCAGCATACCTGGGAAACTCTGCTGCCTCAGCAAGCGAATCGTCCGTACCGTCACGCCAAGCTAGTTTTATTTACGGATGCGGTTGACTCAGGATGCGGTGGCGCTGAGGCTTCCACGGGCCCATTCTATTGCCCCCAAGACGAGAAAGTCTACATCGATCTCGGCTTCTACAAGGAACTGAGCCAGCGCTTCGGGGCTCCTGGTGAATTCGCCGAGGCGTACGTGCTGGCGCATGAAGTGGGACACCACGTTCAAAAGATCCTGGGAATCGAGGCCGGTGTCCGGCGCGCGCAGCAGCGCGATCCGTCGTCGCAGAATCGGCTGTCGGTCCAAATGGAACTCCAGGCCGACTGTTTCGCGGGAATCTGGGGACACTCCACCGAGCAGCGAAAGATCATCGACAGCGCGGATGTGCAAGACGGTCTGCGGGCCGCGGCGTCGGTTGGGGACGATCGCATACAGAAAATGGAGCGTGGCCGGGTGAGTCCTGAGAGCTTTACGCACGGTTCCTCTGCGCAGCGTATGGCGGCGTTCAAAGCCGGACTGGATACCGGAAATCTAGCTGCCTGTATGTGAAAAACGGGACCCTGGATCAGGGCCCCGTTCTGTCGACTTGTGAGTTGGATGCTTACCAGCGATTGCGGCCGCCGCCACCGCCGCCGCCGGACGGGCGATCGGCTTTCGGGCGCGCTTCGTTAACGTTCAACGCTCGGCCATCCAGTTCCTTGCCATTCAAGCCCGCGATCGCGCGATCCGCGTCCGCATTGGCGCTCATTTCGACGAATCCAAAGCCTTTGGCCTGGCCGGTATCGCGATCGGTGATGATGCTGACACGGTCAACGGCCCCGTATGCCTCGAACATCGTACGAACCGCGTCTTCGGTAGCTCCAAAAGCGAGGTTCCCTACAAATATATTTTTCATTTACTTTTTCCTTTAAAGGTTGGTGAATCGGGGCAGGATCGAACGAGGGCGGTCGGACCGGACTTATGCGAAGGTGCCTAAAGTACTACGTCCTCAGTCTATCACGGAAAGCATCCCAGCCCAGGCATTTTCATCCTGGCCGACGCTGAGCTGGTTGGCTGCTCGGACCAGAGGCAACCGCAGAAGCTTGGGGTCCTGTTCGATACGCCGCAGCAGTTCGGTCTCGGAGACCTTTAGATACTTCAGTCCGGCGTCTGAGTAGGCTTTCCCCTCGGTGTCGAGCAGGGCGGGCAAGCCGTAACGGTCGGTGAACCTTTTTATCTCGCCTGGAGACATGGGCTTCTGCTTCAGATCGACGAAATGAATCTCCACGCGACGCTCCTTGAAGAAGCGCTCGGCGGCGCGCGTGGCCTGCGAGTTCTTCAGGCCGAAGATCTGCACGTTTTTCATTGCTTTTCTTCCAGCTCAGCCCAACGCGAGTACAGCTCGTCCACTGCCTTCTGCGCTTCTTCCATCTCGCGAAACGTCTTGTCGAGCAAGCGGCCGTCTTTCACGACTTCGGCATCCTGCAAAGAATCGCGCTTTTCCTGAAGCGCCTGCTCGGCCTCGGCGATCCGATCCTGAATAGTCTCGTATTCGCGATTTTCGATATAAGAAAGCCGCTTCTTGCCCGGAGCGGATCGAGGCGCGGCTGCCGAAACGGGCTTAGGCTTGGGCTGCTTTTGCTCCGTCTTCCAGGCTTCCCATTGCGAATAATCTGCAAAACGCTCCACACGGCCGTTTCCGTCCAGCCCCAGAACGATGGTAGAAACGCGATCCAGCAGGTAACGGTCGTGCGTGACTAAGACCAGAGCTCCTGAAAATTCCAGAAGGCTCTCTTCCAGGATCTCGAGCGTCGGAATGTCCAGATCGTTGGTGGGTTCGTCGAGCAAAAGGACGTCGGCGGGTTCCAGCATCAGGTTGGCGATCAGCACGCGCGCGCGTTCGCCGCCCGATAAGCGTCCGATGGGCTGACCCAATTGATCGCTGGTGAAGAGAAAGCGCGAAGCCCAGGACGCGACGTGAATCACGCGCTCCCGATAGATCACCGAATCGCTGTCCGGGGCCAACGCACGCCGCAGTGTAAGGTTCGGGTCCAGGGTACGCATCTGATCGAAGTAGACGACTCGCAATCCGTCGGCGCGTTCGACAGCGCCCTGCAATGGATCCGTCTCGCCGCGGAAGATTCGCAGCAGCGTGGTCTTGCCGCTTCCATTGGCTCCCACCAGGCCGACTCGTGTCCCGGCGGTGATTGTGAAATTCAGATTCTCGAACAGCATGCGGCCGTTAAAGCCGTGCCCTACTTGCTCCAGATGAATCAGGCGCTTGGTCTTGCGGTCGGTTGCGATGAAGTCGATGTCCGCGGACGCCTTGAACGCACGATTCTTGAGATCGGCCAATTCGCCGATCATTTCGTAAGCCGTGTCGATGCGAGCTTTGGCCTTGGTGGCCCGTGCTTTCGGACCGCGCCGCAGCCATTCCATCTCGGTCCGTACGCGATTTTCCAGTGCGTCCTGACGTTTCGCTTGAGCGTGCAGATACTCGGCCTTCTTTTCGAGAAACGTGCTGTAGCTGCCTGGAACCTGGAACAGGCCGTCGAGATAGACACGATTCAGCTCGGCGACGGCGGTGGGTACATTTTCCAGAAAGTAACGATCGTGACTGACCAGGACGCAGGCGAAAGCGGCTTGCTTCAGCGTCTTCTCCAGCCAATCGATGCCTTCCAGGTCGAGATGGTTGGTGGGCTCGTCCAGCAACAGAACCGCGGGACTTTGCACCAGAGCCTCGACAATGGACAAGCGTTTCCGCCAGCCGCCGGATAGCGCAGC
>Ga0068865_100002678_pt1 | contig 10567 bp, 10 predicted proteins | sample KBSMisM12_FD_75293 | JGI IMG/M metagenome (GOLD analysis project Ga0068865, IMG submission 75293) | Miscanthus rhizosphere microbial communities from Kellogg Biological Station, Michigan, USA - KBS Miscanthus M1-2 | ecosystem: Host-associated > Plants > Roots > Rhizosphere > Soil ...
GTCAACAACGGCTTCGTCGGCCAGTACGACCTCGCCGTCGGTGATCGGGCTGGCGTCGGCGCGGCCCTGCGCTACGACGAGAACCAGTTCTTCGACAACGCCACGACCTATCGGGTCCAGGGTTTCTACAACGTCAGCGAAATGGTCCGCCTGCGGGCGGCGGCGGGCACGGGGATCAAGAGCCCCAGCCAGACGGAGCTCTTCGGCTTCAACGCCTCGGCCTTTCCGTTCGTGGGCAATCCGAACCTGAAGCCGGAGCGGTCGCAGGGCTGGGAAGTGGGCGCCGACCTGCGTCTGGCCGAGGGCCGTGTCCGGCTGGGCGCGACCTGGTTCGACGCCACCCTGAAGGACGAGATCTTCAGCGTCTTCGGCGCGCCGATCGCGCTCTGCGCCCGTCCCGGCTTCCCCACGCCGACCAGCTGCAGCACCACCGGCAACCGCGCCACGGACTCCACCCAAAAGGGGCTCGAACTGTTCGCTGACGCCACGCTCTCCGACGCCGTCTCGCTGGACGCGTCGTACGCCCACCTGGACGCCAAGGAGAACCACGTGCGCGAGATCCGCCGTCCGGAGGACTCCGGCAGCGTGAACCTCACCTGGCATGCCCCCGGCGATCGCGCGAGCCTGACGGCGACGGTTCGCTACAATGGCGAAATGACCGACACCGACTTCTCGGCGTTCCCGGCCCGCACCGTGACCCTGAAAGCCTATACGCTGGTCAATCTGGCGGGGGCCTGGAGGGTCAGCGAGACCGCCGAGCTGTACGGGCGGATCGAGAACCTGGCCGACCAGAGCTACCAGGAGGTCTACGGCTTCAACACGCCGGGCCGCGCCGCCTACGGCGGCCTGCGGCTGCGCTTCTGACGATGAGACGGGTCCTGCGCATCGCCGCGTTGGGGCTGGCCGCCGCGGCGCTGGGCGCTCCCCAGGCCGTGGCGGCCCCTTCCGCGGCGGCGCCTTCGGGCGCGGGCAGGCCGCAGCGGATCATGTCGCTGAACGTCTGCACCGACCTGCTGCTCCTGCAGCTCGCGCCCAAGGCCCGGATCGCCTCGGTGACCTTCATGGCGCCGCAGGGCGCCGCGGTGCTGTTTCCGGGTCGCGCCGACGGCGTGGCCCTGAACCATGGCCGGGCGGAGGATGTGATCAACGCCCGGCCCGACCTGATCCTCGATAGCGCGCTCGGCGCGCCGCTCACCCGCACCATGGCCAGGCGCATCGGCGCGCGGGTGGTCGAGGTGAAGGACGCCAACAGCTTCGCCGACATCCGCGACATCGTCCGCCAGGTGGGTGCGGCGGTGGGCGAGCCGCAGCGCGCGGAGGCGCTGATCGGCCAGATGGACGCGACGCTGGCGGAGCTTTCGTCCCATCCGCCGGCGCGGCGGTTGCGGGTGGTCGCCTGGAGCGGCGGCTCGGCCGTGCCCGGCAAGGGCAGCCTCACCGACGCCATCATCACCGCCGCCGGGGCGACGAACATCGCGGCCCAGCCCGGCCAGGCGGAGTCGACCTTCGGGGTCGAGGAGCTGCTGGTCGCGCGGCCCGACGCGCTGCTCTACGGCGGCGCCACGCTCGGACAGCCGTCGCTGGTCACCGACCAGGGCCAGCACCGGGTGGTGCGCGAGCTCTATGCCGGCCGGCGCATCCGCTTCAACGACATCGCCCACACCTGCGGCGTGCCGCAGTCGGCGCAGTCCGCCCGCGACCTGCGCCGGGCGCTGGACGCGCTGCCGCCTTCGAGGGTCGGGCGATGAGGCGCGCGCTCCCCGCCTACGTGCTGCCGGCGGCGGCGTTCCTGCTGCTCGTGGCCGTCGCCACGGGCTCGCTGTTCCTGGGCCGCGTCAACATCAGTCCGGCCGAGCTCTGGGCCGGGATCGTCGCGCCGCGCGACAGCCTGGCCGGCCTTGTGGTGACCGAGCTTCGCCTGCCGCGCGCGGTTCTTGCGATCCTGGTGGGGGCGTCGCTGGGACTGTCCGGCGCGGTGCTGCAGGGCCTGTTGCGCAACCCGCTGGCCGAGCCCGGCCTGCTGGGGGTGTCGAACGGCGCAGCGCTGGGCGCGGTGGTCTCCATCTACTTCGGCATCGAGCATCACTTCGGCCTGGCGACGCCGCTCCTGGGAATGGTCGGCGCCATCGGCGCGGGCGCGCTCACCTTCGCCTTCGGGCGCGGCTCGACGCTCACCCTGATCCTGGCGGGCGCGGCGGTCTGCAGTCTGATGAGCGCCTTTCTGGCCCTGGCCCTCAACTTCGCGCCCAGCCCCTATGCCGCCTACGAGATGAGCGTCTGGATGCTGGGCTCGCTGGCCGAACGCAGCTGGGACCACGTCATTCTGGCCGCGCCCTTCATCCTCGCGGGCCTGGCGATCCTGGCCACCATGGGCCGCGCCGTGGACGCGCTCACCTTGGGCGAGGCGCAGGCGCTGAGCCTCGGCGTCAACCTGGACCGGACCCGCATGCTGGCCCTGCTGGCGGTCGGCCTGGCGGTGGGCGCGGCGACCTCGGTCACCGGCTCGGTGGGCTTCATCGGCCTGGTGGCGCCGCATCTGGTGCGCCCGTTCGTGGGCCACCAGCCCAGCCGAACGCTGCTGCCGTCGGCCCTGCTGGGCGCGGTGCTGCTGCTGCTGGCCGATATCGGCACGCGGGTGATCCACACCAACACCGAACTGCGGCTCGGCGCGCTCACCAGCCTGCTCGGCGCGCCGTTCTTCTTCTGGCTGGTCATGCGCCTGCGCAAGGTGGCGCCATGACGGTGCTCAGCGCTCGCCAGCTCAGCGTCGTGCGCGGCGGCCGCGCGATCCTCGACGCCGCCGATTTCGACCTGAGCGCGGGGATGTTTGTGGCCCTGGTCGGCGCCAACGGGGCCGGAAAGTCGACGCTGCTCGCGTGCCTGGCGGGCCTGCTGCGGCCGGACGGGGGCGAGGTTCGTCTCGACGGCCAGCCGCTCAGCCGGCTGGGTGGGCGCGAGCTGGCGCGCCGCCGCGCCTACCTGCCACAGAACCCGCGCGCGGAGTGGCCGATCGCGGTCGAGCGGCTGGTCGCGCTGGGGCTCACGCCGCACCTGCCCGCGTTCGGCGGCCTGCCGGGCGGGTTCGAGCCGCGGCTGACCGAGGCGATCGTCGCCTGCGACCTCACCCAGCACCGCTTCCAGCCGGCCACGACCCTGAGCGGCGGGGAGCTTGCCCGCGCCATGCTGGCCCGCGCCCTGATCGGCGATCCGCAGATCCTGCTGGCCGACGAGCCGACCGCAGGCCTCGATCCGCGCCATGGCCTCGACACCATGGGCCGCCTTCGTCGTCTGGCCGTAGAGCAGGGCAAGCTGGTGATGACCAGCGTGCACGACATGTCGCTGGCCGCCCGCCACGCCACCCACCTGATGGCCCTGCGCGACGGCAAGGTGGCGGCCTTCGGCGAGACGCGAGAGGTGCTCTCGCCCGGCCTGCTGCGTGAGGTGTTCGACGTCGAGGCGCGTATCAGCGGCGCCGCCGGCGACACGATCATCGACTATCGCGGGCCCGCCTGAGGACCCTTTCGGGTCTGTCTGCGCGGCTGCACAGGGCATGGTAGAGTGCCGCGTCAGCAGTAAACGCGGAGTGGTGCTGGGCATGGACGGGCGCAGGCGGTTTCAGTTCTCGCCTCACCAGCCGACCGAACACGGCGAGGCGACCGGCTCCGGCGTCTTCCGGACCGAGCCGTCCGACGTGCGGCTCGGCTTCGTCCAGGTCGCCTTCGCGGGCCACAACCGAACGACCGACCTGGGCGACAAGGCGGTCATGGCGGGCGAGCTGAAGGCCGCCTTCGCCATGCTGGCCAAGGCCGGCGTGACCGAGGCGCGGCTGCTGACGGGCCTGGCGCGCGGCGCCGACATCCTGGCGGCCCGGGCGTGGCGCGAGGCCGGGATGGGCCCTGTGCACGCGGTCTTCTCCTTCCTGACCGACACGCCGGGACGCGACGCGACGGACCTCCTCGAACAGGGCACCTGGCTCGACGGCGCGGCGACGCGCGACAGCGGGCGAAATCCCTACCTCGCCCAGACCCGCTGGCTCATCGGCGCCGCCGACCTGCTGGTCGTGGTCTGGACGGGCAAGCACGCCCGGGGCGCGGGCGGCACGGCCGACGCGGTCCGCCTGGCGTTGGAGCACGGCGTTCCGGTGCTCTGGCTGCAGCCCGGTGGGACGGGCCCGAAGCTGATCCGCCCCGAGCGCCTGGAGGAGGACTTCGGCTTCCTCGAATTCCTGGAGCAGCTGACCTTCACGGGGACCCCGCTGGTGCAGCAGGCGACGCCCGCGGCGCTGCGCCACGCGCTCGCCGACCTCGATCTGGTGCGCAAGCTTGAACCCCTCGGCGCCGGCGGCCTGTCGGACCCCGAGAACTTGCCCATGCCGCGCGCCTACCGCCTGTTCCTGCGCGTGCTCGGGGGGCGCTCGATCCCGCAGCCGCCGCATCCGGTCCCGGCCGACCTGGAGGCGCAGGAGGGTTTCCTGCGGCTGACCCACGCCCACAGCCGGGCCGACCGGCAGGCCAACGAACTGGGCGCCGTGCACAGGTCGCACCAGGTGATCCTGCTGATGGTTGCGATCCTGGCGGCGGTGGCGGGCTCGGCCTCCTCGCTCTGGCCAGACGTCAAGATCACCATGGTCAGCGTGGAGCTCGTGCTGGCCATCGTCGCGCTGATGATCTGGCGCGACTCCGAGCGGGGACTGCGCCACCAGCGCTGGGGCGAGGCGCGGCGGCTGGCCGAGGACCTACGGCTGGAACGCGCCGCCTGGGCGATCGGGGTCAGCACCGCGCCCCACGGCGTGCATCTCACCAGCACCGCCGACGCGCGCCATGAACGGCGCATGGCCAGCCTGCCTACCGGCCGGTTCGACCAGGAGCGGATCGACGCCTGGGGCAAGTGGGCGATGGACCAGCTGGTCGCCGGTCAGGCCGCCTATCATCGCCAGCAGAGCGGAATCAACGGGCGCGTCTCGCACCGGGTGCACCAGCTCGACATCTTCAGCTTCTTTGTCCTGCTGACGATGCTGTTGGGCTACCTGGGCGCGGTCGCGGCCATGGCGATCGTCGGTCGCGACACGCCCCACTGGCTGAGTGGAATCGTCTTCATGACCGGCGCCATCGTCCCGGCGATCGGAGCGGCGGGCCTGGCGCTGGAGGCGACGCTGTCGCTGGGCGAGGAGGCGCAGCGCAGCCGGGTGCTGGCTGAACGTCTCGACGCCCTGGCGAACGACGCGGGTCCCGGCCGTTACCCGGCCGTCGCCAATGCGGCCATCCGCCTGCAGCGGGTGCAGGAGGACCACTGGGCCGAGGGCGTGGTCCGCCGCAGGATGGTGCGCGGCGGCTAGCTCCCGGAGCCGCCGCCCGCCGACTAGACGCGCTCGATGATGATGGCCGGCGCCATGCCGCCGGCGGCGCACATGGTGATCAGGGCGCGCTTGGCGCCGCGGCGCTCCAGCTCATCGACCATGGTGCCGATCAGGATCGCGCCGGTGGCGCCGATGGGGTGGCCCAGCGCCATCGCCCCGCCGTTCACATTGACCTTCTCGCGGTCGAGCTTCAGGTCGCGGATGAACTTCTCGGCGACCACCGCGAAGGCCTCGTTGATCTCCCACAGGTCGATGTCGTCGATGGTCAGGCCCGCCTTGGCCAGCACCTTGCGGGCGGCCGGCACGGGGGCGTTCAGCATCAGGGTCGGGCTGTCGCCGACATTGGCCATGGCGACCACGCGGGCGCGGGCCTTCAGGCCGTGCTTGGCGGCGTACTCCGGCGAGGCCATCAGCACCGCGCCGGACCCGTCGACCACGCCCGAGGAGTTCCCGGCGTGGTGGAAGTGCTGGATCTTCAGGTCCGGATAGACCCGGTTGATCAGGCTCGCGAAGGTCATGCCGTCCTTGTCGAGCGGGAAGTGCGCCATCGCCTCGAAGGCGGGCTTCAGGCCGGCGAGGCCTTCCAGGGTGGTCTGCGGCCGCGGGAACTCCTCGTGATCCAGCGCGACCGATCCGTCGTCGTGGTAGACCGGGGTCAGCGATTTCTTGAAGTGGCCGTTCTTGATCGCGTGGTCGGCGCGCTGCTGGCTGACCAGGGCCAGCTCGTCCAGCGCCTCGCGGGAGATGCCTTCCATCGTGGCGATGGCGTCGGCGCAGACGCCCTGGTGCGACTGCGGATGCTGGGCGCGCAGATGCAGGTTACCGCTGTCCATCAGCATCGGGCCGGCCTCGGGGTCCGGCTTCGGCGCCGAGGCGGCGGTGTAGCTCATCATCTCGGTGCCGCCGCCGATCACCAGGTCTTCCATGCCCGCCATGATCTGGGCCGCCGCCAGGTTCACCGCGGTGATGCCCGATCCGCAGTAGCGGTCCAGAGTCACGCCGGAGGCGCGGATGTCATAGCCCGCGTCGAGGGCGGACATGCGGCCCATGTCGCCGCCCTGCTTGCCGCGCTGGGACGAGGTGCCCCAGATGATGTCGTCCACCTCGGCGGTGTTCAGGTTGTTCCGCTCGGCCAGCGCCTTCAGCACCGTCGCGCCGAGACGCTGCGGGTGGAAGTCGGCGAGCGCGCCCTTGCCGACCTTGCCGATGCCACGGGGCGTGCGGACGGCGTCGATGATCAGGGCTTCAGGCATGGCGCTTCTCTGCGGTGGGGGTTGAGGTGGCCGCACTCTGGGCGGTGACCGTTACGTCAGTCGAGTCCTTTGCTGAGCCGCTGGGGCCGCCACAATCCGGCCCCGTCGCGCATCCGATCGTTGCAATTTCGAGATGTACGCGCCGGCCTGCGACATCTTGCCGTATAAAATTCCCATAACTCTCGATTCGGATGTTCTGACTGGGGCCGGATCCGGGGCATGCGTAGTCCGAGGCTGTCGCTGTTTCTCGCGGACGTGCGCGACGACCTTTCGCGGTTCCACCTTCTCCACTACGGCGCGCGCGTGGATGGCTTCCTGGTCAGCGGCCACAATTGCGGCACCCACTGGCTGCGCTTCATGCTGAGCGCGGCGATCGCCAGCCACCTGTCGCTGCCGGCGCCGGAACGCTCCAGCGGACCGGCCAGCGACGCCTATATCGGCCACGCGCGCCACCCGCGCCGCTTTCCGCACGCCCCGCGCATCGGCAGCAGCCACCACGTGCCCTCGCGGCTGGTGGCGGCGCTGGGGGCGCTGGGCCTGATCCGGCTGCCGCCGGTGGTCCTGCTGGTCCGCAACATCCCCGACGCGCTCACGTCATATTTCTTCAAGTGGCGGGACGCCAAGGCGCTGGGCGACTTCGGCGACTACGTGGCGCGGGCGCCCCGCCGGCAGGGCGTGGACGTCTGGTGGTACATCCGCTTCTTCAACCGCTGGGGCGCGCTGCGCCGGACCTTTCCCGACCGGGTGATGGTGGTCCGCTATGAGGACGTGCAGGCCGAGCCCGAGGCCGTGATCCGCCGCATCTGGGCCCACTGGGGCGTGACGCTGACCGACGCCGACGTAGCCGCCGCGATGGCCGTGCGCACGCGCGACGCCGTCGCCGCCTACCTGGACCCGGCCTACGGGGAGGACATCACGCCGGACCGCGCGGCGCGCCAGGCGATGCAGCTGGGGTGGGACGAGGGCTCAGTGCTGGGGCGTCGGCTGGTCGCGCACCTGCGGTGCGACTTCGGCTATGCGGCGCGGCTGCGCCGGCGGCGCGAGGCGGCGTTGCGGCCGGCCTGACCCCGTCGCGATCTAGCGGGGGCTGTGCCGTTCGAACTGGCCGCCGTGGTCCTGGTGGTCCGAGTTGAAGGCCGGCGTTCGGCGCTGAACCCGCTTCTGCTCGAGCCACGCCGCCCCAAGGGCCAGCGTCACGGCCACCAGCCAGGGGTTGATCTTCAGGTCGCGAATGAACTGCGCGACGCGGAACAGGATGGCGATTGCATCACTCATGGGGCGCCCCTCCAGGCGCGGAATGGACACATCCTAGCGTGGCATGACTAACGGCCTGTGAAGCCAATTGGCTAACGCTGTCGAGAATTTTTCGGAAGCGATTTCAAGGAGAACGGGGCGGCGATTCGGACCGCCGCCCCGCTATTTGTAGGTGCAGTCCTAGTGGAGGGCGGCGACGACGGCCTTCGCCTTGGCCGCGGGCAGCCGGCTCGCCAGGCCACGGATCACTTCGGTGGCGACCAGTTCGGCCTTCGCAGCCGAGATCTCAGGGGCGGGATCGCCGCCATGGATCGCCAGCCAAAGCGAAATGATCCACTCGATGTCCTTCTTGTGGATGCCGACGATGGGTTTCAAGTGAGCGACGCTCATAGGATTCCTCCGGTTGTGAGCCGGGGGATGGCTCACACCTAGAAGTGGTAACGCCCTGGGGCGGCGCGCGGGATCACCAGAGCGTGAGAGTTCACGCGGGCGGCGAATTCCGTGCAGATTCTTTGGGTTCAGGCGCTGGCGTCGCTGCTGGCGCGGATCCGTTTCGGCACGAAAGGCACCACCGGCAGGATCAGCGCGTAGACCGCGATCGTCGCCCATAGCGCGACGTTGTAGCCGCCGTGGTTCTGATAGAGATCGGCGCCCCAGAGGTCGCCCACGCGGTTCGAGATCCAGAAGAGCGACAGGTAGAGCATCATCATCGCCCCCTCCAGACCCTTGGGGCAGGAGCGCATGGCGAGGTCCGTGAAGGCCGCCTGGCCGATGCCGCCTAGGAGCCCCATCGGGATCGCGGCCAGCAGCGCGTCGTTCGCCGAGTGGATGAACAGCAGGCTCACCATCTGCGGCACGGCCAAGACCGAGCCGATCCAGAGCAGCGTTCCCAGCGTGAAGCGCTGGGCCAGCCATCCGTAGAGGACGAAGACCGGGATGAAGCCGACGTAGAAGATCGCGAAGAACTCGCCCACCTGGGCGTCGGTGGCGTGGAACTCGTTGGCCAGGTGGTACTGCAGCGCCAGGTTGGCGCCCGGCGCGAACTGCCAGAGCAGCTGGATCACCAGCACCGGGTAGATGGCGTAGGTCTTGAGCAGGCGCAGGATATCCGCCCCGGGCGCCAGGTTGGGCGGGGGCGATCCGGATTTGGCGTCGTCGAACAGCCGCCGGGGTCCGAAGGCGCCGAACGCCGCCAGCGCCAGCATCAGCCCGCCGCCCATCAGGAACATGGTGCGCGCCGCGGTCGCCGCGCCCGTGCCTTCCAGCATGCTGGACAGGATGCCGCCCATCAGGGAGGCGATGACGGTGGGCATGAGCGTGGCGATGTTCTGAATGGTGCTCATCTGGCCGGTCATGGCGTGATGACGCCCTACGCCCGCCGCCAGCCCGGCCGCGGCGGCCGCGGCGAACTGCATCAGGGTCGTTACCAGCAGCACGCCGCCCAACAGCAGGGCGTAGGTGGGCGACATGAACGCCATCAGGCCATAGACGAGCGCGGTCGCCAGGCCGAAGACGACCAGGTGGCCGCGGTCACCCGCCCCGAACGGGCTCCAGCGGTCGCGCACGAAGCCGGCGAGCGCGCTCACGAACAGCGGGAGGGCGACGATCAGGTTGAACTGCGCCGTCTCGTTCGGCGTCAGGTGCAGCCGGTTCTTCAGGAAGAAGGTGATCGGCAGCAGCAACAGGCCCCAGTAAGGCGCGGCCAGGTTGACGATCAGGGTCGGCGCGCCGGAGTAGGCGAGGAGCCGGGCCCGCTGGGCCGCGGGCAGGGGCTGGGTTCCGGCCTCGAGCGGCGCCTCGGCGACGGCTTCAACCATGCGATCCCCCTTGCCCGACCATAGGCGTAAACCGAGCCCGCCGGCGGCGGTAGGCGTAACTTTGACAGGGCCCGCGAAAGCGGTGCTAGGCTCACGGCGACACAGAGGGAGGGACCGGCGGCGATGATCTCAAAACGGACGATGACGGCGGCGCTTGCCGTGCTGGCGCTGGGCGCGGGGGCGGCGATGGCCGCGGTCCCGGCCAACATCACCGCGGCCCTGGCTGACGCCGCGCGGCCCGATGCCGACAAGGCGCGCGACGCGGCCCGCAAGCCCGGCGAACTGCTGGCGCTGGGCGGCGTGAAGGCCGGCGCGACCGTGACCGACTTCATGATGGGCGGCGGCTATTTCACGCGCATCCTCAGCCCGGCCGTTGGCCCCAAGGGCAAGGTCTACGCCTATCAGTCGGCCGAGTTCATCGGCTTCCGCGCGCAGTACGGAACCGACCAGACCAAGGTCGTCGGCGACTACAAGAACGTGAGCGCGCTGACCGCGCCGGTCACGGCCGTCGGCCTGCCCGCGGCGCAGGACCTGGTGCTGACGGTCCAGAACTACCACGACATGCACCTGAAGCCGTTCCCGGCCGGCACCGCGGCCAGTGTCAACGCCCAGGTGTTCAAGGCGCTGAAGCCTGGCGGCGTCTACCTGGTGGTGGACCATGCCGCCGCGCCCGGCTCGCCGGTGACCGTCGCCGATACCCTGCACCGCATCGATCCGGCCATCGTGAAGCAGGAAGTCGAGGCGGCGGGTTTCAAGTTCGACGGCGAGAGCCCGGTGCTGCGCAACCCTGCCGACTCGCACACCGCTCTCGTCTTCGATCCGTCGTTCCGCGGGAAGACCGACCAATTCGTCTACAAGTTCCGCAAGCCGAAATAGGGCCGGAGCGC
>Ga0068865_100002681_pt1 | contig 10557 bp, 10 predicted proteins | sample KBSMisM12_FD_75293 | JGI IMG/M metagenome (GOLD analysis project Ga0068865, IMG submission 75293) | Miscanthus rhizosphere microbial communities from Kellogg Biological Station, Michigan, USA - KBS Miscanthus M1-2 | ecosystem: Host-associated > Plants > Roots > Rhizosphere > Soil ...
CCGCTTTGATCCATCGAAGAATTTGATGCGGCAGCCATCGCAGGTCTTCGTCAGGTTTCTCACCGGGCCAATCCATGCGTCGGAAAAAGCTGACGGGAATCTTCACGCTCTTTCTCTCTAAGCTGAGAATGTCTGCCTCCGGTGGCGCGTTTGCGAGGAGTGCAGTGATCGTCGAAGAGATCATCACATCGTCTTGAGTAGAAGTGCCGGAATACTTCACCCGCATAAATTTCCGCGCGCAGTTGCGACCGACCATCAACACGATTCGATCTACGCCCTCAACTGCCTCTTCATGGTTCGGACGATAGAGGACATCATGAGTCGCCTTTGTAAATTGGAAACAGTGGCGCGCGAAACGGTCCATCAAATCGAGCCGTTCTTCATCCGCGTCAAAGAGGCGCACTTCCAGCGGCCGCTCGCCGAAGTAGCTCGACAGGGATGAAACGACAGGCGGCATGCAGCGCAAGCTCCCCACGCCCAATATCGCCACCTTAATGCGCTCCGCCATTAGTTCTTAGATTACGCCGGGGCGAGGGCTCTCGGCACTGGGCTCTCGGCTTGGGGCTCTGGGCTCTTCCACGCAGGTTGACTAGCTTCCTTGCCCGTGGGCTATCCCTACAGCCTAGAGCCCGGGCCAAAAACCCGGCCCCAGGGGTACTCTCCCCCCGGTCAATGGACGATTTTGGTTTGGACCGTTCCGAGTTGGCCGGCAGCCTTATTTCACTCGAATTCGGCAGTGGAGGGCGCATTCAACAGCTTTGGGTTGCGGACCCTGCTGCCCGCGAAGACAGCGAAGAATTCGAGTTTGTCCTGCCCTCCATGAGCTTTGGCGAGGAGTACTCCGAGGACTACAACCCCGGCACTATCCTTCTCGGCGCTCGCACGAACCCTGACGATCCCTGGATCCTCAGCCGAAACACAGTGGCGACCACGAGCGAATACGGCGACGATCCGCGCACGCAACAATTCGATTACGAGTTTTCCCTTCTTCCAGAGATTCGTGCCTCCGGCAAATTCTCCGAACAAGGCGGATCCGTTCCCCACATCGTGTGGGACCTCAAACTCGAGAACGCCAGTCGGGCAAGTTTGGAAATCGGCGAACTCGGATTTCCATTTGCTCTCAATAACGTGTTCGATGGATTCGGACGAACCGATCGCGGTGTTGAAGAACTGTATCGAGATCGCTTGCATGTCCATCCGTTTATCGGTGGTGCGGCGAGCTATTTGTTCGCGCAACGCCTTTGTGCAGAACCACCCGGACTTTTGATCACACCGGGAGCGAACACGTCGTGGGAATTCTTCCATCACGTTCCTGCATCGTTAAACACACCTTTGCGCTGGCAAGGCATCCCTGTCGTTTACGTACACAGCCGCGCTGCGATCGAGCGTGAGGGCTGGGGTGAGTGGTTCCTTGGACATACGACACGAATCTTGGAGCCAGGTGATTCGATCGAAGTTCAGACAAGATTTCTTTCCGCGTCACGAGATCGCTTTGACGGAGTCTTCGCAACGATGGCAATGGCAAGACGCCCAACCATGCGGCTCTTCCCCGCTGCCGTCGCACCTGCCGAGGTGGGCATCACGGTCGAAGTCGCGGGCGCGACGCCCACTCGATTCTTTGCCGATCAAGAAACGGAAATGGAGACAGATTCCGATGAGGACGGCGGCTCCTGCCAAGTCACCGCTTCAAAGCCAGGGCCCGTAACCGTAAGTTTTGAAGACACAGAGGGTCAGATCAGTCATGCGCAGTTACTGTTCATCGAGCCGATCGAAGACTTGATTCGCAAACGCGCAGATTTCATCATCGCTAAGCAGCTTTTCGACGACCCGGGGGCCAATCTCGATTGTGCCTTCGTGCCCTACAACTCGACCACGAATCTGCAAGACACCGATCCGTCGAATTTCATCTCCGCATTTGGAGTCGAAAGCATTCTTTCGGAAGCGCTCTTTCTTGCCGAGAAGAATGCGATCTATCCCGAACGGCTTGAGATCGGCATCCTTGAGAATTTCATCGAGAAGTTTCTGCGAACGAATCTGCAGAATCCATCCACCGGCGCGGTCGCGAGTTCATTTATGGACTCGGCATCGACGGGCGTTCATTTCGGAAGGCCGCAGGTTTATCCGATGGTCGCCGCACTGTACGACGCTTTGGGCAGAATTTCTGACGACGTTGGTACGAAGGTTCACGACGCGAAATTTTATCGAGAGCAAACCGCGAAAACAATGGTCGCGATGACTCGCTTTGCAGATCCCGTCGCATGGCGAGCAAGCGGAATTCCTCTCATGTCTCTCGTTCCGGAAATCGCGGAGCGACTGAAAGTTGCGGGTGTTGAGTTCCCTGATCTTCGTCGCGACGATGACCTTGCCAAGAGGCGATTCCCGTTGGGTGGTGTGCAATCGGCGTGGGATCCTTCCGGCTACGACGAAGTTCACAATGCAGCGATGAAGGCGGGCAACTTCAACCTCCAAGATTTGTTGTTGAGCACTGCCTTCGCAGCTCGATCTACCGCGCCGTCTTGGTGGTGGTACGGCAGCGACAAGCAATGGTTGGAAGAAGGTGACCTTCCGAATCCCACCGTCGACGACAAGGGCGAAATGTGCCTTGGACCGACGTGTCCTGCCAACTCGGAAATCTTATTCCGGACGCTAGAGCGAGATATGGTGACCGTTCCCGATCCGATGCTGCGCATGGCGTTCGGAGGAATGCTGGGTGTCTGGGCACTCGTTCAGCCCGACGGTTCGGCATCGACCGGCTTCTGTCCCGATCCCGCCTCGCGGCAATACGGAATGAGTCCTTACTCGGGAACAGTCGGGCTCTCCCTCTTCCGCTATTTGCGATGTGTCCGCTCACTCGTATTGCTGAGTCCAACCACGGGCGCGATTAGTTTTGGTTGCAGCTTTGAGGCGAAGGATCATGACGATGGACTCGAACTGCGAATCCGGCCCTGGGACGGGGTCGGACGCCACGTTTCGATTCGACAAGTTGGCGTCGATGTGGAAGCCAAGGTCGGCAAAATCAAGGAAGTTAGAATCCACACGCGAAAGCGGCGGGCGCTCATCGAGGTGGAGAACACGGCAGGGATCCAGCGGACGGCCCAGCTTCAAATCAGCGGCCTATGGGGTACGGAGTTTGAAGTTAACGGCAAAAAGGAACATACTGCTGGTGGCACACTGTCCATTGAACGACCGATGCCGCCTGGTGGCGTGATCTCGGTCGAGGTGAATGTTTTAGGATGAATGAGATTCCAACTTGGTGGCTAGCGGTTTCCGGAGCCTTCTATTTCTTCGGGACGCTCTTCATGATCGTCCTCATCTTCGTTTCCCTTCAACTCGTGAAGATGACCAAGGAGTTGAAGCCGAAGATCGACTCGATCAGCGCGCGGGTGGACGCGATCGGCAAGAACGTCGAAGAGCTGACGGAGCACGTGAAGTCGACGGCAGAAACGGTTGGTGGCCGGGCAAAGAATGTGTCCGCTTCAGTCGAATCGATCGCGCAGCTGGCAGCCGGAACCTTTGAAAGATTTTCGCCTTACGTGGTCGGCGCGATGACGGCCATGAAGTTGGTAAGCGGCTTTATGCAGATGCGCCGGACGATGGCTCCCGCTAGGGCTTTAGACGAGCCCAAGCCCGCCAAACGGGGCAAAGGAAAAGCAGCGTAAGGTAAAGTATCTGCTCGCGACGCGGGGTGGAGCAGTCCGGTAGCTCGTCGGGCTCATAACCCGGAGGTCGCAGGTTCAAATCCTGCCCCCGCACCTTCAAGAAATCGGCCACGGTGTTTTGCCGTGGCCGATTTGCTTTTTGCTCGATGAATTCTTGTTGCGCCTGTGTGATTCGTCGTCGGTTTTCTCGGTGAGAAATCAATGTCCGACGGGTCAGTTGCATGCTGCCTGTGCCGGGCAAAGCGGCCGCCATCGTAATGGGGCGCACCATTTCCCAACCGCGCTTTTGCCGCGGACGAGACCCGAAGGGTCGGAAATTAGTAGCCGGTGGTCAGCGAAGCGATGGCAAAAGGAAAGGAGCGCACACTTTCTAAACCGCGCTTTGGTCGCAAGCATGAAGACCCGAATTGTCGGAAGCTCGTAGCTAGTGGTCGAGCCAAGGGAGCGCCACAGGAAATGAGTGCACTTTCTAAATCGTGCTCTACTCGTAGTCATCAAGACCCGAAGGGTCGGAAGCTCGTAGCCGGTGGTCGAGCGAAGCGATGGCCACCGGTAAATGGCGCCCCCTTTTTCCATGCGCCCTGAAGGGGCGCTACACTTCCGGGGCATGGGATCGACCTATTCAAACCTACGTTATCACTTTGTCTTCGCGACGAAAGGACGTGCGCCTATGATCGCCCCAGAATGGGCAAAGCGACTGCACGAATACGTCGGCAGAACGGTGAGAGGTCTCGGAGGTGTGAGTCACGGGGTCGGGGGCGTGGCAGACCACGTTCACGTCCTGGTTCGCCTGAAACCGACTCATCGCATCTCCGATTTCATGTGTGACTTAAAATCCGGGACGTCTTCTTGGTGTCAAGAAAACCTATTCGAGGGATTCGGTTGGCAAGAGGGTTACGCGGCGTTCAGCGTAAGCGCATCGGCGATGGCTGCGGTTGAAGCATATATCCTCAACCAAGAGGCACACCATATGCGCGAGAGTTCATCCGACGAATTACGGCCGCTGCTTTTGGAAGAGGGCATTGAATACGATGAGCGATTCTTTGTCTAGCACCCCTTCGGGGCGTAAATAATATTGGCCGCTCTGTCACCGGTGACCCTCGCTTCGCTCGACCACCGGCTACGCGCTTTCGCTCCTTCGGAGCTACGCGATCCGTACCCAAACCAACATTGCACATCGCTATGATCGCTCACCTCTCGAAAGCCAACTCGGTGGGTTGCCTGCTGCCAAGCTTGGTTGCGCGCGGCAATTATCGTCTGTACGGTTCTGGCAATCAATTATCGGATTGTCCTGCGCTTTCGAACTTTCCTTGGACGCAGATCCTCACGCAGCCAATTAGCGACAGATCCCGCGCGCTGCCAAGCATGCGTCCGTGAAAGGACTCACCCTCTAGAATGCGAACGCAGCAAATCTAAAGGGTCCCTTTCATTTCACACGCGGCGTTGAAGAATGCGTTCGTCCCCTGGAGCACGAATGGATGTGCATCTGCGAAGGACGCATTGACGGTCACGGCCTGAGACAACGATCGGTGAAAGGGGCTCGCGAGGTTCGAGTGCTCCACCGGCGTTTTGCCGTCGCCACCGAAGACGGGTTTCATTTCCATCGTAGCGACTGCGCCGTCGTTCACACTGAACTTCCATTCGTCGTGGCTCTTGGCAAGCGAGATCTTCGCCGCCGTAACTCCTTCCAAAGCGCCCCAATCTTTGAGCATCGTGGTCATGAATTGCGTCGCTGCTTTGCGCTTCGTATCCGGCGCATCGACATAGATGCGGACCCACTTCGCCGAATCCCATGCGAACGCAACACGTGTGCCCGAGAAGTCTGCGCCATCGAATGATCCCTTCTTAAACTCGATCGCGCCGAAGCCGTGGCACCCGGCGTCCTTCCCCGTGATCTCGGTGACACATACGTCCTGGCAACTACAGCCTTCGAGGAATACGCCTTTGTAGGAGTAGGTGTGTGCGGGATGAATGTGGGCGGATGCGAGCAAGGTTAGAGCAAGAGCAGCGTTCATAGGACTCCTTTTCGTCATTATCGCTCTGCTCATGGATATGCTCAGGACCGATGGCTGAGAGCGGCAAGCTTGCTGGAGTGAAATGGGCTCGCGAACTGCCGATTTTGGTTGCCCTTTTTCTAGATCTCGCCGCGTTCGGAATGGTGTTTCCGGACGTTCAATTGCACGCGCGAGATTTGGGCGCAGACGGGAAGATGATCGGCCTGCTCCTCGCGAGCATGTTCGTCGTCCAGATGATCGCCTCTCCGCCGTGGGGAATTCTCAGTGATCGGGTCGGGCGGCGTCCCGTCTTTGTTTTTTGCACGGCGTTGTCCGCGTCCTCATGGCTGATCTATGCGGTCTCAACCAACTTGACCCTGATTCTCGTGAGTCGCATCTTGGCGGGTTTGGCGGCGGCAAACGTCGTGGTTGCGCAGGCGTATCTTTCCGACGTAACTCCGGAAGGTGGCAGGAGTGCTGTACTCGGCCGAGCGGGCGCGGCGATTTCGGGAGGGCTGATTCTTGGACCCGCGCTAGGAATGTGGCTGGCGACAACGGGCGGAGTGAAACTGCTCGGAGAGGTCGCGGCTTGTTGCTCGGGCGTTGGCGCAGTGCTCGGTCTGTTTCTGGTCGAATCGCGAGTGCGCCAAGAGACCAAGAAGAAGCGCGCATGGTTTGGTTTCGATTTCTCACTCTTTCGCGAACATCCGGCACTGCGTTCCCTGTTCGTGCTTGCATCCGTCGCGTGGTTTGCGCTCGCGACTTTGGAAGGAACGTTTGGTCGCCTAGTCACCGAGCATTTTCATTTATCGCCGACGATCTTTGGTGACATCTTCAGCATGGAGTCGTTGCTCGGAGCCATCGTGCAAGGCGTGCTCCTCGCGTGGGTGGTTTCGAAACTTCAGGAACGGTGGACTTTGCGCGTTGGATTCTTTCTCGCTGGAATCGGCTTGTTGTTGACGCCGTTCGCGCCGGCAGTTTGGATTCTGTTTCTCGTCAGCGGTTTGTACAGTATCGGCACCGGTTTGGCAAACCCTACCCTCAATAGCATCGCTTCGCGGATGGTGAATGAAGCTCGACAGGGTGAGTTGTTTGGAATGCTGCAGGGATCGCGTTCCGTTGGATTTTTAGTAGGTCCGGTACTGGGCGGAACGCTGTTCGACTGGCGTCCTGAGGCGCCTTATGTGCTCGCTGGGGCAGTTGGAATTCTGGCTGCGGTGCTTGCTCCCAGCATCAAATCGCCCGTGGCTACATCGTAAAAATGCCGTTCCAGTGCAAATTTATGGGTAATTCGTAACTGTGTCGGTAACCTTTTCGAACCGGCAGTCGTCATAGCTATTGCCGTACAATCCGCCGACTTAAAAAGGTGGACGCGATCTAGGGGACAGGCCTTTCCCATCGGGGAATTGGCTTAAGTTTAAAGGCATTCTCGAGCCGTGTACGGCGCATCGGGGGCCCGGGCCTACATCGTAGTAGGCAAATATAAGAATTTGGCCGGCGATTGGTAGAGATCACCCGCGTCGGTCTTTTCTGAATCATAGAGAAGCATTCAAAAGGGCTCCGGAAACGGAGCCCTTTCCACGTTTTTGATACCAGATATCCCAGATTCGCGATCCGAGATTCGTGATCCGTGATCCGTGATCCGTGATCCGTGATTCGCGATCCGAGATAGACTGCGTTTATGCCCTGGCTGAGTATCGCCGTTATCGTTTATGGAATCGCCGTAGCTGGCGGCGGGGCCATGGGTTTCATCAAAGCCCACAGCGTCATGTCAATCCTTACTGGTGGTTTGGCCGGCGTGATCTTGATCGCGATGGGCATCTACTCCAAATCCAATCCACGCATCGGATTTGGCGCTTCGGCCGTTATCGCAGTCGCCTTAATCGCGTTCTTCCTCTACAGATATTTCGGCACTGCGCCGGAGCAGCGAACCATGGTGCCATTTCAGGTCATTGGACTTTCCGTTGTGATGCTGGTTCTGTTGGTTGTCGGACACTTTATGAAGTCCCGAACGACCGCGCCTTAGTTTTTTCGAATCGGCATTTGGGTGACGCGACCCTTTACTTCGCCGACTTGCACAACGGTGCCGTCCTGCGTCGCTTCGTTACGGAGCATCGCTCCCGCAATCGCGCCGAATTCTGGTGACATCGCGGCACTTGTGATCGTTCCCACGTCTTCCCCATTCATCTGCACTTTCGCCTTTCCCTCGACCGGTGATTCGAGGAGAAGTCCTACCCATGTTTTGTTGGTGTGGCCTCGACTGTGCATGCGCATCAAAACTTCTTGGCCCGTGTAGCAACCCTTGTTGTAGCTGACATGTTTTGCTTCGAACGCCGGTCCGAGTTCAGGGGGAAGAGTTTTTTCCGTGTAGTCGATTCCTCGAAGCGGAACTCCATTTTCTAGTCGGCCGATAGCATCGACTGGATTTGAATTCGTCGTGATCTCGACTTTCTGCGCTTGGACGTCCTCCAAGATCACCATCTTTTCTGCGCGATCCAAAACTGCTGCGTCGTTATCAGTAAGCACGAAATTACGGCCATTCAGAACCTGAAACTGGCAGACTGCCAACATTTGGCCCGTTGGTTGGCACAGACAAAATGCGAGTGGATTTCCTTGTTCCGAGGTGCGAAGATCGTTCGTCGCTTGGCCCTGCAACCATTCGAGAACATCTTCACCGGTGAACTCGACAAGCGCAAGTTCGGAACTGAAGCGAAGATCCGACCCGCGAATGAGGGTCTCTATTTCCTTGTTCACGTTGTCGTTTGACATGCCCACAACCCTTCTTGAAGGTAGCTTCTCTACTATGAACGACGCGGAAAGGGTCGGTGCGCCATAAGACAGGTTCCCTTGCTCGCTGGCGTTGCGGGCGTAGCCCTGTTCGGCGGGGCGATGGTGCGCCGTTTCGAATCCCTTGCCGCGCGCGACATCAAGTCAAAACTGACTGGACCGGATGTTGAAGTTCGAGTGAGAACTGTGCCGCATGGGCTCCTTGGCCACTTGTCGGGCGATCTCGACAAGGTGACGATTTCCGCGGCGCATTTCACGACACAGGGGCTTCCCCTTTTCACCGAGCCTGATCGATCGAAGAGCGGTAAGGCGAGGCACGTCAACATCGCACTTACCGATTTCAATCTTGCTGGACTTCGAATCGACTCGCTCGATGCATCTATTCCAAATTGCCGATACGACTTCGGGCTTGCTCGAAAGAAAGGACAGATTCGCCTGAGTGAAAGTGGAACCGGCAATGGTTCGGTCGTCATCCTTGCCCCGGACCTTGAGAAGTTCATCCTCGCCAAGTTTCACGAGATCAAGCGCGTGACCGTACATCTTCTAAACGGGCGAGTGACGGTCGATGGGTATGGCGAATTCCTGGTCGTCAAAGCCAATTTCCGGGTCGACGCGCAACTGGTGGCGGCCAACAAAACGCAGCTATCCTTGGCGGACACACACATCATTTTCGATGACAAGCCAGCGACCGACGAAGCATCGGCCGCCTTACTTCAGACCCTCAACCCGGTGGTCGATTTGGACAAGGATCTCCACCTGTACGGCGCGATCCAGGTCGAATCTGTGAGCTTGGATCAGGATCGCCTCGTCGCCTTGGGCGCCACGACTATTCCCGCGCTCCCAACGAAGCCCTGAACCTAGTCGAGAATTGCTAGCAAAACTGCGGAACGATGACTTCAAATCGGGCGTTGTGATTCGTTGTGTCGTTGTGCCGTTGTGGTGATCCGGAAGCCTCTAACCGGCAACCGAATGTAAACTTAAGGTTCATGCCTGGCACTGAAGCACCCGATGTGACCGTGCTCGTGCCGGCCCTGAACGAGGAAGACACCATCGCCGAAGTGGTGGATCGGCTCCTCGCCCTCCCCATCACGACCCAGGTCATCGTCATCGACGACGGCAGCACGGACAAGACCCCCAAGATCCTAGAAACGTACAAGGATCGCATCCTAATCCTTACTAATGCAGCTCGTGGCGGCAAGGGCGCGGCCATCGTCAAGGCTCTCCCCTACGCAGAGGGCAAGGTCGTCATCATCCAGGACGCCGACCTCGAATACTCCCCAGAAGAGATTCCCAAAGTGATCGATCCGATCCTGAAGGGTGAGGCTTCGGTAGTGTACGGCACACGATTCGCTGAGGGGCTACCGAAGAGCATGGCGCTGGCCAACAAGGCGGTCAACGTTCTCCTCGCGATGACGGTTCGGCTCGCCTACTTCCAGGGAATCACCGACGAGGCGACCTGCTACAAGGCCGTCCGTCGCGACTTGCTAGTGCAAATGGACCTTCAGTGCAAGCGATTCGAGTTCTGCCCCGAAGTCACGGCGAAGGCGATTCGGCTCAAGCAGAGGATCAAGGAAGTGCCGATCCACTATGAAGCGCGAAGCAAGGCAGCGGGAAAGAAGATCCGCTGGACCGATGCCCCCGAGGCCTTTTGGACGCTTCTGAAGTATCGGTTTTGGCGATCCCGTGCGACGGCACCCGCGCCTGTCCAGCCGAAGCTGAACGGCTCACAGTCATAATCTAAGCATGTCCTCCCCTTCCCTCCAGCGACTCTGGCGGCTGCATGAAATCGATGTCGTGCTCGTCGAAGTGCGGAAGCGAGCTGCCGCTCTCGATCCTGGCTCGGCGATCATGGCCCAGGTGAAGCAGTTGGAAGCCGAGAACGCGGAGAAGAGCGGCCTTGCCAAAGAACTCTCCGGCGAGCAGACGGATTTGGAGCTCAAGCAAAAGGGCATCGATGAAAAGCTGAAGAAGATCGACAAGGAACTGTTCGGCGGAATGATCATCAGCCCTCGCGAAGTGGAAGCCTACGAGAAAGAAATCGAGATGCTGAAGCGACAGAAGGCTTCTATGGATGAGCGCCTACTCGAGCTGTTCGAACTCGTCCCGCCCGCGGTTGC
>Ga0068865_100002682_pt1 | contig 10557 bp, 11 predicted proteins | sample KBSMisM12_FD_75293 | JGI IMG/M metagenome (GOLD analysis project Ga0068865, IMG submission 75293) | Miscanthus rhizosphere microbial communities from Kellogg Biological Station, Michigan, USA - KBS Miscanthus M1-2 | ecosystem: Host-associated > Plants > Roots > Rhizosphere > Soil ...
GGAGCAGGAGGCAGGAGCAGGAGGCAGGAGCAGGAGGCAGGAGCAGGAGGCAGGAGCAGGAGGTGGGTGTTCGATGGGTTTGGCGGCTTTGCCGCATTCCGTGCGGAAAGCCTCTGGCTTTCCGTCTGCGCTCTTAAAATTACCAGCGGCTACGCCGCGGGAGGCGAAGCCTCGGTTTGTGGGGTTGACTGGTCGGAAAGCCGGAGGCATTCCGCACGGAGGGCGGCAAAGCCGCCTTTAACGGATCGAAAGCCACCTGCTACCTGCTGCCACCTGCGCCACTTGCTCCTGCCACCTGCGCCACTTGCTCCTGCCACCTGCGCCGCTTGCTCCTGCCACCTGCCTTCTGCCTACTGCCGCTGCCTTCTGCCCCCTGTCCCTTCATTCTCCAATTATCTTCACCAACACCCTCTTCCGGCGGCCGCCATCAAATTCGCCGTAGAAAATCTGTTCCCACGGGCCGAAGTCGAGCTTGCCTTTTGTAATCGCGACGACAACTTCACGGCCCATTAGCTGCCGTTTGATGTGGGCGTCGCCGTTGTCCTCGCCGGTGAGGTTGTGTCGATAGTTGCTGGTGGGTTCGTGTGGCGCGAGCTTCTCGAGGAAGACTTCGTAGTCATGATGCAGTCCACTCTCGTCGTCGTTGATGAAGACTGATGCCGTGATGTGCATCGCGTTCACCAGCGCGAGTCCTTCGGTGATCCCGCTCTCGGCCAGGCACGTCAGCACCTCCGGAGTAATGTTGATAAATGACCGACGAGTTGGAATGTTGAACCAGAGTTCTTTGCGATAGCTTTTCATGAGTCTTCCTTATTCAAAGATTCCGCTGAATTCTTTCACTAGAATTGTAACTAGATGCAAGGTTCTTCTGTTGTCGAATTCGTAACCATTTTGGACTCCAGTTTGTCTATATCAATGGGTATCAAGGAGGGTTTTTGAAATGAAAGGAAAATACCTGTGTAGGATTGGCGGCCTCATTCTCGCCACGCTGATGCTTGCTGGAATCGCGTTTGTCTCCCCAAGTTCGGTTCAGGCACAAGGGCGACATCGGCAAATCGTAATCGTTCGTCCATATCCATATCGGTTCTATTCACCATTCGGTTTCCGACACTGGGGGTATGACCCGTGGTCACCGTACGGTAGCTACTATAGTCAGTACGTCTTCGACAACGCAGACTCCGCTGCGAACCAGGGCTACAGGGATGGCTACAAAACTGGAAAGGACGACGGTAAGAAAGACAAGAGCTTTAATCCCCAACGCTCGCATTACTATCACGACTCTGGCTTCGGAAACTATGCCGAAGTTTACCGCTCGGGATTCTCTCGGGGATACGATGAAGGATACAGAGTAGGAAATAGCAGAGCGGGATAAAGCTTTGCGAAGACGGGGCGACTGGGTGTCGCCCCGTTCAGAAGATCGAATTATTGGTCATCTATCATTTGAAGTTTTTCATTTGGTCATCTGAATCGGTCTACACTCATGAAGAGCGCGAACGCTTCCTGATTTACTCGCGCGCGCCTTGAGAGAGGAGAAACTCGACCACGTCTTTGTGACCTCGTCGTCGAGCCATAGACAGCGCTGTTCGATATTCCCCATCGAGGGGTCCAGCCCACACACGCGCGTTTAGATCCGCGCCGCGAGACGCAAGCAACTTCACTACTCCCAACTCACCGGAGGCGCTCGCTTGAATCAGTGCGTTTTCGTCGCCTTCAACAACTTGATTGACGTCTGCACCGCGATCGAGAAGAAGCGTGACGATGTTCTCATGACCTTCTCGTGCCGCCATGATGAGCGGATTACCATCACCATGAGCACCCAGATTCACGTCGGCTCCGTGTTTCAGCAACAACGAGACTGCCTCAGTATTGCCCTCACGGGCCGCGACAATAAGCGCCGTGCCATCGCCGTCAACCACACCATTGACCTCTGCACCGGCGGACAGGAGTTGTTCGATGTCGTTCAGCTTGCCAGAGTCACAGGCTTTGAGCAGAGCTTCATTCAATGCAGCGGTCTTCGCATCGGTTGTTTGCCGCACACTATCGATCTGTGCGGGCTTCGTTGGCTTTTGAGTTTGCGTAATCGCTAAACCAGGTGCCACAGCAAAAATTACTACCGCGGAACACGCCAGTACGGAAACGGTCCAACGTAGCCCCGCTCTTCCTCGTGCCTGTTCGCTATCGAGAATCGATGAAATGCGCCGCGACAAATCGCTTCGATTGGCCATCGACAAGACTGGCGGTGGCAACGTATTCGACAAGCTACGTGCAAGTCCAACCAACTGCTCCGCATAATCTGTGTGTTCGGTTCGCATCACGACAGCATCGTCGCATGATCGTTCTGCTTCGAGACAAATCTGTCGCCACGCGATCCAGACCAGAGGTTGAAACCAGTAGAACACACACACAGCGCGCGCCATGAGCTGAGTGGCCCAATCACCTCGCTTGATGTGTTCCAACTCATGAATTAGAACTCGGCGCGAATTAAGTTCACTCCAGGTGGCTGCGTCATTTGGGAGTAGTATTGCGGGCCGCCATAGGCCATACGTGAATGGCACGTCGACATCGTCGTGAACGAGGACCTCGATTGTTCGTCTGATACCAACCTCACCAGCCAACTCGCGCAATTTTGCGGTGAGTTCCAACGACGGAATCGCGCTCCGACGTGTGGTTCGCAAGCGAAACAATGAAATGACCAATCGCAGAAGCAATAACCCCGCTCCTAGTCCCCACACAAAGTAGATGATCGTTTTGAGTGAAGGTTTAAAAGACGATGTGCCGTTCAAAGTCGAACCGCGCAGTGTTGATGCTCGATTACTCTCGGCGGAAACGTTTAGTGGCGCCATAACCGTTGGTTGGGTTGGATTTGTTTGTGCCACTCCTTCCAGTTCGAGGCGAAACGAAGGCACGAAGAACGATGTGATAGGCAACGCCAGCAGTGCAACGAAAGTGCATGCTAACAGCAGGTGTCGGACAGCAGCGCGAGCCGAGTTTGTGGCCCAAACACTCATTAGTCCCAGGGCAAGGACAAAAGTGGTTTTTAGAATAATCGTCAATGCTGGGGAGCCGGCGATAAATAGCAAAGTATCTGACAGGTTTCGCATCACTATCGCTTCCTTTCCTTCCTAATACGTTGAATCTCGGCTTGTAGCGCATCGAGTTCGTCATCTGTCCATTCTTCATGACGGAGAAGGGCCGCAGCCATTTCTCCGAGCGAGCCACCGAAAAATGTACTGAGATGTTGTTTGAGAGCTTTCTTGCTGGCTATTGCGGGTGACGTCGTTGCGGAGTAGACGTAACGCAATCCTTCCTCACGATGTTTGAGATGGCCCTTGGTTTCGAGCCTCGTAAGCATGGCTCGAATTGCGGAAGAGCTGGGCGGATCCGTCAAACGCGTTCGAATATCTTCGGCCGTAGCTTTATTCCCCAGCGCAAAGAGAACGTGCATGATCTCCCGCTCGCGGCGGGTTAGTTTCTCATGTGGCGGATTAACCATCGGAGTTCATCTCCCTTATCAATGCTACGTGCGTAGCATACTGTTACATTTGTAGCATGTCAAGGAAAAAGATGAGCTTGGTTCTTTGTGCTTTGTACTTTGTTCGGCGTTGTAAGGTCGTCGTTGGAAAACAACGGACCTTTCACGTAAAGGAACAAAGTACGAAGCACAAAGAACCAAGCTCAAAAACAACAATACAAGTGCACTAGGGATTCAGCCTGCCGTTCAGTTATCTCTAACTTGAGGGTGGTTTCATTCCCATCATCCGGAGATAGGTGATGACGTTTCCATAATGCAGGTTTGTATGCGCTATGTTTTCCATTAAGGGACCGACCTGGCCGGTGTCGGTCGCATATACAGCGTTACATTTGTCGACTGCTTCTTTGAGCTTGGGCAACAAGGTCGCCTTGTCAGTCTTGCCCTTTTCTGCCGGGTCTGCCCACTCGACCTTGGTTCCCGCGCCGTGTGTGCAGAAATAGTTGTAGGAATCAGTTACGTGTCCGATGAGTTGACCAAACGTTCTGACCGTATCGACTGGTTTGTAGTTGTACTTCTCATCGGGAACCATTTCCGCCGACTTAGTGATCCAACTGCTGACCTCCTGAAAACCCTTGCGCATAACGGTCGAGGTTTTGGCTTTGTCAGATTCCTGTGCTGAGACTGTCCGCGGAGATCTGGTCACGATCGAAGCAGCGACCAGTAACGCACAGCAAGCAAACATGATGATTCGAATCTTCATGGTTTTTTCTCCCGCACTAACAGAATGAATTCATTTTTCTGGTGACCCTGGTTCAGAGCGTCGCGCATCCTATGTCGCAACTATCCGACTCGCAAGTCTTGAGACGCGAAAGGGAAGATCCGCGTGACGAACGGCAGATCTAGGTCAACGAAAGGAATCGGGGAAACGGATCTCAGAGCCCATATTTAAGATCTGAGATTTGCGATCTGAGATCACCTCACCGTTTTCGCCGCTTCGAGCAGCTGTTCCGGTGTAGCGCGCACCCAGTAGTTTTCCGTGAGATTCACCCAACGCACTACGCCATTCGAGTCGATCAAAAACTCAGCGGGTCTCGCAATGTCGTTACCTTTCTCGCCGGCGCCTGCGTGGACCAGATCGTAGCGCCGAATTACTTCAACGTTGGAATCGGAGAGAAACGGAAATGTGTATCCCGCTTTCTGGGTGAGGTTGCGCGACTCTTCCGGCGTATCGACGCTGATTGCAACTGGGCGAATGCCTACGTCCGATAATGCTGTCAGGTTTTTCTCAATGCCCCGTAACTCGGAGTTGCAGGATGGTCACCAGTAGCCGCGATAAAAAACCAACAAGACACCCTTTGGCGCCTTTCCGTTTATTGGTATCGATAGAAGTTCGGTAAGAGAAACTTGTTTGTGATTGATATCGTTGAGGGTGAAATCGGGCGCCTTCTGACCAACTTGTGGAGCGCCTTTAGATGGAGGTATCCAACGAGCGAAAACAAAGAAGTTGAAGGCAAAGAGCGCGAATACCAGGACGCCAAAGGTCGTGATGATTGAGGCGAATATCTTCGACCGCTTTCGGCGTTCTTCTGTGAACGCCCGACGGAGGCCAAGCAACAACAATGCGGTTGCGCCAACAAACAACAGTAAGTTTGCCCAGGGAAAATCGCGCGTCGTTGGAAACCAAACGAAGATCAAGAAGTAACTGATAAACGCGAAGAGACTCAGTAAGAAGCCCGTGAGCAATGGCCAGTTGAATCGCTTTGGGTGCATGTGATGCGACCTCGGTCTTTCTATGCCGAAAGTGTTTTCGTTTTCTCCGAGTTCTCTGTGTATCTGTGGTGGGATTTTAGACCTAACAACCAGGCTCACCACAGAGACAAAGAGAACTCAGAGAACCACAGAGATAACGCAAAGAAACCAAATCACCGCCAGTCGCGTCGACCATAAGCGACGACTGCGCAAAGTATTCCCGTGATCAGGGGTGAAATTGCCATCGCGACTCCCAGCCCCATGATCGTAATCACCACCGCTCCAATCATGATGATTACTAATCCAACTGCGGCCAAGGGAGTGAGTCCGCGACGAATCTTGGTTAGACCTGGCAGAACTAGTCCCAACGCACCAAGCACTTCGCAAACACCAATGAACTTCATGAATGGTCCGGGTAGCTGAATTGCATTTGGAGGTGCCATTTTGGCCATTGCTTCCGACGACATCACCAATTTCATTCCTCCGGCGAAAAGGAAGAACAATGAGAGGAGTGCTTGAAGTATCCAAAGTACGATGTTCATTTGATCGTTCTCCTAGTATGCATCCCAAGTGCATTCCTATTTCGGTTCCTGATAGAGCCCCAAAATATTTCCACCCGGATCTCGAAACCGTGCCGTGATTTCAGGAGCGTCCATCCCAATCGGCTGCACGATTTCACAACCATTTGCAACGATGGTGGCGACGGTCGCTTCGGCACTGTCGACCATAATGTAGATCAAGATACCAACCTGATCCGAGGCCGGTCTACCAGTCACCCACGTCCCGCTGACCTGACCTACGCCGTCGTCGAAAGCAATACTCCCGTCACTTCTTCGTCTCGTGTGCCAGCCAAACACGGCTTCATAAAACTTAACCGAGCGGTCGATGTCGAGTGCCGGAATCTCGACGTAACAAATCTTGCCGTTACCAAGAGTTGGATTTGTTGTGTTGGTCATGTTCACATTCGCTTTTCATCAAACCGTTAGCCACAGATTACTCAGTGGGGAGAGCCGCAACCTAGCGCCGATGGAGTCAGTACCACAGCGCGGTAGCGTGTGGCTCTGGACTGTGTAAAGCGATTCTCGACATTCAGCGAGCCACACGCTACCGCGCCGTGGTACTGACTTCATCGCCACCGCGACCCGATGGATAAGAACCGTCGGAAGCTTGCTAAAAAACATAAGGAGTTGGTCATTTGGTACAGAGGATTTAACTTCGCAGAGGGATCAATGCACGCAGCCTCGGATCTCTTAAATACAGACCTCCCCACACAAACACACCCCAGATAAACGGGAACACTATTGGAAAGGCGCCTTCCCCCATTCGCACGTGAGTGGCCACTGCACCACCCAGGTAGCCGGTCAATAAGATTGCGCCGAGCACCGACGTCGCTGGAAATAGATATATGAGTGTGCAGACAACCAGCACTATACCAAGCGGAACAATTGTCGACTCTTGATAGCCCAGCTTCGTGGTTGCATCTACAACGAACGCTGGCTTGAAGAGTTTCATCACACCGTCCAGCAAAAGAAATATGACTGGTAGCCCACTAAGAACATATCCGGCGACTGTCGTACCTTTCGAGGATTCCGCAGTTTCTACAATTGAAGACATATTCGCTCCTCCGCGCTTTTTAATTTTTTGCTAGTTAGGAAGACCTGGCAATTCCACGACGGGACGCACTTCCACCGTTCCTGAACGAGCCATTGGAATACGCTCGGCAATGCTAAGCGCTTCATCCAGATCATTGGCGTCGACCAAAAAGTATCCGCCGAGTTGTTCGCGAGTTTCTGCAAACGGTCCGTCAGTTACCATACGTTTGCCCTCTCGGACCCTGACACTTGTCGCCGTTGCCGTGGGATGAAGTGGATTAGCACCAATGTATTTGCCTTTCGACTGAAGTTGATAAGTAAGTTCAATCGATTCGCCGTAGCACTTTTGACGTTCCTCTTCGCTCAGTGCCTTTTCATCAAGGTAAATGAGGAGCATGTATTTCATTTTACTTTCCTCCTACAGTTAATCGAACGAAGTGTCGCGAAATCGACACCCCTAACTAAAATTTTCTATCATTCAACATGCCTCAGAATCCAAACTCCGCTGTCGATGATCTATATCGCTCCGATTGGGGTCGCATCGTCGCTACCTTGATCAGGTATTTTGGCGATTTTGAAGTGGCGGAGGAAGCCGCCCAGGAAGCCTTCGCAATCGCTGTAGATCAGTGGCGAGCGGAAGGTGTCCCAGAGTTTCCACGGGCCTGGATCATCCAAACTGCAAAACATAAAGCAATAGACCGGCTCCGGCGCCAGACACGTTTTGAAGAGAAGCTGGAGTCGTATGCCACTTCCGGTCTAATCGAAACAGTCGCAGAACCCAATTACGATACCGATGAAATTCCGGATGATCGCCTGCGGTTGATTTTCACCTGCTGTCACCCTGCACTTGCACTCGACGCCCAGGTCGCTTTAACACTTCGCACGCTTGGTGGTCTACAGACAGACGAAATAGCCCGCGCTTTTCTCGTCCCTGCAACGACGATGGCGCAACGTTTGGTTCGCGCCAAGCGAAAGATCCGGGACGCCGGAATTGCCTACAAGGTACCTGACACGAACGACATGCCTGAGCGATTGGATGCAGTGCTCACGGCCGTCTACTTGATTTTCAACGAAGGCTACGCTCCGACAAGAGGTGAACCAGTTGTTCGTGCTGATCTATGTACCGAAGCGATTCGTCTCGGTCGTCTTCTGAATACTTTAATGGCTCCGCAAACGCCTTCTGAAGTCGCCGGTCTTCTGGCCTTAATGTTACTCCACGACTCGAGGCGTGACGCCCGCTTGAACGAAGCCGGAGATATCGTCGTTCTCGAGGATCAAGATCGCAATCGATGGAATCATGCCTACATCGACGAGGCGTTACCGTTAGTCCAGGAAGCTCTCCGCCGCTTGCCAGGCCAGTTTGCACTCGAAGCCGCAATCTCAGCGGAGCACTGCAAGGCTGCGCGTCCCGAGGATACCGACTGGCAGCAGATTGTCCGGTACTACACTTTGCTTCAGCAGGTAACCGGTTCACCGATCGTTGCCCTGAATCGCGCTGTGGCAGTTGCCATGGCGGATGGATTGGAGGCTGGGCTCTCTGCCATTGATTTGCTCGCATCCCAAGGCGATCTTGACGAGTATCATCTGCTGCATGCGGCTCACGCTGATCTTTTGCGGCGTCTGGGATCGAAGACTGAGGCAGCCGAGAGCTATAAACGCGCGCTCGAGTTAGTGACTAATGATAGTGAACGCCGGTTCTTGGAACGAAGGTTGGCGGAAGTGACGGGGTAACTCTTTAGTAGCTACCACAAACTAATGGGCGCGCTCTTCTGGGACCGCAGGCGTCCTCGCCTGCAGACCTGCGATTGGCGGATCTTAGTGGCGACGAGTGCAGGCGAGGACGCCTGCGGTCCCAGAAGAGCGCGCCCTTTTCAACTAGGTAGCTACTAAAGGGTAACGAGAAGAAGAACGAAAGGTCATTCAATGATGCAATCGCTTTGGAACGATCTCGCATATGGCTTTCGGATGTTGCTGAAGAACCCGCGCTTCACGGTTGTCTCCGTGTTGTCACTCGCAATCGGCATTGGCGCCAACACTGCGATCTTCAGCGTGACAAACGCTCTTCTGTTTCGACCACTGCCATACAAAGACGCTGAACGTTTGGTCATTCTTTGGAACCGTAGTCCCGGCCTCAACGTCGAACAGGACTGGTTCTCACCTGGCCAATACCTCGACATAAAAGCCGAAAACCAAGTCTTCGAAAATGTTGCCGCAACCATCGACAGCAGTTTCAACCTGACGGGCCAGGGAACTCCCGAACGTATCGAAGGAGCGCGCGTCTCTTCGTCCCTTTTCACTGTGCTTGGAACTCAGCCGGTGGTTGGACGCGCATTCACTGCAGACGAAGACGAACAGGGCAAACCAACTACGGCGATACTCAGTCACGCGTTCTGGCAACGCAACTTCGGCGGCAAGACTGATGTGATTGGTCAAACACTGTCGATAAACGGCAACTCGACCCAGATTGTCGGCGTCATGCCTTCGGACTTCATTCTCAACAAAGAGGTGATGCCGACCGTCAACAAGATCTCAAATGCGGAAATCCTTTTGTCTCTGCCGATGGGGTGGGGAAAACGTACGACTCGGACTAATGAAGACTACAACATATTTGGACGATTGAAGCCGGGAGTCACTGTGGCCCAGGCCCAGGCAGAAGTTGATCGCATAGTCGTAAGTATGAAGCAGCAGTATCCAGAGAACTATCCCCCGAGCAGCGGCTTCATGATTAGTGTTGTGCCCTTGCTCCAGCAGGTCGTCGGAGACGTACGGCGCCCTCTCTTGATTCTTCTCGGTGCAGTAGGTTTTGTTCTTCTTATTGCCTGCGCGAACGTCGCGAATCTTCAGTTGGCACGGGCCACGATCAGACAACGAGAGATCGCCATTCGCGCTGCCGTGGGTGCAGGCAGACGTCGCATCATTCGGCAACTGTTAACCGAAAGCGTGTTGTTGTCGTTGATGGGTGGAGTTCTGGGGTTGGGTCTCGCAGTGGTTGGTCTGCGCATCTTACTTAACCTTGGTCCTGATGCATTACCGAGACTGAAGGAAATTGTCATCGATCGAAGAGTGCTTGGTTTCACTTTTGTTGTTTCGTTTATTACTGGGATTGTCTTCGGGATTCTGCCGGCGTTGCGGGCTTCACGTGTGGATCTAAATGGGGTGCTGAAAGACAGTGGCCGGGGTTCATCGAGCGCGACTCATTATCGTGTGCGGAACTTATTCGTCGTTGTTGAAGTGGCCCTTTCGCTGGTTTTGTTGATCGGCGCTGGTTTGCTGGTTCGCAGTTATGATCGTATTCAGAGTGCGAGCCCGGGCTTTAATCCGAAGAATGTGTTGTCGTTTCGGCTTTCGTTGCCAAACTCAAAATACAAGGGACCCGCAGTGACGAATTTCTACAAACAGCTGACAGATCGAATCAAAGTCCTTCCGGGCGTGGAAAGTGTGGGAACGTCTTACTCGCTACCAATGAGCTCGGTTGCTCTCGCGTGGGGACCGATAACCATAGAGGGATATGTGCCGAGGAACTCGGCGGACTTCATCATGTCAAACGAGCGCTTTGTAAGTCCCGGTTACTTTTCCGCGATGGGGGTTCCCTTGATCAAAGGCCGACTATTTGACGAACGCGACGTGAAAGAAGCGCAACAGACGGTCATCGTCAATGAGAATCTCGCAGAGCGTTTTTGGCCAGGCCAGGATCCAATCGGCAAGCGACTCGAACGTGGTGACTCTGAACCATGGCGAACGGTT
>Ga0068865_100002689_pt1 | contig 10544 bp, 8 predicted proteins | sample KBSMisM12_FD_75293 | JGI IMG/M metagenome (GOLD analysis project Ga0068865, IMG submission 75293) | Miscanthus rhizosphere microbial communities from Kellogg Biological Station, Michigan, USA - KBS Miscanthus M1-2 | ecosystem: Host-associated > Plants > Roots > Rhizosphere > Soil ...
AGTTGCCCCGCAGCAGCAGCGTGTCGATCGGGCGGAATTCCAGCCCGAGTTTGTACGTGAACTTGCCCTGCGAAGCACCTGGCACGCTGTAGCGGTCGTAACGCCCTGATACGTCGGCCGTGAGCATGCTGAAGAGCGGCAGATTGAACTCGGCGGCCGCGGCCTGGCGGTCGCGGGTTCCCTGTCCAGTCGTGCCGCCCGAGCCGAAGAAATCGCCATTCGTGATGCGCGGGTCGACCGGATTGTCCCAGTACTGGTTGCCGGCTTCGAGCACGCCGGCGAAACCGACCGAGCCGGCCGGCAGCGCGAACACGTCGGTGTTCGTGATCGTCATGTTCGCGACCTGCGTGTATGTGCTCGAATCGCTGCGGTTGACGTCGGAGATCGAGACGAACTCGGCCGGCGTGGTGGCGCCCCAGAAATTGCCCTGCTGGCGGATGTGGTAGGCAGGATAACCGTAGCCGTACGGATCAGTGCCCGATTGCGGGCCGAGGTAGAACGCGTTGGCCTTTTCGTTGAGCAGGCGCCGGGCCTTGGAATCCGCCTCGTAGCCGGAGCGATGGTAGTAGGCATCGTAGTTCCAGCTCGAGCTGCCGAAGGCGCCGCGCACGCCGAGGTTGACGACGTAACTATGCTCCAGCACGCTCTGGTCGGCGGTGTGGTCGAGTTCCTCGGGCGCGTAGAGGTGCTGCAGCGAAACCAGGTGCTCCGAGTCGAGGTCGTAGATGTAGGTCGGCGTGTTCGAGTTCGGACCGGTCGCCCAGAACGACGTGCCGCCGACCTCGTAGACGACCTTGCGCACGTCATACAACGCGTCGCCGTAGAGCTGCGTGTTGTCGTTCAACTGGTATTTCAGGCTGGCGTAGGCATTGGCCGACCTCTCCGCATTGAGGAACGAGGTGAAGCCGACATTGTTCGTGCTGCCGCAGTAGTAGCCGCGCCCGGGCCGGAAGCGGTAGCTTTCATTGCCGCGATTGAGCGTGTTGATCGCATCGCACGTCGCCTGGCCGGGGTCGACATAGGTGTTCGTGAATGGATCGAGCTCCAGCCGGTCGCGTTGCGCGATCGGCGGCGCGCCCTGCAGCGCGGGATCGTCCGCAAGGTCGTTCGTGTACGAACGCTGATATGCGTAGACCGGGTACTGTTGGTTGAGCTCGAGGGCAAACATGCCGTCGAGCCTTTCCCACGAATGACCTGCGGCGATCTGGAAACGCTGCTGCGCACCGCCACCGTCGCTATAGCCGCCGACGCGGTAGTCGATCGTGACGCCGTCGATCTTCTGCTTGAGCACGACGTTGATGACGCCGGCGATGGCCGCCGACCCGTAAATGGCGGACTGGTTGCCCGGCAGAATATCGATGTGATCGACGAGGAATGTCGGGATCGTGTTGAGGTCGGTGAAGTTGCTGTTGCTGTTGTACAGGAATGGATAGTCCGCCAGCGGGCGGCCGTTCATCAGCACGAGCGTGAAGCTCGGATCCAGGCCGAGCAGGCTGACCGTCGTTGCGCCCGGCGTGAAACTGTTGGTGCTCTGGTTATCCTGCACCTGGCCGGTCGAGACCGGTAGCGAGCGCAGCGCGTCGTAGACGTTCTTGAAACCCTCGCGCTGGAGTTGCTCCGCGGTGATCGTGATCACCGGCGAAGCGGTTTCGATCTGTGCGCGTGGTATCAGCGACCCGGTCACGGTCACAGTCTCGAACGTTTGCGCTTCGTCCTTCCTGCTCTGGTCCGGCACAGGCGTGTCGGCGGCGTTCTGCGCATTCACGGCCGGAATGCAGAAGGTCGCGCACAGGCCGACCAGGATGGACGATGCGAGCGCTCGCTGTTTCATGATGTTCCCCCGATGGTTGTCGATGGCGGTTCAGACGCGGCGGCGTCGGATGCGCTTGCCCAGCGCAACACGCCAGCCATGGCCACGGCCATTGCAACGCTCCCCACTCGGGCGGAGGGGTGAGTCGGGCGTTCGACGCAACGTTGTCCCTCGTCGCATCGTCACCCTGTCGGTTGACGGTCGCTATACCAGATTTGTCCGTTTCCACGGCGGGAGCGTGCGTATCGTCCGAGGGCGGCCGATAAGGGAAACAGCGCGATGGTTGCGACTGGCTACGCCAGCCGCTCCGAATCCCTTCCGGGTTCAGTGCGAATTCACGTCCAGGGGCGCACGATGCCTCGTCTGACTGAAAATAGGGGAAGGTGCGTGTTGCGATCGAGTCTGCTCGTCGTTGCCATCCTGATCGCCAGCGCAGGCCACGCACAACTCAGGAATGATCCTCAGCCTGCTGTCGTTTACGACACCCCGCAATTGACCGTTGAAGACTGCCGGACCACTGATCCTTCGGCCGGCGACGCGTGCGTCGCAAATCACGAAGAGGCCCCGGCCGGCGATTACGCATCCGGCTACGTGCCGGACTACTACGGGGAAGAGGCGCCGGTTTACGACGCCGCACCGAATGTCTACCTTGGCGTCAGCCTGCTCCCTTACGACTACTGGGGCTGGCCGTATTACGGCTTTGGATATGGCTACGCCTATTGCTGTGGCTGGCCCTACTATGGTTACGGCTGGCCGTATTACGGCTATGCATATTGGGGCGGTGGCTATTGGGGTGGCTCGTCGCATGGGCACGGGCACCACGACGGAGACCACGGCGATTGGGGGCACCACGACGGCGGGCACCACGACGGAGATCACGGCGATTGGGGACACCACGATGGCGGGCACGCCGGGCACGGCAGTCCAACGGTCGCCGGCGCGGCGGAGCGAACAATGACGGCGCCAAATTCGCCGCGCGCGGGCACGGCGCTGAACAACCGCAGCAATTTCGCCAGCACGCCGGCGGGCGCGGCGAGAACCGCCGCATCGACGAACCAATTCTCCGGCGCCAACCGATTCGCCAGTCGCGCAACACTTCCGTCGGCGTCGTACTACTCTGCGGCTCGCGCCACCTCGGGCGCGAACCCCGCAACGTCAGCGTACGCAAGCGCGGCGACGAACTATCGCGGCAGCGCCGGCGCTGGCTACGCGAACGGCCGCGGCATCGCAGCTACCAGCACGCGAAGCATGAACCAGGCATATCGGGGAACGTCGATGCCGTCTCGCGGCTACGCTCCTTCCGCCGGTCGCGCGAGTGCGACTGCGCGATCCGACGGTTACGCCTCCGCGCAACGCTATGCCGGTGCGCGTACGCCCTATGCACAGCAGCACTATGCGCCGTCGAATCGCGCCTACGCGTCCACGGCGATGCCGCGGAGCTCCAGCTCCGCTGCGCGCGGCCCGATGCCAGCCTATTCCGGCGCTCGTGGCACGATGCCGTCGTATGCGCGAGGCGGATCGGGCTCTGCCCCGCATGGCGGCGGCCATGCTGCGACGGCCGCCGCATCACACGCAGGCGGCGGCAACTACTCGCGCGGCGCGCACGGACATTGAGAGCACTCGCGCGGCAGGCGTGACTCCTCGACATGAAGGAGGGCCGCGTCGATTTGCGCTGAGCCCTCCCCAGCCTTTCGTGCGATTCGGATTGCACGATTGAATGTCCGCGCCGGAGATCCAGGCGCCGACTGACGAAAACGTCAGTTGCCGCCAGCTTGCGCAGCCGGTTGCGGGGCAAGATTCGCCGTTACGTTGGCCGCGGATTGCACCGACGGAACGGCTGTGACGGCAAACAGGTCCGTCATCACGTTGACGCCGGCGTCACAGGCGTGATTCAGGCACGGCAACCTGAATCCGGCCTCCAGCGTCTTGAGCAACGAAAAGTGCGTGTAGCGAGTATCGCTGACGGTACCGCGCACGCCGTAGTTGGTGTCGATGATCAGCGGCACCTGGTTCGTTTCCGGGACGGTGCTGTAGTCGTTTTCATCCCACAGCACGACGATCGCGTTCTTGCCGTTATGCCAGACCGGTGAAGACCTGATCGCGGTGACGAGTTTGCGCACGGTCACGTCGCCGCGGATGATCAGTGCCGGATTCAGGCCGGCTTGACTGCCGTTGTCGGTCGGATCGAAATTGCAAAACGCGCCGGCATTGCCGCGGCCGTGCTGGTCGTTGCACTGGTTTGGCGCGATGAACGAAAACGTCGGAACGTGGCCGCTGGCCAAGTCGGCGTACAGTCCGTCGGCACCCTCGAAATCGACGCTGTTGTCGAGTGTGTTACCCGGAACGTAGCCTTCCTGCACGCTCTGGAAGTAGACGAACGGATTGTGTTTCGCGGCGTACAGTGCGACCACGTCGCCGCCCGACAAGGCCGGCGTCAGGGCCGGCGTGATTACCGAAAAAATGGTCCTGTCGGTGAAGTAGCCGTCGCTGATGTTCACTTCGTCGGCGCCGCCCGGTGGCAGGCTTTCCTGATAGCTCTTCCAGCTCAGGCCGGCCTCGACAAGCTGGTCGCCGATCGACTTGCCGATGGTGCCGGCTGCCGCGGCAATCGACGTCGTGCCATCGATGTTGATGTCGCCGGGCGCGCCTTGCACTTCGTTCGTGGTATCAATCGCGGGAATCGCCGCATCGGTTCCTTCGCCCGCGATCGGGCAGATCGCCGGGCTCGGCGGACTATCGGTGTTTGTGGTCTTCGAGGCCAGATTGGTCAAGCAGTAGAAATCATGCCAATCCGGGTAGTTGTCGCTTTGGACACCGAAGTTCGAGCCGCCGACGACTTCGAGGTAGTTGCTCAGGCTCGGGTGCGCGATGGCGTAGTAGTTGGTGCCAAGATTCGCAAACAGCGCATAGCTGTTCGTGAAGGGTGCGTTCGGATTGTCGATGATCTGACTGAAGCCGTGGTTCTCCATCATTATGACGAACACGTGATCGAGTTGCGGAACTCCGCCCGGCACCGGGCCTTCGCCCGCATGGGCGACAGAAATACTGCACGCAACAGCGAGCGCTGCGACGATCTTGTTCATGGCAATCTCCGCGGATGGAAGGAATGGTGCCGTCCCCACGGCGGCCCGCGGCAGCCTAGGTGCAGGCCATTGCCGTTCGATGAAGGAATCGTTGCAAGAACTCGCTCGTCGACGCGAGGCCGTAACAATCGTCTCGTCGGCGGCGAACGCCGCAGTGTGGGCGCCTACGCCTCGGCGCGGTAACTCGTTTCGCCGTGTCCTTGCGGCGACGACGCCGTGTGCGGAAATTCGACCGTGAAGGTCGTCGTGTCATTCGTTCCGGAGACCACCTCGATGCGGCCACCGTGTGCAATGACGATCTGCTGCACGATATACAAGCCGAGGCCAAGGCCACCGTAACGGCCGCTGTGGCGTTCGCGCGTGCCGCGAAATGGATCGAAGAGGTGCGGCAGAAGCTCCGCGGCAATGCTGCCCTTGTTCGACACCGAGAGCAGCACGCGCCTGTCGTTGCCGTCGGCGACGACAGCGACGGGCGATTCGGCGGCACCATGACGCAACGCATTGCCGATCAGGTTGGACGCGACCTGGGCGATGCGCTCGGCGTCCCACGAACCGGCCAGATTGCCGCTGCGCTCGAAGACGATCTGCCGGTCCGGGTGGGCGATACGCTGTTCCTCGACGATGCGTCCGACTACTTCGCCGAGATTCATCGCTGCGGCGTGCACCTGGATGCCGCCACCGACACGCACGCGCACCAGATCGAGCGTGTCTTCGATCAGCCGGCTCATGCGCTCGCCGCTCTCGTGGATCCAGTTGCCGAACTTGGCGATCTTCGGATCGTCCGATTCGCGCAGGTACTCGGCGCTGGTCAGTACGGTGGTCAGCGGATTGCGCAGATCATGGCCGAGGACGCCGACGAACAATTCGTTGAGGCGCAACGTTTCGCTCTTGGCTTCCAGCTCGTGCGCCAGTTGCTGCCGCTGGCGGTAGAGCTGGAAGAAGATGTCGGCCTTGCTGCACAAGACGTGCGCGTCGACCGGCTTGTACAGGAAGTCGACCGCACCGCTTTCATAACCCTTGAACACGCGCCGCTCGTGGCGCTCGCCGGCGGTAACGAAGATCAGCGGGATGTGCCGCGTGCGCTCCGTGCCGCGGATCAGCTCAGCCAGTTCGAATCCGTCCATCTCCGGCATCTGCACGTCGATGAGGGCGAGCGCGACATCGTTTTCCAGCAGCAATTCCAGCGCCTCGACTCCGGACCGCGCGGTGATCACCTCGACGTCGTCGCGGCGCAGCAGCGCTGCGAGCGCGAACAAGTTCGCCTCGAGGTCGTCCACGACAAGGCAGCGCGCGACGATCTTCGGCGCGCCATCATCGGCGATCATCGGCGGGCGGTCCCGGCATGCGTCGACTTGGCCGCGCCGGCGAGGACGCCGGGCCGAACCTCCAACGCGTGCGCGCCGGCCGGAATCAGGCGACGGCGATCCGGCTGGACCGCCGCGCGCGCGGCTCGAGTCGTCGGCGAATCTGCTGTGTTCATTCGATGTCCGGCAGCGGCGGCATGAGCGCGTGATGGTCGTATGTTCCTGCCCGAATCCAACCGGACCAGCATCGGCCGGAGCGGCAACTGCCATGCAACGCGACAATACACCTTAGTTGCCCGGGAAACGCTGCACAAGCAGGAGCGCCGGCGCGAACCGAGGCCTCGCGCCGGCTAGGCTCGCTGCGCCGCATGCCATATGCCTTTCTGTTTCCGTCCGGCACCGCCACGGATTCGCGGCGCGCCGACACTCGCGCTCGCATCGCCAATGGCACTCAATGCGGCTTGGCGACGCCTTCGAGCAATGCATCGCGCGCCTGGTCGGTACCGCCGCTGGCGATATTGCTCAGCGCGACGATGCCGACCAGCCGTTTCTGCCGATCGAGGACCGGCAGGCGGCGCACGCCGAGATCCGACATGTTCTTGGCAACGTCGAGCACATCTTCGTCCTCGAAACAGTAACGGATCTGCTCGGTCATCACTTCACGCACGAGCGTCGCATCGCCCCTGCCCATGGCAACCGCGCGCACGACGATGTCGCGGTCGGTGATCATGCCGATCAACCGATCGTTCTCGCCCACAGGCAGGCTGCCGATGTCGGACTGTGCCATCAGTTCGGCCGCCTTGCGTATCGAATCATTCGGGCTCGCAACGCACACGTGCCCGGTCATTACATCGCCAATCTTTTTCATCTGCCCACCTTCAGGAATCGCGACCCAGGAAACATGACGAGCACGATGCATGCCACCAGCCGAACGATACGCGGCGCGGAATCCGATGCCCTGCTCCCGTGCATTTCGCATGAACAGTACCGTCCGACACTGCAAATTGCGCGGCGAAATCGGGCGCGGAAGGCGCTGCCCCTCTCCCTGCCATGGCATGGTCGTTGCGTCGACTTTCGGATGGACCTGCGATGCCAAGGCGTCTTCGATCATTCATGTGTGATCGACTACGCTGACCATGGCGTCGCCACGAGGAGCATCCCATGAAGCGCTTCATCTACGCATTCGACTCACCGCTGTCGGCCCGGGGCGCAATCAAGCATCTGCGCGAAAGCGGCCTGCACGAGGAGAAAATATCGCTGATCGCGCGGACGGACATCCAGCTCGACAAGATTCCCGACCGCTACCTCGATGCGCGCACGGATTTCGCGCCGGCAATGGCGCGCGGCGCGGCGATCGGCGGCACCACCGGATTGTTCGCCGGCCTCGTCGCCATGGCGATCCCGCCGCTCGGCATCGCCGTTGGTGGTGCAGCACTGATAGGGTTCTTCGCCGGTGGCGCGCTGCTCGGCGCATGGAGTTCCGCACTGGTTGGCGCGAGCGTGCCCGATCTGGTGCGGCGCAAGTTCGAAGACGAAATCGCCGCCGGCCGCACCCTGCTAGTCATCGATGCAACAAAGAACGACGAAGCGTTCGTCACCCGGCTGATGGCCGACGCGAGCGATCATCATCTGATCTGGCAAAGCGATTCCGACCACGTCGCTGCGGCGTGATTTCATGGCTGCATCGAACGGCGGCAGGAATAGTTCGCGCCCGTCGACTTCGCCGCGGGGTCGCGCCCACAATCGGTCCATCCATACCTTGGCGTCCAACATGCGATGACGAAGCTCCGCACACAGCGCAAGCCGTCGCGCGTCAAGACTGACGATTCCGTGACGACTGCTTCTCTGCGCAGGCGTCGCGCTGTGGCGGACAGTCAGGTCACGATCACACATCCGGAGCGTGTCGTCTTTCCGGAACTGCGCGTCAGCAAGCGCGATGTCGCCGATTACTATGTGCAGGTCGCCGAGTGGATCGTGCCCGAACTGCGTGACCGGCCGTTGTCCGTATTGCGCTGTCCCGGCGGGACCGCGCAGGCCTGCTTCTTTCAGAAGCACCTGACGACAGGGCTCGGCCGGCACGTGCGCGGCGTTCGCCTCGAGGATTCATCCGGGCAGCAGACCTACCTGTGCATCGACGATGTGCGCGGACTGCTCGAACTGGTGCAGATGAATACCCTGGAGTTCCATCCGTGGGGTGCGCACGCCGGAACGACCAGCCGCGCCGATCGCGTCGTGTTCGATCTGGATCCGCATGCGAACGTGCCATGGAAAGACGTTGCCGCCGGTGCCGCGCTCGTGCGCGCACATCTGGCCTCGCTCGGGCTGACCGGATTCCTGCGCACATCCGGCGGCAAGGGATTGCACGTCGTCCTGCCGCTGCGCCCGGCCGCAACGTGGACACAGGTGCGCACGTTCGCCCGCGCCGTCGCCGAATCATTGAGCGCATCGCACCCCGACCGCTTCGTCGCCGTAGCCGGCGAGGCGAAACGTGGCGGGCGCATCTTCATCGACTGGCTGCGCAACAGCCGCGGCGCGACGAGCATCGCTTCCTATTCGCTGCGCGCGCGCGCCGACGGCGGCGTGGCGATGCCGCTGGCCTGGAACCAGCTGGCGAAGCTCGACGGTGGGCACGCGTTCACGATCGTCAACGCGCTCGCGCACATCCGCCGGCGACGCGCCGATCCCTGGTGTGACATCGATTCGATCGAGCAGGCCCTGCCGCGCCGCTGATCGCGGCGCACGCATTGGGCGACATCGTTCGCAGCATCTGCACGACAGGAACGGTTCTCGACGATTTGCCGAGCCTCCCGTTCAGAACTCGTCGACGAACTCCACTGCCGCATCGAGTTCGCGCCCGGCGATTTCGACGCGATCGCGCACTGCCTGCGCCGTCTTCGCATCGAGCACGTGCACTTCGATGTCGTGAAAATCGCCGGACTGATCGTCGACGAGCCCGAGCGAGCTGGTGTCGTCACGCTCGTGCATCTGATCGGCGACTTCCTCGACGCGATCGACCTTGTCCAGTTCGTGCAGCATCACGATCAGCGCATCGGCCAGTTGCCGCGTGCCGGCAAGACGAAATCTCACGGTGCGCATGGTCGTCACTCCTTGAATGCTCTGCCGGCAACCCGGCGTCGAGTCCAAGTCTAATGACGAAGGCGGAACCTCTACTGAAGCGGGTCTGCTGAGGCGGCGCGGCTCGGCGTCGACGGGTCGACCTGCGGGGCGCGCTACGGCAGAAATTCCTTGCGATGCATCAGGTTCGAAATCAGGCGGCGCAGCTTCTCACGCTCGCTGAGCAGGCGCTCGATGCCGGCCAACAGATTGTCGGGAATGCCGCCGTAGACCGATTCGATGCGATCGATGTTGCGCAAGCTGATGCCGAGATCGCCGCCGACCTTGCGCGGGTTGGCGCCGGCGCGAATCTCGCGCACTGCGCGGATGCTGTTGAGGTTGAGCATGAGCTTTTGCATGTGCCTGACGTCCATACCGTGGCCAACCGATTATCGGCACCGGCGCGATCGACGACTACCAAGGTTCTGCCTACTTCCTTGCAAGCGGCGTGTGAATCAGCAAGAGCGAAAGCGCGGACGCGGATTACGCGGATCAACGCGGATAAAGACAGATCGTTCTTTTGATTTGCTCTCATCCGCGCAATCCGCGTTGATGTCAAAAAATTCATTGGCTCTTGCAGGAGAACAGCCAAGCGACCCGGTCAGCCAGCGAGGCGATCCATCACCTGTGTGCGGAAGCGCCGGCTCACCGGCACTTCCTGGCCGCTCTTCATCACCGCGACGAGATCGCCTTTGAACATCTCCTGCAGCTGGGCGATGCTGTCGATGTTGATCAGGCTCGAGCGGCTGACCTGGACAAAACGATCGGCGCACAGGCGCTCGGCCAGTTCGGCCAGCGGCCCGTCGACGACATGATTCTTGCTGCCGCAGTGCAGGACGCAGTCGCGGCCATCGGCCTCGATCCAGTCGATCTGTTCGCTGCGCACGATCAGAAAGCGGCCGTTGTCACGCACGACGAAACGCCCGGGCGACGCGGCCTTCTGTTCCGCGACGGCGCGCGGTTCGGCGGCGTCGCCGACCACGGCCTGGATGCGTTCGGCCAGCCCGATCGCCTCGCGTGCGCGCAGGCGCTCGCGCGCGATGCCGAGCGCTTCTTCCAGGCGCGCGCGATCGAACGGTTTGAGCAGGTAGTCCGCCGCATGCACCTTGAACGCATCGAAGGCGAAGCGCTTGTGCGCGGTGACGAATACGACGACCGGCGTTTCGCCGCCGGCACCCTTCAGCCGTTCGGAGAACTCCAGGCCGCTGATGCCCGGCATCTGGATGTCGAGCA
>Ga0068865_100002694_pt1 | contig 10531 bp, 8 predicted proteins | sample KBSMisM12_FD_75293 | JGI IMG/M metagenome (GOLD analysis project Ga0068865, IMG submission 75293) | Miscanthus rhizosphere microbial communities from Kellogg Biological Station, Michigan, USA - KBS Miscanthus M1-2 | ecosystem: Host-associated > Plants > Roots > Rhizosphere > Soil ...
GAGATTGGGATGTCCGTAAGTATGTCATCATGGCGTTGGGCAAAATCCGCGATGAGCGCGTCCTGGATCCACTCATGCTTCAGTTGCGAAGCGATGAATTCAAAGACGATGCGACGAGTGCGCTGGTCGAACTGGGCGAGCCGGCCCTTGAGCGCCTGATCAAAGCCTTGAAAGACAAAGATGAAATGGTGCGAAAGCAGGCCGTCTTAGCGCTGGGACGGATCAAGCACGCCGGCGCCGTGGATTCCTTGATTGAAATGCTTGCCGATGCCGATTGGTTCACTCGGCTGACCGCCGCGGCAGCGCTTGAGGCGATCGGCGATCCGCGCGGGCGCGACGCGATCAAGCCGTTGACCAAGGATCCCGATATGGTTGTTCGGATGAGGGTCGAGCGGATCCTGGCGAAGTGGAAGAAGCAGCCCGCCGGTTCGGTGTCGATGAATTGACCGGTTACTTGCGCAGTTCACTGTCCAGATTCTGCTGCAGTTCAGTCAGTTTCCGAATGGGCACCGGTTTCCCCATCGTCAACTCCAGCCGCATTTCCTGCAGTTGTCCGACGAGTCCCCGCATCGCCTGCGTCTGATCACTGGGCTTCGCGCCCTTCATGGCGCTTTCCAAAGCATTCACGCCCTCGGCGAGCTGTTTGGCCGCCTCCCCGTAATTCTTGTCGACTAGTTCCGACTTCGCCTGCACCACTCGTGATTTTGTATCGAGAAGCGCTTGCCTCCTGCGAAGATCGCGCTCAATGCCCATGGTGGTATCGACCACGTTCCTGGACATCTCCTTCAACGAATGTTGGAGATCACCCACCGTTTCCTGGAGGGTGCCCACGGGGCGCTGCCCGAAATAGTACCCCAGCGCAAACGAGGCGAGGGTGAGCATCAGAATGCCCATAAATTTCCACATGACTATCCTTTCCGTCCTCTGCCCGACGAGGACCTTGTGGCGGAGTTCAGCTGATTGAGCAGACTCCCGGCCGCGGTAATGCGGACCGCCGGATCCGAGTCATGGAGACCTTTCTTGATCAGAGGCAGTACAGGCAGGGAGAGTTTTCCCAAGGCTTTGGCCGCGTACAGACGCGGTTGGGGTTGCTGATCTTGTAGGAGCGTCTGGAGGACGGAGAGTGCTTGCCTGTCGGATGCCGCGCCCAGGGCCTGGGCAGCGGAAGCCCGCACAGACGGATTCGGATGCCGCGCAAGGTCGGTTGCCACGAGAACGGCACTCTGATCCCCCAGTCGTAGGAGCCCTTCCACCGCGCTGGCTCTGACCTGCATGGACGCATCCCGGGTCAACGCATGAAGCAGCGGGCGTGAGTCTTTGGTGCCCACGCGGCCCAGACTAGAGGCCGCAACTGCTCTCACGCGAGCGTGCTCGTCTCCGAGTGCATGCGTGAGAGGAGCGACCGCATCGGCCTGGCCGAACTCACCCAACGCACCCGCGGCAAATGCCCGTACGGGCGGTTCAGGATCGTACACACCGTGGCTGAGCACACTGAGACTGGAGGGCCGCTTGAGCCGACCCAGGACTCCCAATGCAGCCATTCGCGTCTCGGGGTCCGGCAATGTGGCTGCTCCGGTGATATCGGCCAGCATGTCCTGTTTGCCGAGCCGGTACAGGGCGGCGTAAGCAAAAACGCCTTCAGGTCCATCCTCTGTTCTCGCCACTTCCACCAATCGCGGCATAATGTCGGTCACCTGCGCCTCGCTCAGTGCGTTCATCGCTGCAATGCGCACCGAACCCGAGTCATCTTGAAGCGCGCGCCGCAAGGGCTGTGATTTGGCGGCAAGCCCTGCCCTCGCGAGCGCCTCGACGGCTCGAGCACGCACGATAGGTGAGCTGTCCAACAAGCCATCCTCTAAGAGGGCTTGCTGATCCGGTAGGCTCACATCTGCAAGCGCGCTGTAGGCGGCGATGCGAAGGTGTTCCCTCGTGTCGCGCACATAGGCGCTGAGGAAACTGACGCCCAGTGGTCGCAGCAGGTCCGGATCGTCAGCCTGGCCGGCTTTGACGAGCCGTTCATAAATTTCCAGCCCTTCCTCCGGCCGACCGAGTTTTGTTGCACTTTGCACGGCCAGCCGAAGCAGCGCTTTTGAGGGGGTGACTTCAGAAGACTCCGGAGGCAGGACCCGTAACACCGCGCCATAGTCGGCACGGTTGAAGGCCTCGGTCGCTTCTCGTTCCAGGGAAGCTGCCGCGGCGGCCACGGCGAGAGAGGGGGCCGCGAAGGCAAGCAGCATGCAGATGAGGGAGAGCAGCGATTCGTCCTCACCAGGTTGTCGGGACTTGAGTCATCGCTGGGCAGTACAACAGCTCGACGTAGTCCTTTACCATCCGCTTGGTGCAGAACCGGGGGGCGACGGTTCTGATGCTTTCCTTGACCATCTGGAGCCAGCCGCGCGGAATGCCGTCGAGATCGCGTTGGTAAAACAACGGCACCGCCTCCTGCTCCAACTGCCGATATAGTTGTTCGGCATCGTGAGCGTCCTGTGCCTGCACATCGGCGTTGCCCTCCAAGGGCTGAATACCCCAGCCGTTCGCGCCGTTGAAGCCTTCCTGCCACCAGCCGTCCAGCGTGCTGAGATGAAGCACGCCGTTTAAGGCCGCTTTCATCCCGCTGGTGCCGCTGGCTTCCATGGGAAACCGAGGGGTGTTCAGCCAGATGTCCACGCCCTGGACCAGGAATTTGGCCATGTGCATTTCGTAGTCTTCGAGGAAGGCCACGTGTCCGCCGAGCTTGTGGTCGTTGCAAAAATTCATGACTTCGTGGATGAAAAAGCGGCCCGGTTCGTCGGCGGGGTGGGCTTTCCCAGCGAAGACAAGCTGGACCGGCCTCCACTTGTCCTGAAGCAGCCGCTTCAATCGGTCGAGGTCTTGGAAGAGCAGCGTCGCGCGCTTGTAGGTCGCGAATCGTCTGGCGAATCCGATCGTCAAGGCTTCCGGATCCAGCAGCGTGCCGCGGCTCAGCACCTGTGATGGCTGCAAATTCCCCTGCATCCACCCAGTGCGCGCCCGTTCCCGGATAAATCCCATCAATTTGCGTTTCATGGCTTGACGGACGGCCCAGAGGTCGTGGTCAGGAATGTCGAGTACTCGCTGCCACATGGCCGGATCGTCGCAATGCTCAGACCAGGCCGGATGGAGGGATTTGCTGTAAAGACGGTGCAGATCCTGCGCAATCCAGGTGGGGGCATGAATGCCGTTGGTGACATGCCGGATCGGCACCGATTCGACCGGCAACCCTGGCCAAAAATGCTGCCACATCTCGCGGCTGACGCGGCCGTGTTCACGGCTCACTCCGTTGACGTGTGCTGACAGCCGCATCACGAGGGCCGTCATGTTGAACCCATGCCCACGCGATTCCGGCGTCTCGCCCAACCGCAGGAACTCGTCTCTGGAGAGATTGAGCTGTTCCCAATATCCTGAAAAATAGCGGTCCATCAGATAATGCGGGAACACGTCGTGACCGGCGGGGACCGGCGTATGGGTCGTGAAGACCGTGCTCTGACGGACGACTTCACTGGCCTCAGCGTGGGAGCGGCCGCTTTGCACTAGTTCGCGCACACGTTCCAACGTCAGAAACGCAGAGTGGCCTTCGTTCGCGTGCCAGACGGCCGGCGCAATGCCCAACGCACGAAGTAGGCGCACGCCGCCGATGCCCAAGAGAATCTCCTGACAAAGCCGCATCTCTTGGTCGCCACCGTACAATCGCGCCGATAACGCACGGTTCTCCGGAGAGTTTTCCGGCACATCGGTATCGATCAAATAGAGCGGAATACGGCCCACCAACACTTTCCAAACGACGGCTGTGACATTGCGTCCGCCCATGTCGACGGTGAAGCGGCATTGTTCGCTCGACGGCGTCAGGGCCGGATGGATAGGCGAGTCCTCCCGATTAAACGGCGCGTATGCGGCTTCCTGCCACCCTTCCTGTGTGATTCGCTGTCGAAAATAGCCCTGAGGATACATGAACCCAATCCCGACGAGAGGGACACCCAGATCGCTCGCTTCCTTACAATGATCTCCCGCAAGGATGCCGAGACCGCCACTGTAAATGGGAATAGAGGTGTGGAGGCCGAATTCGGCGGAAAAGTAGGCGATGATCTTCTTGGTTTCTCCGGCGTGCTTCGTGCTGAACCAACTCCGCCCGTTGGCCTTGTACTCGTCGAACAGTTTGAGCACGGCGGAGTATTGCCTGAGATACGACGGGTCATTCGCGAGCTTGGTCAATCGTTCGGGTTTGATATCGGTCAGCAGCTTGACCGGATTGTGGTGCGTATAGAACCACAGCGTAGGATCAATCGTCTCGAAGAGCTGGCGGGCCTCCACCGTCCAACTCCACCAAATATTCAGCGACAGTTCGGACAGCCGAGCGAGGCTGGGAGGAATACGTGTGTGCACAGAATCGAGGGTCGTCGTGGGGTTCACGCAGTCTCCTTGTGTGGTGGACTTAAAATCGGCGAGAAGACGGTCACTCGTGGAATCTTCTTCAGGCGTGACCTGCCTTGTGCCAAGAGATCCACTCTTCGGAGAATGCCACGGCGGCATACCGTTCGCCAAGCACTTTCGCAACTCGATTCATCAGCTTGGTGAGCTGCTGAGTCTCCTCGGTGGTCAGATCTTGACGAAAACGCGGATGCAGTCCCCAACGAGTTTCAATTTCATCGCCGGAAACATCTGACATGATACTGATGAGTTTGATTTCGTTTCCTGTCTGCCCTCTTGACGACCCGCTTGCGATCGATGCGGCCTGGCTGGCAGATGGCTCACCCACGGGGCCGACATCCGGCGGCCGTTCGCCTTTGAGAATTGCCGTGATGGCAGGAACCATCGCTGTCGCGCACAACATGGCTGCTGAGGTGATTTGGGAATTGTCAGCGACACCGAGGGCATCGGCTACGCGTCCGCCGAAGGTGTCGAACATGTCATTCTTAGCCTTGCTCTCTTCCGTAATCGAGAACCGATAGCCCTCGTAGAGTTTTCGGCTTTCCGCCACCACCCCGCTGATGGTCATCATGATCTCGTTTTGATCGACCGCTGAGAAGGCTGGCTCCAGCACCGCACGCAATCGAGTCGTCACCGCATCTTCCAGTCCGGTCATAAAGTCCGGCTGATCTTTAATGGGAATATGAAATGCCGACAGGCGGTCGGCCAGGTTGAACGTGACCTTGAGGAACTCGAGGTAGAGCTTCCACTCGTCCTGTCGCTTCAACTTGAGCGCCTGTTCGGGGGCGTTCTTCTTCATGACGGTCACCGATTCTCCGGCGACGGCCAGCATCAGATCGGCGAGCGAGCGTTGCTGTTCACTATAAGATATGCTGGTTGTGGCCATGAGCGGAGTACTTCCTCTCGTTTAGAATGGGGCATTATAACCGAGTGGTCCTCTTGGCTCCAAGAGGGAGGCAGGTCGTCGACTGCTTGCACGGTTTCTGGGGTTTTCTGCTGGCAAATCGCCGTTCAGTCGTCCACAATGCGCGGCAAATGAATTCTAGGGAGTTGTGACCCGGCCGACCCGATGGAAGCGCTACCGCTGCTGTTGTTGAAGACCGTTCTCCTGCGCCCTTACGTCTTTGCCTTTCTTGCTGCCTTTCTCTTCATCGGTCGCGGCCTCCTCGGCTGGCGAAGGACAAGCGCCTTTCTGCTCGTCGGTTGGGTGACGGCGTTTCTTTGCGAATTCTCCTCGACTCGCATAGGTGTCCCGTTTGGATTTTACTATTACAACGGTTCCACGCTGGGAGAAGAACTCTATATTGCCGACGTGCCCTTCATGGATTCTCTCTCATTCACATTTCTGTTGTTTGCGAGCTATTGTCTGGCGCTGGTTTTTGTTTTACCCTCGCACCCGCCGTTGAGCTCCTATCGGTTGCGCCTCTTGCTGGATCCGGCTATCAGAACCGCCTGGCCGGCGCTGGTGCTGACGGCCGCGTTTTTGACGTTCATCGACATCGTCATCGATCCCGTCGCTCTGCGTGGCGATCGATGGTTTCTCGGTCTGATTTACGGATATCCGGACCCCGGGTTGTACTTCGGGATTCCGCTCATGAACTTTGTGGGATGGGCCATGGTCGGCCTCATCGGCCTCTCGATCTACTTCGTGATCGACCGGCGGTTGCCCCCACTGCCTGCGGATGCCACGGCGACTCGGTACCTGCTCCTTGGCTGCGGGCTCTATTACGGCGTCCTCACGTTCAATCTCACCATCACATTCTGGATTGGAGAACCTCTCCTCGGTCTGGTCGGCGTCCTGATCTATCTCCCGATGACCCTCTTGTTTGTCCTGCGCGTGCTCAACCGAGTTCCCGGAGCGGTAGTTGCTCGAACGTCTGCTGCATGACAGGTCACCGTAGAGAACTAGAATATTCCATGTTACCAACGAGCAGCGCTTTGCGTTGAAACATTCTCGTCCGGAATGTTATACAGCGCAGTCAGGTTTCTTTTCTTCATGAGTCGCGACATCACACCATACGTCTTAAAGCGCCCGCCGGAGGACTCCACTTCCCGAAAACTCTCTATCGATTACGCCGCGGCATTAAATCCGCAGCAACTTGCAGCGGTGACGGCGGGCGATGGACCCTCCCTGGTGATTGCGGGCGCGGGCAGCGGGAAAACACGCACATTGGTGTACCGCGTGGCCTATCTGATCGATAGCGGTGTCGATCCTTCGAATATCCTGCTCCTGACCTTTACGCGCAAATCGGCGCAAGAAATGCTGCAACGGGCCGGCGAATTGATTGGTGTGCGCAGCGAGCGCGTATGCGGCGGCACGTTTCATTCCGTTGCGAACATGCTGCTCCGGCGCTACGGCCGAGCGATTGGGTTGGAGCCGGGCTTTACGATTCTAGATCGAAGCGATGCCGAAGACCTAATTGCCCTCGTCCGGTCGCAACTCGGACTCAATGAAAAAGACAAGCGATTTCCACGGAAGGGCACCATCGCGGAAATCTTCAGCAAATCCGAGAATACGTTGCGGACATTGGACGACATCGTCATCGAGGAATTCAGTCATTTCGCCGATCATGTCGAATCGCTTTTGCAACTTCAGACGGGCTACCGTACTGCAAAGCGCCAGCGACAACTCGTGGACTACGATGACCTTCTTGTGTTGCTGCGTCAGCTTCTCGTGCAGGATGCCCACGCCAGAGAAGCGATTTCGCGACTGTATCGGTACATTTTGGTCGACGAATATCAGGATACAAATCGATTACAGGCGGACGTGATCAGAAATTTGGCGGCCTCTCATCAGAACGTCATGGTCGTCGGCGACGACAGCCAGTCGATTTATGCGTTCCGCGGCGCGACGTTCAAAAATATCATGGAGTTCCCAACGTTATTCCCGGGCGCCACCATCTATAAATTGGAAGAAAATTATCGAAGCACGCAGCCGATTCTGAACCTCGCCAACTGCATCATTGAAGAAGCGGCTGAGAAATATACGAAACACCTGTTCACGCGGAAGCTTGACGGACCCTTGCCGACACTGGCTGAAGCGGCAGGAGAGAATGCCCAGTCGCGGTTCGTGGCCCAGAAAATTCTGGAATTGCGCGAAGAGGGCGTGCCACTGGGCGAGGTGGCGGTCTTGTTCCGTTCCAGTTTTCACTCGTTTGATCTAGAAATTGAGTTGTCTCGATGCGGATTGCCCTTCGTCAAACGCGGCGGGGTGAAGTTCATTGAAACCGCCCACGTCAAGGATCTGCTGGCGCACCTTCGTGTCGTCGCCAATCCGCTCGACGCTGTGAGTTGGCATCGGGTGTTGATGCTTGTCGAGGGAGTTGGCCCCAAAAAGGCCCAAGATCTATTGACCACATTGGTGAAATCGGAGAGGCCCTACGACGTGTTGCAGGCTGTAAGCGGGCGATCGGCTCAGGGACTGAAGAACTTGGCGCATACGCTGGAAAGTCTCTCAGGTGCCGACGATCACCGGACGGCAGAACAAGTCAATCACATTTATGAGTATTACCTCCCGATCCTCAAGGAGCATTACGACGACTATCCCAAGCGGATTCGGGACCTTGACCATCTGCATACGATTGCGGAGGGATATCCGGAAGTGGAGGCCTTTCTCTCCGATCTGGCCCTCGAACCACCGGACGGCAGTGCGATCGACGTTGAATCTCCGGATCGTGACGATGAGCGGATGGTGCTATCGACCATTCATTCGGCCAAGGGGCTGGAATGGCAGTGTGTATTCGTCATTTGGGTCGTCGATGGAAAATTTCCGTCGATCTATTCGTTCGTCACCGACGAAGACCTTGAAGAAGAGCGGCGACTGTTCTATGTCGCAGTGACCCGCGCCAAGCGCCATCTCTTTTTAACGTACCCCATCAACGTTTTCGATAAGAGTAGCGGTATGCTGTTGTCAAAGCCCACTCGATTCCTCGATCATATCTCTCCGGCGATGTTTGAACAGCTGGCCTTGGTCGAAGAAGGAGATCGGGGCGACTGGGGCCGCTATCGAGACCGCGATTATTGAGATCTCGATGTATCCGATCGTGGGTTCCCTTGTCGCGCTTCTCGTCTGCCTGTCGACGCTTCTGACCCTCGGGAGCGGGACAGCCTCGGATTCATCGGGACATATCTGGAAACAAATCACGGCTGAAGCCGAAAGTCTGGGGTTGCCCACTAGGTTTTTACGAACTGTGCCTGTCGACTTTGTCGGCTTTGAGTTTGACGATTTGCAGGCTTTTGCGGCCGAGTATCATCCGTCCGAGCATCGCATGGTGTTGAATCGAACTCTCTCGTTCAACGTGGCGGGAGGAACGTTGCGTCCACTGGCTCGGCTGACGCATGCAGAATTGGAGACCCTGTACCACGAACTCTTCCATGCATATATGGACTATCTGTCGACGACGGAAACGCAAGGGCAACCTGATCCCTTCTTAAGCTTCGCGCGGGAACAGCAGCAATGCCGGTACGGCGCCGTCCTCATCAACCCCGTCGTACAGCGGAAAAAGGAAACGGAAGAGCGGTTTCTCAGCGAGCGTGAATCTTGGGAAGCGTTGAACGAAGGGTGGGCGGTTTTTGTCGGCTGGACGGTCTGGAGCCAACTGGAAATGCGCCATGGCGGAGGTCAGTCTATCCAGAAGCCCGGCAAACTGCGAGACGCATGGCTTCGCCGGCTCGAAGAGGCGGATCGAGAAGGAAAGCTCCGCGGCTACTATGAGCCGGAGGATCCCACTGAACGAAGCGTCACCAGAAAACGGTTTTTAGCCGCGACTTCACGTCTTTCGAGCGAGGAGATTGGACGCTTGATGACTGGGCCAATGGAGTTTCCCTCGGATCTCGTCAAGCAGGCCCTCAAGAGGCTAGCCGGGGCCCAGGGGAGTCTGCATCACGCCAAATCCTGCAATCAGATTCCTGGAAATAATTGAATAATTTTATCTTTTGTCAGATTTTCCCCGACGGGAATTGGCGAAAAGTGTGTTGAGGTGCCCTGGGATGACCGAGAGTAGGGAAAGAGCTTGCAGAGCATATTAATGCAAAATAATTCTCCGAAAAGTGCTCCGCTCCCCCATGAGGTCTTGACTTCGCATCACTTCATCAATAGAATCAGCCGTTTCCTGAACAAGGCTGAGTCCGCTGCTCATCACTTTCATCCTTAATTTTAAGGAGGGACGTGCTGTGCGTGGACTAGCCTGCTCTACTTTTCCCATCTTCGTGATGCGAAACGAGGGCCCCTTCGTAACTTTGCGCTGGAGATTTCGGGCAGGTACCCAAGTGGCCAAAGGGGGCAGACTGTAAATCTGTTGCCATCGGCTTCCAAGGTTCGAATCCTTGCCTGCCCACCACAGCAGGCAATGCGGACGGCAGTGGTGAGTGTCGAGCCAGGTCATGAGGTTCCTCGGGCTTCCACGCTCAACATCACGTTGGAGATTAAGGCGGGCGTAGCTCAGCGGTAGAGTCCCAGCCTTCCAAGCTGGCTGTCGTGGGTTCAACTCCCACCGCCCGCTCCAGTGGCTGCGCAAAGCATAAATAGAGAATTGCGACCGACAAACCCTAGCAGGAACCCTTCACGGATGACGCAAGACAATGACATGGCCCACGTAGCTCAGTTGGTAGAGCACGTCCTTGGTAAGGACGAGGTCACGCGTTCGATCCGCGTCGTGGGCTCCATACCAAATGATGATTCTGTCGCGGGGCTCAGTCGCTCGTGGCAATCATGTGTTCGGCCGTCTTAGCAAAGGAGTTGAGGTATGGCGAAGGCGAAATATGAGCGCAAGAAGCCGCACGTGAATATCGGGACGATCGGGCACGTGGACCACGGGAAGACCACGTTGACGGCAGCCTTGACGAAGATCAGTGCGGACAAGGGGATGGCGAAGTTCATCAGCTACGACGAAGTGGCGAAGGCGAGCGAAAGCCAGGGGCGCCGGGATGCGACCAAGATCATGACGATTGCCATCAGCCACGTGGAATATGAGACCGACAAGCGCCACTATGCCCACGTCGATTGTCCGGGCCACGCCGACTATGTGAAGAACATGATCACGGGGGCGGCCCAGATGGATGGGGCGATCCTGGTGGTGAGTGCGGCGGA
>Ga0068865_100002696_pt1 | contig 10529 bp, 11 predicted proteins | sample KBSMisM12_FD_75293 | JGI IMG/M metagenome (GOLD analysis project Ga0068865, IMG submission 75293) | Miscanthus rhizosphere microbial communities from Kellogg Biological Station, Michigan, USA - KBS Miscanthus M1-2 | ecosystem: Host-associated > Plants > Roots > Rhizosphere > Soil ...
ACCCCCGCGGCTGGAGAGGCCCGCGGGGGTGTCGCATTTGGGGGAGGAGATAGAGTGTCGGCCGGCCAGTCCGCCGATCCAGGGGGGCTGGGGGGGCTGTTCAGGATCCGGGACCGCCGTCTCTGACCAACCGACATCCTTCATATGGGAGGCCCATCGGGCGCTCGCCTGTCGCAATTAAGGTCATTTCGCGGCGGTTCGGTTACGGCCGCGCTTGCGGCGGGCCCCCACTGGCGCGGGGCGGCGATTCCGGTCTAGGCTCACGATCGATGGCTTTCGACTCGTCCTACGCGTCACCGCGTCAAGAGATCGTCTTCTTCGAGCGTCGAGAGCTCATCCGCCTGCTTTCCCTCTATGGCCGCATGGTTTCCGCCGGCGAATGGCGCGACTATGGCATCGACGGCCTCAGCGACGCGGCGGTCTTCTCGGTGTTCAAGCGCGCGTCCGAGTCGCCGCTCTACCGCATTGAGAAGCGCCCGGCGCTGGCGCGCAAGCAGGGCGCCTGGGCGGTGGTGGGCCAGGGCGGCCACGTGCTGCGTCGCGGCCACGAGCTGGAGCATGTGCTGCGCCTGTTCGACCGGGGCCGCTTCAAGGTCGTCGGCTAACGCTCACGAAAAAGGCCCCGGAGCTTCCCCCGGGGCCCGATCTCTTCGGTGCGGCGTGCGCCTAGCGGCGGTTGCCGAGCAGGCTGAGCAGCATCTGGAACAGGTTGATGAAGTCCAGATAGAGGTTCAGCGCGCCGTAGTTGGTGGCGACGCCGAGGGCGGCCTGGTCGCCGCCCAGCTGGTAGTACTGCAGCTTCAGCTTCTGGGTGTCGTAGGCGGTGAGGCCCGCGAAGATGCCGACGCCCAGCAGGCTGACGATGAAGGCCATCATCGAGCTCTGCACGAAGATGTTGACCACCATCGCGGCGATCAGTCCCCACAGGCCCATGATCAGGAAGCTGCCCATGCCGGTCAGGTCCCGCTTGGTGGTGTAGCCCACCAGCGAGAGCGCGCCGAACGAAGTGGCGGTGATGAGGAACGTCGTGGCGATCGACGAGCCCGTGTAGCGCAGCACCAGCACGCCCATGGACGCGCCGATCAGCGTGACCACCGTCCAGTAGGTGATGCCGGCGGTGCGCGGCGTCTGGTTGCGGATCGCGAAGCCCGAGAACAGGATCACGGCCAGCGGCGCGAACGCCACGATCATGCCGAGGATGCTGTAGCCGATGCGGCCGTTGGCGACGGTGAACATCGCGTCACGGACCGGCGGATAGGCCCCGGTCAGCCACGCCAACGCGGCCGAGAGCACCAGGCCCAGCGCCATCTTGTTATAGACGCCGAGCATGAAACTGCGCAGGCCCGCGTCAACCGACATGTCGGCCCGATCCGTGGGGATCGTGCGCGAATAGTCGCGGTTGAAGTCGCTCATGTGAGCATAGCCCTTGAATTAGTCGTCCGGATTGGACGCAACCCCAAATATCGGGGTCTCGTGCGGCGGAAGCAAGGCCTTGTTGGTCAAGGTTTCGGTAAGATTTGTCTCGGGTTTGACATGGCGAGGCGGGCGCCGCGGCGCTAAATCAGGCCCGATGATCCGCCTCTTCGCCGCGCTCGCCATTCCGCCGGAGGTCGGCCGCGCGCTGATCGCCCGGCAAACGGGCATCCAGGGCGCGCGTTGGCGGCCGCTGGAGGCGCTGCACGTCACCCTGCGGTTCTACGGCGAGGTTCGCGAGGACGTCGCCCGCGACCTCGATGCGGAACTCACCGCCCTGCACGCGGCGCCGTTCGCCGTCGAACTGGCCGGCGCCGGCGCCTTCGGCGAGGGGCCCGACCTGCACGCGGTCTGGGCCGGCGTCGCCGGCTGCGCGCCGCTCGAGCGCCTGGCGCGGGCCTGCGAGACGGCCGCGCGGCGCGCCGGCCTCAAGCCGGATCATCGCCACTACCGCCCGCACGTGACGCTGGCCTACCTGCGCCATCCCGATCCGGAGGAGGTCGCCGCCTGGGTGCAGGCCAACAACCTGCTGCATTCCCCGCCGATCCCCATCGACCGCTTCGGCCTCTATTCCAGCCACCAGACCAAGGACGGATCGGCCTACCGGCTGGAGGCGGCATATCCGCTCGGCTAGGCCCACCAAGGTCGTCATCCTCCGGTCAGCCGCAGGCTGATCCGGGGGACCCAAACCGAATGGCTGAATGGGCGAGGCCGCTTGGGTCCCCCGGATCGCGTCTTCGCGCGACCGGAGGATGACGGTCGTTTGTTGTTTGCGTCCGCTAGGCGTCGACGGCGAAGTCCTTGAGGACGCCCAGGGTGACGATCGCCAGGGTCTCCTCGTGGGTGGATTCCAGCACCACCTGCGGGGCGGCGCCCGCGTCCAGGGCCTCCTTCCAGCGCGGCGCGCAGAGACACCAGCGGTCGCCGGGATTGAGGCCGGGGAAGGCGCTGTCCGGCATCGGCGTCGAAAGGTCGTTGCCCGCGGCGCGGCTGAAGGCCAGGAACTCGGCGGTCATCACGGCGCAGACCGTGTGCATGCCGAGGTCCTCGTGGCTGGTCTCGCAGCAGCCGTTGCGGAAGAACCCGGTCACCGGGTCCAGCGAACAGGGCTTGAGCTCCCCGCCCAGCACGTTCTTCGCGCCGGGATCGTAGCGTGTGGTCATGGCGCCATCCTAACCGCTAAACCTGCGCCGATGTCATGTCTCAGGGAGCGCCGTCGACCGTGACCGAAGCCCGCCCGCGCCGCAGCGCCCTCTACCTGCCGGGATCCAACGCGCGCGCCATCGAGAAGGCCCGCACCCTGCCCGCCGACGTGGTGATCCTCGACCTGGAGGATTCCGTGGCGCCGGAGATGAAGGCCGAGGCCCGCGCCATGGCCTCAGCGGCTGCGGCCGAGGGCGGGTTCGGACCGCGCGAGCTGGTCCTGCGGGTGAACGGCCTCGACACGCCCTGGGGCGCCGACGACCTGGCCGCCGCGGCCGGGGCCGGCGCGGACGCCGTGCTGGTCCCCAAGGTGGGCTCGCCCAGCGACCTCGCCGCCTACCGCCGCGCGCTGGGGGACGGCCCGACGCTCTGGGCGATGATCGAAACCTGCGCGGCGGTGTTCGCCCTGGACGCGCTCGGCGCGGCCTCGGCCGGCGAGGGCGTCGCCGCCTGGGTCATCGGGACCAACGACCTGGTGAAGGAGATGCGCTGCCGGCCGGGGGCCGATCGCGCGCCTCTGCTGCCCGCGCTTGCGCTGAGCGTGATGGCCGCCCGCGCCCACGGCCTCGTCATCCTCGACGGGGTCTACAACGACATCCCCGACCTCGCCGGCCTGGAGCGCGAGTGCGGACAGGCGGCCGACCTCGGCTTCGACGGCAAGAGCCTGATCCATCCGACGCACCTGCCGGTCGCCAACCGGGTGTTCGCGCCCGAGGCCGAGGCGGTGGCCTGGGCGCGCACGGTGGCCCAGGCGTTCGATTTGCCCGATAATGCCGGCAAGGGCGTTCTGAAGGTCGAAGGGCGCATGGTCGAGCGGCTGCATCTGGAGCAGGCGCGCCGGCTGATCGCCGTGGCCGAGGCCATCGCCGCCCACGAGGTGTGATCGATGCGCATCCTGGCGCTGATCCTGCTCACCGCCGCCATCGCGCTTCCCGCGCAGGGACAGCCCGCGCCTAAGCCCGCAAAGCCGCCGCCCGACAACGACATCATCGGCTCCCTGCTCGACCCGCATCACAAGCCCACCGCGCTCGAGGAGGAAGAGCCCGACACCGCCGGCCAGCGGCAGCCGGGGCAGGACACGGACGCCGTTCCCAGGGCTCAGCCCGGGCCGGTCGGCGGCCGCACCGTGGTGGTCCCCTATGCGCCGGCGCCGCGCCGGCAGATCGACCGGCCCGTTCGCATCGACGAGACCGGCCGCACCCCGGACCGGCCGCCCAGCGAGCGGGACCTGGCCTACGAGCAGCGCATCCGCGCCTCGTTCGCCGCGGCGGAGGGGTTTCAGGGCCCGCTGGACGGCGGCTGGACGCTGGCGGCCGGGTCGGACGACATCTTCGCCCTGCAGTTGGTGGACAAGGCGGATCGGCTGGAGGGGGTCTGGCGCGACCTGCGTCGCAAGGGCGCGCTGGGCGCCTCGGGCGTGGTCGATCAGATATCGCGCCAGGGCGGCGAGCTGACCTTGCGCTTCCAGGCGCGCGCCTCGGGTCCGCAGACCGTCGCCGTGCTGCATTCGACGCCCGATGGCCGCTGGACCGGGAACATCGAGGACGCGGGCCAGCGCAAGGCCGTGGTCCTGCGCCGGAGCGGGCTCTAGAGCCCGAGCACGCCCCTCGCCGCCGCTATCGCCGCCGCCAGCGCCTCCGGCGCATAGGCCTCGGCCATCCCGACGCCCCAGACCGGCTGGGGCCAGGCGGCGTCGTCGCTGCGCCGGGCGATCACATGGACATGCAGTTGCGGCGTGACATTGCCGAGCTGGGCGACGTTCAGCTTGGTGGCCGGGCGGCCCAGCGCCTGGGCGGCGGCGCGGACCGCGGCGCCGGCGCGCAGGATCTCCTCCATCAGGACGTCGCGCTCGCCCTCGGCCAGGTCTTCCAGCTCGCGCGCGGCGTCGCGGCGCGGGATCAGCACGATCCACGGGAAGCGCGCATCGGCCTGCAGGCGGACGTGGCAGAGCGCCATGTCGCCCAGCGCCTCGGAGGTGGCCAGGAAGGCCGGGTCGATCTCGAACATCGCCGCAGGAGACCACAGGCCGCAGCCCGCGCCTATGTGAGGTTTCTGCTGCGCTGCGGCATTGCGGGGCCCGCGGCCTTGGGCTACGCACCCGCCGCAAGACCCCGACCTCTCTGCAGGAGCAAACACATGGCCAAGTCCCCGATCCGCGTGGCGGTCACCGGCGCCGCGGGCAACATCGGCTATGCGCTGCTCTTCCGCATCGCGTCCGGCCAGATGTTCGGCGCCGACCAGCCGCTGATCCTGCAGCTGCTGGAGATCCCGGTGGAAGGCCCGCAGAAGGCGCTGAAGGGCGTGGCCATGGAGCTCGAGGACTGCGCATTCCCACTGCTGCAGTCGATGGTCCTGACCGGCGACGCCGACGTGGCCTTCAAGGACGTGAACTGGGCCCTGCTGGTCGGCTCCAAGCCGCGCGGTCCCGGCATGGAGCGGGCCGACCTGCTGAAGGACAACGGCAAGATCTTCATCGCCCAGGGCCAGTCGATCGACCGCGTCGCCGCCGACGACTGCCGCATCGCCGTGGTGGGCAACCCCTGCAACACCAACGTGATGATCGCCGCCAGCCAGGCCAAGCGCCTGCCGAAGGACCGCTTCACCGCCATGGTGCGCCTGGACGAGAACCGCGCCCGCGCCCAGTTGGCGCAGAAAGCCGGCGTGCCGATCGACGCGGTCACCGACACCTTCATCTACGGCAACCACAGCCCGACGATGTTCGCGGACTTCACCCACGCCAAGATCAACGGCAAGCCGGCCGCCGACGTCATCGGCGACGAGGCCTGGCTGAAGAACGACTTCCTGCCGAGCGTCGGCAAGCGCGGCGCGGCGATCATCGAGGCCCGCGGCCTCTCCTCCGCGGCTTCCGCGGCCAACGCCCTGGTCGACCACGTCCGCGACCTGATCACGCCGGGCAAGGTGCACTCCGTCGCGATCCCCAGCGGCGGCGCCTATGGTTTCGCGGAAGACGTCTGGGCCGGCATGCCGGTGATCTCGACGGTCGACGGCTACGAGATGATCACCGACTACGCCATGGACGAATTCGCCCGGTCGAAGATCGCCATCACCAACGACGAGCTGGTGGGCGAGCGCGACACCGTGAAGGAGCTGCTGGGCTAACGCTCAGTAGCCGTCGCGGGCCTCCTTCGCCTGGCCGTTCAGCTCGGCGATCCGGGCCATGTAGACATCGCGCACCGCCCAGGGCGCCTCGCGGGCCGCGGCCGAGCGGGCGGCCAGCCAGCGCTGCTGCTGGCTGCGCAGCTGCGCGTCCGGCACGCCGGCGGCGCGCGCGCCCTGGTAGGCGCGGGAGAGCTGCCGGTCGGCGGCGCCCAGGCTGGGATCGGCGCAGACGAGCGCCTCGCCCGGATCGCTCCGCGCGCAATGCGGCGTGGTCGAGACCTTCATCAGCCCCTGCGCCGGCTGCGGCGCCTCCAGTTCTGGCCGGGCGCGCGCCGCATGGGACGGCGCAGGGTGGGCCGCCTCGCGCCGGTGCGACTTGAGCGAGGCCCGTTCGACCTTGGCCTCGCGCGCAGCCTTGGCGGCATGCCGGTGTGACGCCTGGGCCACCTGGACCGGCGCGGGTTCCGGCCGCGCCGCATGCGGCATGGCGCGGGCCACGGCGCGGGCAAGAGCGATCAGGCGGGCGCGCTTCTTCGCATCGGCCAGGGCTTCCTGGCGCGCCTCCTCGCGCGCCTCGGCCCGGCCGCGGGCCTCGGCCTCGGCCAGCAGGACCTTCTGGCTCTTCGCCGTCTTCGCGGCCTTCGCCGCCCGGGCCAGTTCCACCTTGTGCGCTGCGGCCTTTTCCGCGCGGAGCTGAGACGCCTGCGCCTGAGCGGCCTGTGCCTTGGCGCGCTGGACCTGGGCCAGCCGGACCTTTTCCGCCCGGGCTTCGGCCGCCTGGGCCCGCGCGAGCTCGACCTTCTCCGCCCGGGCCTTCGCCGCCTTTTGGGCCGCGGCCTTCTGGGCCGTCTTGTCGGCCGCCGCCGCGTGCGCCTTGGTGAGCTCGGCGTGGCGCGCCGGCTTCGGCGGCGGATCGGCCTTGGCCAGGCGCACAGGCGCCGGTGCGGCCGCGTGATGTTCGGCGGAGGCTTCGACGCGGGCGATGGCGTGACGCGTGGCGGCGAGGGCGCCGGCGATCGCCGGCATGATGACATCGTGGTCGGCCACCGGCGGCGCTGGGTCCGGCGCGGCGGGGACCACCGCCTCGGTGCGGATCAGGCCCTCCGGCGGACGCTTCGGCGCCGGCGGCTCGACAAAGAGCGGGCTGATCGGCGGCGGGGGGGCGGCGGCCCTAGCGCTCTCGGGCAGCACCGCAATCGGGGCGGCCGGCGTCGGCGGCGGCAGCGGGCGGTCGTTGACGACGATCTCCAGCATGCGCCGGGTCGGCGGCGCCGGCGCGACGGCGTCAGGCAGGGCGGCGGCCGCGGCCTGGCGCTCGTGCGGCGCCGGCCGCGCCCAAAGGCCTGCGCCCACGCCCAGGGCGCAGGCCCCCGCCACGCCGGCGAACACGATCGCACGGCCACGGCGCGGCCCCTCGGAAGTTTCAGACGATCGGGCGTTTCTTTCGGGCGACTCGACTAGCATCGTTCGGATCCTCACCAACGGATCCCTCGACGCACGGAATGGTGGCCGACCTGCCGCGCCCACGGCTACAGTCTCAGCCCCACCCCGAACTCTCTCCCGAAGCCAGATTGAGCCTGAAATATGTCATTTGCGCTAGCGCCAATTCTCGAGACAGATCGCCTCATCCTGCGCGCGCCGGCCGCCGAGGACTTCGAGGCCTGGGCGACCTTCGCCGCCGACGCCGACGCCATGCGCCACATCGGCGGGGCGCAGCCGCGCGCGGTGGCCTGGCGCAGCTGGTGCGCGACGGCCGGCGCCTGGGCCATCCGCGGATTCTCGTTCTTCTCGGTGATCGAGAAGCAGACCGGCCGCTGGGTGGGCCGGCTGGGCCCCTGGGAGCCGGAGGGCTGGCCCGGCCGCGAGGTGGGTTGGGCCCTGGTGCGCGACAGCTGGGGCAAGGGCTATGCGACCGAGGGCGCCTCGGCGGCCCTCGACTATGTGTTCGACGTCCTGGGCTGGGACGAGGCCATCCACACCATCGACCCCGCCAACACCGGCAGCCACGCGGTCGCGCGGCGGCTGGGCTCGACGCTGAAGGGGCCGACCCGCATGCCGGCGCCCTATTCCGAGCTGCCGGTGGAGCTCTGGAGCCAGACGCGTGACGAGTGGCGGGCCCGGCGAAGGGGCTAAAACCAACCCCTCGCGCGCAGCACTCGCGCATAGGTGCGGCTGACCGGGACCTCCGAGCCGTCCTTCAGCGTCAGCGTGGCGCGCCCGTCGCCGCGTTCGGCGCCGGTGATCGCGTCGCGCGCCACCCACCAGGAGCGGTGCGCCTGCGCCCCCTCGATGCCCTCCAGTTCGGAGATGGCGTCGGCCAGCCGCATCAGGATCAGGTCCTGGCCCTTGGAGGTGTGCAGGCGCAGGTAGTGGTCTTCGGCCTCCACCGCCCAGACCTCCGCGCCGCGCAGCTTCAGGGGCAGGCGGTCGAGGAACTTCGGCGGGGTGTCCGACCCCGACGTCGCGGCGGCGGCCTGGCGATCCACCAGGATGTTGATCGCGATCATCACCACCGAGATCAGGGTCACCGAGCCCAGCAGCGTCGGGACATCGCTCAGCTCGTAGTGGCTGTGGAACGTGATCACTCCGGCCAGCGCCACGACGGCGGTGTAGGGGATCGACAGCGTCACGGCGGCCAGGACCGCGCGCAGCCAGAGGTTCATGGTCTCGGCGCGCCGGAAGAAGTAGCGCGAGACGAACGAGCCCCACAGCCAGCCCAGGATCATCAGGATCAGCCAGTAGGCCAGCCGCGCGGGGACCGAGATCGCGCTGGAGCCGAAGGCGCCGCCGAAGCCCAGGAACATCGCGCCGGCGACGCTCAGCACCAGGCCGCGCAGCCAGCCGCGGGCGGTGTCGTAGGGACCCCAGTTTGCGAGGATAGGCCAGCGGACCATGACCCGCCGAGATAAAGGATGTCGCCCGCTTCGCAAACGGCCCGCTGCAGCGCGCGGGCGCCATAATGCCCGCCTCACCCGCGCCTAGCTTAAGCCTACTTGCGGGGGCATAAGTCAGGCCCGTGAATCGCGCGCTGCTAAGACCCCCAGGGGCCTGATGTCCGACCTCATCTTCCACGACCCGACCGGACGCCGCGCCCGGCTGGTGCGGCTGACCGGCGGCCTGCTCGTGGCCTTCGGCGCGCTTCTGGTCGCGGCCTTCTTCGCCACCCTGGCCTTCGCCCCGCGCCTGCCCGAGGTGACGCTCAAGGATCCGCAGGTGCTGTCGGCCCTGCACCAGGAGACGGCGCACAAGCTGCGCGGCAAGAGCCAATGGAACCGCATCCCCCACCCGCGCGCCCGGGCGGGCGCCGGCGGCCCGGCCCGTCCGCTGTCGGTGGGCTTCTACGTCTCGTGGGACGAGAGCAGCCGGGAGTCGCTGGCCAACCACATCAACGAACTGGACGTGGTCTCGCCGCAGTGGGTGGCGCTGAACGGCAATGACGGCCAGCTCACCTTCACCTCGGACCCGCAGGCCCGCGCGATCATCGCCTCGGCCAAGCGGCCGCCCTCGATCCTGCCGGGCGTGTTCAACTTCGTCACCGCCACGCGCCAGTGGAACGGCGCGCAGGGCAATGCGGTGCTGCTGAACCCCAAGGCGCGCACGACCCTGATCGGCAACCTGGTCGCCCAGGCCGCCAAGCGCGGCTACGCCGGCTATGTCGTCGATCTTGAGGAGTTGTCCGAGGCCGGCCAGCGGGCCTATCCGAAGTTCATCGCCGACCTGCGCGCGGCGCTGAAGCCGACAGGCCGCGAGGTCTGGGTGACCACGCCGTTCGCCGACTCCAGCTACCCGGTCAAGGCGCTGCAGGACGCCGCCGACGCCGTGGTGCTGATGGCCTACGACCAGCACTGGGGCGGCGGCGAGCCGGGCCCGGACGCCGCGCAGGACTGGTTCGAGACCAACCTCGCGCAGCGCATGGAGACCCTGGATCCGGCCAAGACCATCGTGGCGCTCGGCGACTACGGCTACGACTGGACCCTGCCCGGGCCGAAGAACAAGGCCGAGGCCCACACCATCCTCTTCAACGAGGCGACCCAGCGGGCGCACGACGCCGAGGCGCAGGTCGAGATGGAGGAGAACTCCCTCAACCCGACCTTCGGCTACCAGGACGAACTCGGCCGCAAGCACACCGTCTGGTTCCTGGACGCCACCACCCTGTTCAACCAGATCAAGGTCGGCGACGGCTTCCGGCCGCTGGGCTACGCGCTCTGGCGCATGGGCGGCGAGGACCAGCTGGTCTGGAAGGTGCTGCGCCACGAGTACGGCCAGGCCAGTTCCGCGGGGCTGGAGATCCTCAAGCCGGGCGTGGACGTGGACTTCGACGGCGACGGCGAGGTGCTGCACGTCGAGAACATCCCGACGCCCGGCCGCCGCTCGATCGAGATCGATTCCGACACCGGCCTGATCAGCGGCGTGAACTACGAGGTGATGCCCACCTCCTACGTGCTGCAGCGCTACGGCTTCCACCCCGGATGGGTGGCGCTGACCTTCGACGACGGGCCGGACGGGCGCTGGACGCCGAAGATCCTCGACATCCTGAAGGAGAAGCACGCGACGGCGACGTTCTTCGTCATCGGCAAGAACATGAGCCACTTCCCCGGCCTGGTGGCGCGCGAGGTGCGCGAGGGCCACGAGGTGGGCAACCACACCTGGACGCACCCGAACATCGCCGCGGTGCCGGCGGCGCAGACGGCGGTGGAGCTTTCGGCGACGCAACGGCTCTTCGAGACCATCAC
>Ga0068865_100002700_pt1 | contig 10527 bp, 6 predicted proteins | sample KBSMisM12_FD_75293 | JGI IMG/M metagenome (GOLD analysis project Ga0068865, IMG submission 75293) | Miscanthus rhizosphere microbial communities from Kellogg Biological Station, Michigan, USA - KBS Miscanthus M1-2 | ecosystem: Host-associated > Plants > Roots > Rhizosphere > Soil ...
TCATCCCGCGCCTATCGCCAAGGCGACGCCATCTGCCTGGAGCCGGGCGTGTTTCCGGATTCGCCCAACCATGCGGACTTTCCGACGTCACGCCTGAACCCTGGCCAAAACTACATCAACACGATCGTTTACAAATTCGGCGCGAAGTAGCTAGTCCACCTTTACAACGGCTATTCCCTTAGCCGGCATGTCGAAAGACATCTTGCCGCCTTCCGTGCTGCTGGCGAAGGGCAGCGGGTGGACCAGGTCTGGCTTGTCAAATGTGTTGTGCGCGTCCATGGCGAATGCCGACAGGATATGCCCATGCGCCGTGCCGGTGAGATTGGTCACCACCTGCACCGCATGTCCCGGGTCGGTGTTGACCATCGCCAATATCAGCTTGCCGTCCGCGCCCCGCGCCGCCGAGACGCTCACCATTGGCATGCGGTTGTCACCCTGGACATAGTCCGGCCCTGACACGGCGGCAGGATAAGGCGTCGCGCCCATAAAGGCCTGGTACATGTCGAACACATGATAGGTGGGGGTGAGCAGCATCTTCTCCTTGTCGGTGAGGATCATGGCCTGCAGCACATTGATCATCTGAGCGATATTGGCGCCTTTCACCCGGTCCGAGTGACGCTGGAAAATATTGAGGCTCAGCGCCGCCACTTCCGCATCGCGCAAGCTGTTCTGCTGATAGAGAAAGCCCGGATGGCTGCCGGGCTCCTGATCGTACCAGGTGCCCCATTCATCGAAATAGAGCCCGATCTTCTTGTCCGCGTCATACTTGTCCATGATCGCCGCGGTCTTGGTCACGATGTCGTCGGTATGCAGCGCGTGCTTGAGGGTCGAAGCCCATTCGCTTTCGGGAAAGCCGGTGGCCGGGCCCTTATCACGGAAGATGCGCGGCACGGTGTAATAATGCACGCTGAGACCGTCGAAACGGCCGCCGTCACGCATCATGGTCTCGGCGAAATCATAATTGTCGTCATGGCTGCCGCTGGCGATCTTCAAGGTCCCCATCTCACGCGGCGTGTTGGCGAAGGTGGCATAGCGGCGGTTGATGTCGGCGGCATAGCTGCCCTGCATATTGCCGCCACAACCCCAGGTCTCGTTGCCGATGCCGACAAAGCGCACGGTCCAAGGCTTGGCCCGGCCGTTCTTGCGCCGCTCATTGGCCAGCGATGATTGGCTGTCGGAGGTCATATATTCCAGCCATTGGGCGCTATCATAAGGCGTCAACGAACCGACATTGAGCGAGACATAGGCATCCGCTCCCACCAGCTCGGAAAAGTTCATGAATTCGTGGGTGCCGAAGCTGTTGTCTTCAGTGACGCCGCCCCAATGGACATTGACCCGCTTCGGACGCTTGGCGCGCGGCCCGATGCCGTCACGCCAGTCATAGAGATCGCCAAAACAACCGCCGGGCCAGCGGATGTCCGGTACATGGATTTTCTTGAGCGCATCCACCACATCCTTGCGATAGCCGCGGATGTTGGGAATCTTGCTGTCTTCCCCTACCCAGATGCCTTCATAGATGCCGCGTCCCAGATGTTCGGCGAACTGGCCATAGATATGACGATCGATAGGCACGCCGGGCTTGGAGGTGTCGATGGTGACATTGGCCACCGCGGTTTGCGCGATGGCCGGCGCTGCCGCCACAGCCAAAAGCAGGACGCCACTCAAAATCTTGCCGAACATTGTGCCCCCCCAAAATAACTTTTCTCGGACAATTGAGGAAAGCCGTCCTGGCCGCAAGAGATAGTTTCGAGCCCGGCATTTCGCCGGGCGACGATCCGCTAAGGCCATGACCGTTCGCATGGCTGGGCGCCATGCTCACCCCCCTTCGCGTGCGCAAGCACGCTCAAGGGGGCGAAGCGGCGCAGCGCGGCGCGCGACAGCGCAGTTAGCCGCGCGAGCCAGGGTGGCCGGTCCATAGCGACAGCGTATGGACGGCGCCGGAGCGCAGCGACGGTGTGATAGTCGAGGCCGGTGGGGGACAAAAAATAAACCGCACGATCAGGGGGTCGTGCTCAATGTCTTCAATCCTTCCGGGTCGGAGAGAAGCAAGGCCCAGTCCTCGCGGCTGAACGCGGCCGTCTCACCACGCAGCACCCGTTCGCGCAGGCTCCACAGTTTCAACGGATCGAGCGTGGGTAAGGGTGTCTCGGCCAACAGCGCCAAATGCAAATCCCTCACCTTGGCGTCTTCCAGAACCAGCTGTGCTTGGACCGGCAAGGTCGGATGACTTTTGGCCAGCGCATGCGCCCGCCCCAGCACTTTCGAACCCCGGGTTTCGCTGGGCACCAAGAAAAGGCCGTCCTTGCGCAGCCATTCGCCCAGGAACGGACTGCTGCTGACAAGCACCAGCGGAATAGCAAGCCACAGGCCCGCCAATAGCGGCATGAACCAGTTGAAGCTTTCCAGCGCATATTTTTGCAGCAGGAAGGTGACGGCAATGCCGACAATGGTATGCGGCGCGAATTTTTTCGCAACCAGCGCAATCGGCAAAGCACGGTCCGTGCGCGTCTGCGCATTCCATCCCGTCGCCATCCCGATCAGTATACTGAATACAAACCAGCTGTGTTGCAGCATCACAATCGGCGCCATCAAGGTGGCGAACAGTGCTTCCCAAAACGCGCTTTGCAGAACCTTTCGGGTGCCTCCATGGGCGCGGGTGGCTTCCGGGCTTTCCAGCAATGCGATGACCGACAGAACCTTGGGGCCATAGAGCATCACCAAGGTCGCCAGCACCAGCACCACCAGTTCAGCGGCATGGGAGACCGACAAAGGCAGCATCGGCTGCAGTCCGATAAAGAAGCCGCCCGGTACCGGGTTGGCGGTCATCATATCGATCACCGACACCACCAGCAGCAAGAGCCATAAAGGCGAGGAGACATAGCTCATGATCCCCATTGCCAGATGCAAGCGGCTGGGCAAAGCCAGGCCTTGCGCGAAGACAAGGCGAAGATGCTGGAGATTGCCCTGGCACCAGCGGCGGTCGCGCGTCAGATAGTCCAGCAAGGTGGGCGGCGGCTCCTCGAAGGAGCCGCCGATATCGGGCGCCATCCACACTTCCCATCCCGCCCGGCGCAACAACGCGGCTTCGACAAAGTCATGGCTCATGATCTCGCCGCCAAAAGGCGGAGCCCCCGGCAGGCGCGGCAACCCGCAATGCTGGATGAAGGCATGCACCCGGATGATGGCGTTATGTCCCCAATAATTGCCGTCGGGACCCTGCATAAAGGCCAAGCCGGCGGTATGAATGGGGCCATAGACGCTGGAGGAAAATTGCAGCAGGCGGGCGAACAAGGAACTGCGCCCAACCAATTGGGGTGGGGCTTGAATCAACCCGACCCGGGGATTGGCGTCCATCAGCCCGACCAGCTCAGACAAGGTCTTGCCGGTCATCAGGCTGTCGGCATCCAGGATCACCATATAGTCGTAAAGCTGGCCCCAATTCTCGCAAAAATCCTGGATGTTGCCCGCCTTGCGGCCGGTATTGCGGGGGCGGTGGCGGTAAAAAATGTGGGCGCTGTCGCCCAGCGCATCCTTGAGCTTCTTCCATTCCAATTCCTCGGCCACCCAATTGGCGGGATTGGTGCTGTCGCTGAGGATATAGAAGTCGAAATCGGAACCGGCGGATTCCCAGATGGCGCGCACGCCGGAAAACACCCGCCCGACATCTTCATTGTAGACCGGCATAAGGATGGCGGTGCGCGCCGCCGACAATCCACTGGCGGGCTTCAGCGGCAGAAGATTGGTTCGTGAGAAGCGCGCCCAGACACCGAACAGCGCCAGCCAGAAGGACATGGCGATCCAGGCGAACAGAATGGCGAACAGGGAAAGAATGACGATTTCGCGCAAAGTGAAACCGTCGAATTGCAATACACCCGCCATCTGCGTCACCGCGGCGACGGTGGAGGCCAGCACCAGGAAAAGGTACAGCCAGCGCCGCGGCGCGATCTCAGGCACGGCGGCGGCGGTTCGAGACGGCCGGTGCAAGTTGCGCGGGGACCGAGATCAGCGTGGTGAACAGCGCCACAACAATGCGCCCGGGTGTCCAGGGGGCCAAGGATTGGGCGATCATAGGCCGGGAACACCGCATAGGCGTTCCGGCAATCACTGTTTCACCCGGTGCCTCAAAAACGCGAGACTGAGAATCCATCTTTAAACCCAATAATTTGTCGCCCGTCCGACTTCGGTAATGAAACGTGACAATGCGGCGAAATGATGGATCGTTCTTTGCAATTCCAGGGCTTTATCATCGGTATACAGATCTCAGCCCATCATTGCGCGCAGCGCCTTAACTTCTCCACGATTGCCGCTTCCAGTCATGCTCCCGCGAACCTATTTTCCATAACCAATGTTCAAAACCGACCGACGCCTGTTTGTTGCCGCCTTGTCGGCCTGCATGTTCCCGCCGCGCGCTTTCGCCGCGGTAACACAGCCGTCCGCCATCCGCTTGGGCCCGCCCAGAGCTTTCAGTTATGCGGCTTTGGTGGCGCGTGCAAAAAAAAACGCCAGCCAGCCTTATAAAGCGCCAGAATCCCAGGCCGCCGAGATCATCAAAGGCATCGATTTCGACGCTTCCCAGAAAATCAAGTTCCGCGCCGACCATGCTTTATGGGCGGGCGGGCCTCAGCCGGTCTCTTTTTTCCATCTCAGCCGCTATTCGAATGAGCCTGTGGTGTTGCATGCGGTGGCGGACGGCCAGGCACGCGAGATTTTGTACGGGCCTGATTATTTCGATTATGGCGCCAGCGGGCTAAATCCCGCCGCCCTCGCCAAATTGGGCTTTTCCGGGTTCCGGGTGATGGATGGAACGGGCAAGCCGACCGATTGGCTGGCCTTCCAGGGCGCCAGCTATTTCCGCTCCAGCGGACAGGAGGAACAGTATGGCGCTTCGGCGCGCGGCATCGCCATCAACACCGCCGCGGCCACAGCGGAAGAGTTCCCCCGCTTTTCTGAATTCTGGCTGGACGATAACGGCCCGGTGATCAGCATCTATGCCTTGCTGGATGGGCCTTCCATTACGGGCGCCTACAAATTCGACGCCATGAAGAATGCGAACAAGGCGGTGGTGATGAATTGCCATTGCGACTTGTTTTTCCGCGCCGATATTTCACGCCTGGGCGTGGCGCCACTGACCAGCATGTATTGGTACGGCGAAAATGAGCGGCATAAGGCCGCCGACTGGCGTCCGGAAATTCATGACAATGACGGTTTGGCGCTATGGACCGGCAAGGGTGAACGTATCTGGCGTCCTCTGATCAATCCGCCGCAAGTGATGACCAACAGCTTCGCGGACAACAATCCCAAAGGTTTCGGGTTGGTCCAGCGCGACCGCGATTTCGCCAACTATCAGGACGACGGCGCCTTCTACAACAAGCGCCCCGGAATTTGGGTCGAGCCCAAAGGAAACTGGGGCGCGGGCGCGGTGCAGTTGGTGGAAATTCCCACCGAGGATGAGACCCACGACAATATCGTCGCCTATTGGCGGCCCGACCGCGACATTCATGGCGGCGACAATCTGTCGTTCGATTATCGTCTCTATTGGCAGGACAAGGAGCCCGCTTTTCCCAAAAATATCGCCATGGTCGTTGCCACGAGGCTTGGACGCGGCGGCATACCGGGCGCCAATCCCTGGCCGCGCGACAAGTTCAAATTCGTGGTCGATTTTACCGGCGGCCCACTGATGCAGATGCAACAGCGCTACGATGTGACGCCGGTGGTCACCGCCTCACGCGGCAAGATCGACAATGCTTATGTGATCAAGGTGGTTGGCACCGACCGCTGGCGGGCTTTGTTCGACCTGCAAGTCGAGGGCGCGCAGCCGGTGGATCTGAGAATGTATTTGAAGCTTGGCAATAGAACGCTCAGCGAGACCTGGCTGTACCAATATTTTCCTCAGTAACGCGCGGTTATTTTGCGTCGTGAGTTCGTCGCGCGTGCTCATGTACTGTTCGCACACTCCGCGCGACGCTCCTGCTCACGCCGCAAAATTCCTCGCGCTATTGATTTTGGCCGGGGAGCATACTCGTCAGAGTCTGAAACGACAGCGAATGCTGATCCACGCCAGGCGGAATCACGTCGCCTGTCGACCAGGAGAAGAACAACAGCACCGTGTGATTGGTATTGTGCGCGAATCCGTAACGCGGATCGGTGGTGGCCAACAGCTTGCCGGTTTTTGCGTCGTAACCGGTGGCGACGAATTTGGCGACGCCTTTTTCTTCCGCCTGCTTGAACAAGGCGATTTCCGGCACGGTCACCGAATTGCCCGCGGGATAATAGGGAACGGTCAGCTGCGGGATGCCGATTAACAGCGACTTGTTATCGGTGGACAACGCCCCCGATGAAACCTGCACAACGGCTTCGGACTGGGTACGGTCGTCCACCAGCATCAAGCCGTTCTTCAACATCTGGGTGCGGATGGCAGCAATGGCATAGCCATCGTCATAGCCTTGGAAATAGCGGGTATCGACAAAGATACGGGTGCCTTTTGGAATGCCCAGCGAAAGTTGGGCGGCGGCGCGATCGGCGGCGGCGGAGATCAGCAACTGTTCGCTGGCGGTGCGCAGGGGCGCGGTGGATCGCGCAGTGGTGCAACCGGCCATTAGGCCAGCGCAAAGCAAGGCGGCGGACACAAACACGATTTTTCGCATGGCGACTTCATAAAGCAGGACCCGAAAGGGGAAAACCCCATTTATGCTTTCAAATTGTTGCAATCATTTGCGGAACTTGCGCCAAGGAACCGGCGCGGGAACATGACCAAAAAGAAACAAGCCCCGCCAGATTACCGACGAGACTTGTTCCGATCTTTTGTCCGACATCAGGCCGGACGCTTGTTATGGGCTTTCACCCATTGTTCCGTTTGAATTTTAGGCGGAGGTCCGGGTTTTTGATCCGGGCCTTGGCTCCGCGTCAGGCGAAGCCCGGCTTACTTTCCGGTGGAGTCTCTTCCATTCTCAGGAACCTCCTGTAGCAGGGTTTCACCTGCCGGGATTAGGAATTGCGTCTCGCGCGACATTCCGGCGCCAGAAATCCGGTCTCCACCGGATCGATCGCGATTCACTTAAAGGACGCGTCCGCGTCTAAGCAATCGCGCAATGGGCGCCTTGAGGAAGTGCTGCGACAGTCGCAATCTTTTCTCTCGGCAACAAAACCCTGCGCCTGAAACAGCGCGAGGTCAACCCGAAATCAGGGGCGAAATACTTTGTGAAGTTGCGCGAATCAAGCAGCGGCTTCAGGGAACCTGACGGCCGATTCCCATTTCAACTGAGAGTCTTATCAGGTCGGCCGTCCGGCCCACGCCCAGCTTGGATTTGATCGCGGTGGCGGTATTGGCGACGGTTTTATATCCCAGCCCCAATTGCTGCGCGATCTCGGTAAAGCTGCGCCCTTCGCCCAGCAGTCGCAAAATTTCCAGATCGCGTTCACTGAGTTGCTGATGCTGTTCGCCGGGGAGCGCTACCAGCTGTTGGGCGATCTCAGCCTCGACATAAGTAGAGCCGGAAAGAATGCGAGACACGGCCGTCCGCAATTCATCGGGCGAGGCATTTTTGCTGACATAACCTCGAGCGCCGAGTTTAAGCGCCTTGGCGGCATAGACCGGTTCCCCATGCATGGAAAAAACCAGGACGCGGGCATTGGCGTCGGCCTCCAACAGCTGGCGCAGCAATTCCAGTCCGCTGGGGCCAGGCATGTTGAGGTCGAGAATTGTCAACCTGGGATGCTCGCTCTTCTGCAGATGAAGCGCCGCCTGGGCATTGTCGGCTTCGCAGATCGAACTACCCGGAACGTGATCGACGCAAAGCTGCCGAAGACCGGTTCGGATCATCGCATGATCGTCGACGATCAAGATTTTCGTCATGCCGGTTCTTTCATCCGCGAAGAAGGCATTGCTGCGGCCAACCGCGTACCCCCGCCTGGCCGGGTGCTCAACATCAGGCTTCCCGACAACGAAGCCAGCCGCTCTCGCATGCCCTTCAGGCCCAGACCGCCGCCGTCGATCGCCGCAAATCCAACGCCATCGTCCTCAACAATGACGCGAATTTCTCCACCATCGGACGTGATTGTGATCCAGACATGTTTGGCGGCGCCGTGCCGCGCGGCGTTGGTCAGCCCCTCCTGCACCAGGCGATAGATCACGCCATCCGTTTCCACCCCAAAACCCTCAGCCGCGAGGTCGAGGTGGACCGCGACGCCGCCGTGGCGCTGCCAGAAGGTGGCCAGGTTGCCGATTGCCACCGCCAAACCGGTTTCCGACAAGCCATCGGGCCGCAGTTGCTTGAGAATGTCCCGGACATGGCTCTGAATGTGACTGACGGATTCCCCCAAAGCTTGCGCCCGTTCGGCGATAGCGGCATGGCCCGACTTACGCGCCTCCGCCTGGATGGCTTCCGCATCCAGCCGCATGGCGAACAGGAACGGCCCCATCTCGTCGTGCAGATCGCGCGCCAGGTCCGCGCGCTCTTCCTCCTGGATCGCCAACATCTGCGCGGTCAGGCGGCGGTTGGTCTCTTCCAAAAGCTCCAACCGCGCCGTCATGCGATTGAAGGCACTGGCCAGGCCGGCGATTTCCTGAGGACCCGTTACCGAGACGCGCGCCGCATAATTTCCGGTGCCGACAGCTTCAAACCCCGTGCTTAACTTTTTCAAGGGCGTTGCAATGCGCGCCATGGCGAGATGCAGCAGACCCAAAACCAAAAGGCTGAAAAATCCCAGGATGGCGGCGCCGTCGCGAAATTGTGTCCAGGCCTCCGCGATTTCGTTATGGGCGTCGGTGGCGACCCGCAGAATCCGCCCCTTCAAGCGCGCCGCCGTGTCGATGCGCTCCTGGACGGGTATTTCCAGCAATCGCCGGTACCAGCCCGGCACCGGCTCAGGCGCGGCCAGATGGGAGGCCGTGATTTCTCCTCCCGCCTCGACCAGCGCCACCCGAACGTGGCGGTTGTCGTCAAAGCTTCGAACCAAACGCTCCAGATAGGCGTCTTCACCTTCACGCGGCAGGGACAAGAGCGCGTTGTCCACAATGCGGTCGCTGGCCTCCAATGCCTTGCGCATCTCATTGTCCACAGAGGCGCGGGCATGACTGAGCGCCACCACGCCCAGCACCGACAAGCTCAGCAGCAACGCCAGGATGACAGACAGGAAGAACTGCCCACGCAAGGACATGGAAAATGCTTTCATTCAGTGAGGCATCTTAGCCGCGGTTTCTGCCAATCTGTCAGCTTAGGAAAAATTCCCGCCAAAAGCGGGAAAAAGGGAAATTGCCTCCGCCCCATACCTGTCCTAAGCCCCTCATCAAGAAGGGGAAAGCATGAAATCGCGCCTTGCTTTGCTGGCCGCCTCGGCCCTGTTCAGCACGCCTGCCTTGGCGCAGCAAATGGCGGCCGGGGAAAGCGTTGAGCATGTGGTGGTTTTGGGCACCCTGCCCGGCTCCGATATTGGACTGTCGTCGGACAAAGTGCCGGGAGCATTGCAAAGCCTTAGTGCGGAAGCCCTCACCGCCCAGCATGGCGGCTCGCTGCTGTCGGCGCTGGGATCGCAGACCGCCGGTGTCAGTCTCAGCGATGTCCAGGGCAATGGCCTGTTCCAAAATCTGCGCTTTCACGGCTTCGACGCTTCCCCGCTGCAAGGCACGCCGCAGGGACTTGCCGTTTACCAGAACGGCGTGCGGCTGAACGAGGCCTTTGGCGATAGCGTCAACTGGGACGCCATCCCCCAAGCCGCCATCGCCCGCATGGATGTGTGGAGCAGCAATCCCGTGTTCGGCCTCAATGCCCTGGGCGGCGCAGTCAATCTGGCGATGAAGAATGGCTTCACCTGGCAAGGCACGGAAGCCTCGCTGCAAGGCGGTTCCTACGGTCATGGCATGGCCAGCGCCCAATGGGGCATGGAAGATGACGCCTTCAGTTTCTATGGCGCGGCGGAAGGCGTCACCGATGAAGGCTGGCGCTTTCATTCCCAGTCCAATCTGGCGCGGCTTTATGCCGATGCTGGGTGGCGCTTCGGTGATAGCGAGATTCATCTGGTGGCGTCGGGCGCGGCCACCAGCCTGGGCGTGGTGGGTCCTACGCCTTTCGGATTGATTCAACGGGGCAGCAAGTCGGTCTACACTTTCCCGCAAACAACACGAAATACCATTGGCAGCCTGGCGCTGAATGGAAAGACCAAGCTGGACGAAAACTGGCAGATCGAAGCCTCCGCGTATGTGCGTTCCCTGAAACAACGCCATGTCGACGGCAATGGCGGCAATTTCGAGCGCTGCTCCAATTCGTCTTCCTTCGTCGGAAAACTTTGCTTGGAAGACGATGGCTTCCCGCGTCCCGTGCCCTTCACCGGCGCCGCCGCCTTGAACTTCCGCAATCAGTTCGCGATCCTGGACCAGAACAATGCCAGCATCGCTTTCACACCAGGCACTTTTTACGGTACCGTGGACCGCACTCTCACCGACAGCAGCAGCCGCGGCGTGACCCTGCAGATCACCGGCAATGCGCCATTGCTGGGCTTGGGCAACTACTTCACCGCCGGTTTCAGCCTGGA
>Ga0068865_100002703_pt1 | contig 10522 bp, 7 predicted proteins | sample KBSMisM12_FD_75293 | JGI IMG/M metagenome (GOLD analysis project Ga0068865, IMG submission 75293) | Miscanthus rhizosphere microbial communities from Kellogg Biological Station, Michigan, USA - KBS Miscanthus M1-2 | ecosystem: Host-associated > Plants > Roots > Rhizosphere > Soil ...
CTCCGTTGAGGATGCTCCGGGCGTGAGTCGCGCCCTCCGGGCCGGATCGGCGTTCGGGTTGGCTGCGGCTGCGGCCGCGCTCGCATGCGCCGCGGTGGTGTCGGCAACCACGCTGCAGGTTCCCGCCGGCGGCGACCTGCAGTCCGCCCTCTTCAACGCACAGCCCGGCGACACGATCGTCCTCACGCCCGGCGCCACCTACACGGGGAATTTCACGCTGCCCGACAAAGGCGGTTCGTCGCTCATTACGCTCCAGACAGACCCGCAAGGCTTGCCGGGTGCCGGCGAGCGCATTTCTCCCGCCGAGGCGCCCCGGCTCGCGAAGCTGCGCTCGCCAAACGGGCTCCCGGCGCTTCAAACGGCGCCCGGTGCGCATCACTGGCGGGTTGTCCTCGTCGAATTTCAGGCGAACGCCGGCGGCGCGGGCGACATCGTCGCGCTCGGCAGCGGCTCGGCCTCGCAGAGCACGCTCATCGGCGTCCCGAACAACCTGACCCTCGACCGCTGCTACATTCACGGCGACCCGGCGCAGGGACAAAAGCGCGGGGTCGCGCTCAACAGCGCGTCCACGACGGTGACGGGATCGTATATCTCCGACATCAAGGTTGTGGGTCAGGACTCACAGGCGATTGGCGGCTGGAACGGCCCCGGGCCCTTCGTGATCACGAACAACTACCTCGAGGCGGCGGGGGAAAACATCATGTTCGGCGGGGCCGATCCCGCGATTCCCAACCTCGTGCCCTCGGACATCACGATCGAACAGAACACGCTGGCAAAGCTGCCCGCCTGGCGCTCTCAGCGATGGCAGGTGAAGAACCTGCTCGAGTTGAAGAACGCGCGGCGGGTGATTATCCGGTCGAACACGCTCGAGTACGTCTGGACGGCGGCGCAGTCTGGTGTCGCCATCCTCTTTACTGGAAGAAATCAGGACGGCCTCTGTCCGTGGTGCCGGGTGGAACAGGTGACGTTCGAGAGCAACACCGTGCGGCACGGCGGCGCCGGCGTGCAGATCCTGGGGTTTGACGACGCGCACCCCAGCCAGCAGACCCGGGGCATCACGATTCGGAACAACCTGTTCGACGACATCGATCCGCAGAACTGGGGCGGCAACGGCTACTTCTTGCAACTGGTGAGCGGACCGCGAGACATCGTGGTTGATCACAACACCGTGATACAGGATCACGCGGGCGGGATTCTCTTCGCGGATGGGGCACCGGTCCTCGGCTTTACCTTTACGAACAATCTGATCCGTCACGGAGCCTACGGGATCATGGGCACCAACCGCGCGCCCGGGAATGACGCGATTGGCGCGTACCTGCCTGCGTCGCTCATCAACTCGAATGTCATCGCCGAGGGCGACGCAAGCCGTTATCCGCCCGGCAACCAGTTTCCGACGCTGAGCGTGTTTACCAGCCAGTTCATCGCCTATGGGGCCGACTTCCGTCTTGTCCCGGCGAGCCCATGGCGGCACGCCGGCACCGACGGATCGTCCCTTGGGTCGAGCACGAACGAGACGCCCCCGGCCATCCCCCCAGCGCCTCCCGAAATCCCCGAGCGGTAGCGACCGGAACACCGCTTGCACCGGCGTCGAGTGTCCCAGCGCTGAGTTGGGAATCGATTGCGGGGAAGGAGAAGCCATGGCTGAGACGGGAAGGCTGCACGACGCGTTCCTCGACGAACTGCACGATGCCTACGACGCCGAGAAACAGCTGGCCAGGGCGTTGCCGAAGCTCGCGCGCGGGTCGAGCTCGCCGCAGTTGCGCGCGGCCTTCGAGACGCACCTCAAGGAAACGCTCGGCCATGTCCAGCGTCTCGAGCAGGTCTTCGTCAGCCTCGGCGAGCAGGTCCGTGGGACGCACTGCGATGGCATCGCCGGCATCATCAACGAGGGCCTGGCGATCATGGAAGACGATCTGGACGAAGCGACCATGGACGCGTGCCTGATCGCCGCGGGCCAGCGTGCGGAGCACTATGAGATCGCCGCGTACGGGACGCTCGTGGCGTGGGCCCGCGACATGGGACACGCCGACGCGGCGGACCTCCTGCAGGAGACGTTAGACGAGGAGAAAGCGGCCGACGAAACGCTGACGTTGCTGGCGCAAGGCGGTATCAATCAGCAGGCCGCGGACGCGTCGCACCCGCCGGAAGTCGTCATCGCAGATGTCGTCGTGCCCGCCCGCTCGCGGCGACCGGCCGTTCACCGGCGGTAAACCAAAAGGCGATCAGCGTGCTCCGCGTGTTCGGCGTTCGACGTTGTCGGACGGCCGCTAATGCCGTGGCCGTTGCCACAACCGGATGAGCTCGGGCGCGCGCGGGAGGAAGTCGGCCAGCGTCCGCCCGTCGAGGACATCGAGAAACGCGCGCCGGGCGTCCCGCAGCACCTGCTTCAGCCCGCAGGCTGGTTCGATGGGGCAGGTATTGGTCGTTCGATCGAAGCACTCCACGAGATCGAAGTGCGGCTCGGTGATGCGCACCAGCGCGCCGACGTTGATGTCGGCCGGCTGCCGGTTCAGCCGCAGGCCGCCCCCTCGCCCGCGGGTGCTGGCGACAAGCTGACGGTCCACCAGCAGCTGAACAATCTTCACCAGGTGGTGGTGTGAAACCCCGTACGCCCGGCTCACCTCGTCTATTGGCACGAGGCGATCAGGATGCGCGGCGAGGTAGAGCAGCAGCCGGAGCGAGTAGTCGGAGAACTGTGTCAGTTGCACGGAAGCACCTTATAAAGTATATTTCAAATACATGTTTAAGGCGTGGCGTGCGCGCGCGGCAGTCGGCCTGGCGGCCGCCACGCTCGCGCTGGCCGCATCGCCGGCCTGGGCGGATGTCAGCCTCCAGCCGCCGGGGTGGGACAAAGACCTCAAGCTTGCCGAGGCGCCCGACCTCAATCCCGATCCGCACATCGTCGAGATCAATATAGAAGCGCGCGTGGCGCCCGTCGAACTGGAGCCGGGCAAACGGGTTGACGCGTGGACCTACAACGGCGGCATTCCCGGACCGCTGGTGCGCGTGCGCGTGGGCGACCGCCTGATCGTGCACTTCTCGAATCACCTGCCGATGGAGACGACGATCCACTGGCACGGCCTGCGGGTGCCGATTCAGATGGACGGCGTGCCGGAGGTGTCGCAGCCGCCGGTTCCCACGGGCGGCACGTTCACCTACGACTTCGTCGTGCCGGACGCGGGTCTCTTCTGGTATCACCCTCACGTCATGTCGGCCGCGCAGGTCGGGTTCGGCCTCTACGGGGCGCTGCTCGTCGAGGACCCGGCCGATCCGGTCAAGGTTTTCGATCAGACGGTGCTCGTGCTGAGCGACATCGGCATCGACGACCACGGCGCCCTCGAGTCGCCGGACAGCGGCGGGTCGACCGGCATGGCGTTCGGGCGCGAGGGCAACCTGGTGCTCGTCAACGGCCGCGTCCGCCCGCGCATCGAGGCTCGCGCCGGCGCGCCTCAGCGCTGGCGCATCGTCAACGCCGCGAAGAGCCGGTACTTCGGGATCGATCTCGACGGCGAACTGATCACGCGGATCGGTGGGGACGGCGGCTTGATGGAGTACCCCGTCGAGTCCGACACGCTCGTGCTGGCGCCCGGTGAGCGTGCGGACGTGATCGTGGTGCCGCGACGCGCGCCCGGCCGCGACATCATCGTCCGGACGATCCCCTATAACCGGGGATACGGCAGCGTCGAGTTCAGGAGCGCCGACGATCTGATCGTCATCGCCCTTGCGGCGACGCCGGCTTACGCCGGACCGCCCGTGCCGGCGCTGCTCGGCGCCCGGCGGACGATTGAGCCGATCAGCACCGCCGGCGCCACGAGCGTGAACATCGATTTCACGATCGCACAGCTCGGCAACGGCACGTTCGTGTACGGCGTGAACGGCGTGCCGTTCGCGAAACACCAGTCCATCGCGGCGAAGCCCGGCGAGACGCAGGTGTGGACCATCGTCAACAAGACCAAGTGGTCGCACCCGTTCCACCTGCACGGGTTCTTCTTTCAGGTAATCGACGAAAAGGGCCAGCCGGTGCGGCCGCTCGAGTGGAAGGACACGGTCAGCGTGCCATTCGAGCAGACGGTTCGCGTGGTCGTGCAGTACGACGACCGCCGGGGGAGCTGGATGTTCCACTGCCACATCCTCGACCACGCGGACGGCGGCCTGATGGGCATGGTCGACCTCGGCGTCCCGCACGTGGACCACTCGGAACACGTCCGATAACCGGACTCCCGCCTAGACGATCCCTTCGTTGTGCACGACCGAGCCCCCGACGATGGTGGCGAGCGAACGGGTGCGTTTGAGGTCCTCGTCGGAGACGGTGAAGCAGTCCCGGTCCAGGATCGCCAGGTCGGCGTGGTTGCCCACTTCGATCGAGCCGATGTCGTCCTCGCGGATGAACCATTTGTTGGCGGCCGTGGCGAGCCAGAGCATTTCCTGCCGCGTGAGCGTCTGATCGCCCAGGATTGGCTGGCCCGCCAGGTTCCGGCCGGTGACGATCGTGTAGAAGTTGAGCCACGGGTTGATGACGGTGATGTCGCCGCCGTCGGAGTGGAAGCCCTTCCTGATGGGATGATTCATCAGCGTCCGGTAGGGCGGCCCGACGTTGGCGCCGTTGCGGAGCGGTCCCCAGCCGAGAAGAACGCCCATGCCCATGGCGTGCATGCGGTTTGCGAGGTCCACGGGGAACTCGGGGACGTGCGAGATGATCCACCGCAACCCGGTCAGCGGGATTTCCGCATTCACCGTTTCGCGGTCCTTGATCAGGTTGGTGACGCCTGCCAGGTTCAAGGCGTGATCCTCGGCGCGCCAGCCGGCCCTGGCGATCGCGCGCAGTCCCTCGATGCCGCCGCCCGTGAACTCGGCAATGCCGCCCGTCCTGATCCAGTCGTCGCCGAAGAATGGAAACGAGTTCCTCAGCCGCTGTGAGAGCGTCGGCAGCGGCGGGTTGGCGGTCGGCGAGTCCTGGTGGAGGAATTCAATCCGCAGCCGGGCGGGCAGCTTCCCCTCGCGGTGGAGCGCGAGAAACGGGTTGTGCATCGTGTAGGTGTTTTCGCTGGCGAGGCCGCCCGACGGCTCGTCCGAGTGAAACGCGCCGCAGTCGCGATGCGTGGTCACGCCGAGGCTCGCGTAGTACTCCATTGCGCCGAGCGCCGATCGCTTTCTGGTGTCGGGTGTCAGGAACTCCTTGCGGAGTGCCAGCAGCGCCGTTCCCAGCGCAGGTCCCGTGATGGCGCCGTCTGATGCGACCATCGCGCCCCGGGCTTCGAGCCACGCCTTTCCCTGGCTGTTCGTCCGCGCGCCGCCCTGCGCGGCCTGGATGTAGACCGGGCGTCCGACCGCATCGAGCTCGGCCAGCTCCGGCAGCCGGCGTTCGGCAAACTGCATGGCCGAGATGGGTCCGATGGTCGTGACGAACTCGGCGGCGGGGACGCCCGCGCTGCGCGCTTTCAGCGCGTCGATGGCCTCGGGAATGGTGAAGACGTGCTCGAGCGGCGTATGCCATCCCGGGCGATTTCCGACGAGCACGATGTGGTTGTGGGCGTCGATGAGGCCGGGGATCACCGTTTTCTGCTTCAGATCGACCCGTCTGACGTTCCCGCCGCGGACCGCGACGTTGTTGCCCACGCCGGCAAAGCGGCCGTTCCTGATCAGCGCCTGTGAGACCACGCGATTGTTCTGATCCATCGTGTGGATGCGCCCGTTGACGAGCAGGAGGGCCAGGTCCGCCGACGCGCCTTCGGCGGCAGCCGGCTGACGGGCCTGCGCCGACAACGGCGCGCGGCTCATGGCGCCGGCAACACCGAGCGCGCCGGCCCGGCCGAGGAATTGCCTGCGCGAGAATCCTGGTGCGGTGTCCCTCTGTTCAGCCACGAGTGCCTCCGGATCTGGGCGCGCGGACAGGGCCCGCCGCCTGACTGGCAGAGATTACCGCATGCGTAAATCACTGAAGAGGGAAGAATCGTCCGAGGGGGTGCGGCTGTCGGCGGACGACGCCGCCGACAACCGCGCGTGGTGTCTATCGTTCGGGCTGCAGTACGACAGCCCGGTCCAGCTGAAACCTGAGGACCGTTTCCGCCGGCACGCGAACGTCGTGCCCGCGCGTGAGCACCTGAGCGGTCGCGCCGCCGGCGGCACCGACCACGGCGCCGATCGCCGCGCCCTTGCCGCCGCCCGCGATCGCGCCGATGATGGTGCCCAGCAAGGCGCCGCCGCCGGTCGTTTCTGCCGTCCGCTTGTTCTTGCCGATGCCCGTGTCGCTCTCGAGGGTGAGGTCGGTCGTGTTGACCTCGTAGGTCCGCCCGTCGACGTCAATCGATTGAATGTCCAGCGCCATCTCGGGGCTGCCGGTCGTGCCGCCCGACGACAAGTGCCTGATGATCAGCCGCACGTGGGATCCTTCGGGCACGATCACGTTGCCCGTGCCGTTTTCGACCCGCTGTTCGATCAGGGCGGCGAACGTCTGGTTCGTGCGGGCATTCTGCGAGTCGATGGGCTCAGTGGTTCGCACGACGAGCTCGGTGCCGGCCGGCACGGCGAGCCCGCCGGCGTATGGTGCTCGGGCGGTCGCGCCTTCGAGCGTGAGGAATTCCACCGCGCGGACCTGGCTGGCCGGATACTGACGCGACACGCCATCGCTGCGCCGGAACGTAATGGTCCGTTCGACCACGCCCACGATCGTGCCCTCGATGCGCGTGCCGTCTTTGAGGACGAGCGTGTCGGCTGACGCGGCGGTTGCTGATGCGACGCATATACACATCGCCGAGGCGATGATCATTCTTTTCACGTGACACTCCTTTCTGCCGGGAAGCGTGCATCATTTGAGCCACTTCGGCGGCAGCACAGTCGAGGTGGCGCCGCGCCTCAGGATGCCCTCCTCCCGGCTCTGACGAAAAGCCGTTGCGGTCGCGGTGTGTTTGTTGGATAGTCATGTCGCCGCGGGGGACACCACGAGCGTCTCCCAGGGAGGTCAGCCATGATGGATGCTCCGCTCGGCCGTCGCGCGTTCCTCACGAAGGCCGCTTTCCTCGCGCTTTCATTCGATGCCGTCGCCGCCGCGGCCGCAAGCCGGACCGCGTACGATCCCGGCGCCAGATTCGACCTCGACGTCAGCGAGTCGGAACTGCGGCGCAACGCGGCGGGCCGGATGCTGATGGCCCGGATCTACCAGCCCAAGGGGCCCGGACCGTTTCCGATCGTGCTCGACCTGCACGGCGGCGCGTGGAACGCGAAGGATCGGTTCGCCGAGGAGCCGATGGACCGTGCCCTGGCCGCGAGCGGGCTGCTCGTGGTCGCCATCGACATGACCCTCGCGCCTGAAGCCCCGTACCCAGCGAGCATCCAGGACGCCAACTTCGCCGTCCGCTGGCTCAAGGCGAAGGGCGCGTCGTGGAAAGGCGATCCGTCGAAGGTCGGCGTCTATGGGAGCTCGAGCGGCGGCCACGTCGCGGAACTGCTCGGCATGCGGCCTCGCGATCCGCGCTACAACGCCCATCCGCTTCCGGAGGCCGCCAACGTCGATGCGACGATTGCGTATGCGGCGATGCGCTCGCCGGTCAGCAACCCCGTGGCGCGATTCCAGAACGCCGAGACGTTGAAGCGCGACGCCATGATGAAGAACCACACGACGTTCTTCAAGCCGTGGGAGACGATCCACGAAAGCAACCCGCAGGAGATCCTGGAGCGGCGCGAACCGGTGAATCTGGTCCCGCTGCTGATCATGCAAGGCGCGCTCGACGACAACGTGCGTCCGGCGGTTCAGGAGCAGTTCGCCGCGACCTACAAGAAGGCGGGCGGCTCCTGCGAGTTCCACGTCTTCGAAGGCTGCGAGCACGAGTGGGTGGCCAAGCCCGGGCCGCAGACGGATCGCGCCCGCGAGATGGTCAAGGCGTTCATCGCCCGGCAGGTAAACAGCTAGCGGGCGCGCGTCACCACGACACGACGACCTGGAACTGTCCGCTGTTGTCGCTGACGTTGTCGTCGTTGACGCCCAGATATAGCAAGCCGCTCGCCGGCGCGACGATCGAGGTCTGATCGCCGATGCCAAACGGCAGACCACCGTCGATGCGTCCGAGGAGTGCGCCCGCAAATGCATTCGGCATGGGCGCTCTGGGCGTCTTCTTCAGGTCCAGTGAGCCCGCAGATTGCGCCCGATCGTTCGCGTTCGAGGTCCAGCGAATCTCTCCGGTCGTTTCGATTCGAATTCTGTCGCCCTGGCGCACGCTGATGCTGGTCGGTGTCCACTGGCGCGTCGCCGGGACAACGACGGTTCGGCTTCGCGTGCCTTCGCCGTCCCTGGTGTCTGCCGCCCCGGTCGCGCCCCGATTGGGATAGTAGCCCCCGCCGTCCGTCGAGTAACGCGACCGTCCGTAGCCGTCCTGATATCCGCGTTCGAAGCCGTCCTGAAACGTCTGCCGGTACGCGTCTTTGTCGCCGTAGCTCGACCGATATCCGGCATCACCGTTCCGGTAAGACGGGGAGCGCCGGTAGTCCGAGCGCGTGTTCTGCCGTTGATCCTGCTGGCCCGCCGCGATGCCGTCCCGATAGCCGGCATCGAATGCCGTGTCCGCGTAACCACCCTGGCTCTGGCGCGGTGGGGATCCGGCCTGACGCGCCGAACCGTCTCCAGAACGCCCGTAAATCTGACCGTAACGACCCGGCCGATCGTAGTAGTTGTAGCCGTCCTCGTAGCCGGCCTTGTACCCCTCTTGATACCCGCTCATGTAGGACGAACGATTGCCGTACGCGGGATCGTATTCGCGGCTGCCCGCGAGGTAGTCGCTGTCCCGGAGGTTGCGGCCGAGGCCCCGGTCGCGATCCTGGCGCCCTCGATCGGCGCCGTCGCGATAGCCGTGTCCATATCCGTGATCTCGAGGACTCGTCGAATTCTGCTGCGCGTGGACCGGCAGGACCGGATATCCGATGAGAAGGGCGACCGCCAATCCGGCAGTTCCGAGTGCGAGCTTGATCATGTTCAGCAGAATAGACGAGTCGCGGCTGCGTGCCTGTCTCCTATCGCACAGCGCCACGGTCGAGATCCTGGACGGACTCGATTGGCAAATCGAGCGGCTCATGAATGACTTTGACGAATCCGGCATCGCCGTCATAATCGGCGCGTCGAGGAGTTCATATGCGAATGGCAGCCGCAGCCGGCCTCGCGTGCATCGTCCTGTTTCCTGCGGCCGCGTCCGCGGAAAGGGGAACAGCCTCCGCGGCGACCTGCGAGAGCCTGGCACGCTCACTCTCCCTTCCCGGGACGGCGGTCACGTTGAGTCAGGCTATAGGGGCGGGGAGTTTCGTCCCGCCGGGCGGAGGCGCGGGGGCCGCCAGGGCCGCGGCTGCGCTGCCGGCGTTCTGTCGCGTGACACTGAAGATCGCGCCCTCTGCGGATTCGGACATTCGATCTGAAGTCTGGCTGCCGATGGCGGGTTGGAACGGCAAGTTCCTGCAGGTTGGCAACGGCGCCTGGGGCGGGTCGATTCAATATGGACCGCTTGGCGACGCGCTGCGTCGCGGCTATGCGGCGGCCTCGACCGACACCGGGCACACGGGCACGGACGCCAGCTTCGCGATGGGCCACCCGGAAAAGCTGATCGATTTCGGGTATCGCTCGGTTCATGAAACCGCGGTGCAGGGCAAGGCGACGGTGGCCGCGCTCTACGGTGAGAAGCCGCGCCTGGCGTACTTCAACGGGTGCTCAGGTGGCGGCCGCATGTCCTTCATGGAAGCCCAGCGCTATCCAGGAGATTTCGACGGCATCATCGCGGGCGCGCCCGGATACAACCGGACCGACGTGGCATTTCAGACGCTTGGCATGGCGCAGGCGACACACGTGAGCCCGGAGAGCTTCATTCCCGCCGGCAAGTTCCAGGTGCTGCACCAGGCCGCGCTGGAGACCTGCGACGCGCTCGACGGGCTGAAGGACGGCCTCATCGCCAACCCGCCCGCATGCCGGTTCGATCCGGCGGCGCTCGAATGCAAAGGCGCCGATGGACCCGGTTGTCTGACGAAAGCGCAAGTCGCGGCCGCCCGCCGCATTTACGCGCCCGTCGTCGACCCGAAGACCGGCGCGCAGATTTCAAGCGGCCTCGAGCCCGGGAGCGAACTGCAGTGGGCGTCGGTGGCCGGCAACCAGCCGCATTCCATGTACAACGATCTCCTCCGGTTCGTCGTCATGAAGGATCCCAACTGGGACTATAAGACGCTCGATGTCGGCCGGCAGCTCGAGGCGGCTCGCCAGGCCGATCGCGGAATCCTGGCCGCCACGTCAACCGACCTGGCGCCATTTGTGAGCCGAGGCGGGAAGCTCCTGATGTACCACGGCTGGGCGGATCAGAACATTCCGCCGCGCGAGTCGGTCAACTATTACAACGGCGTCGTGAAGACGATGGGCGGAGAAAACGTCGCAGGGGCGGTCCGCCTGTTCATGGTGCCGGGGATGGGACACTGCGGGGGCGGCGACGGCCCCAACGAATTCGACACGCTCGCCGCGCTGGAGCAGTGGCGCGAGCAGGGGAAAGCTCCGTCTGAGATC
>Ga0068865_100002707_pt1 | contig 10511 bp, 7 predicted proteins | sample KBSMisM12_FD_75293 | JGI IMG/M metagenome (GOLD analysis project Ga0068865, IMG submission 75293) | Miscanthus rhizosphere microbial communities from Kellogg Biological Station, Michigan, USA - KBS Miscanthus M1-2 | ecosystem: Host-associated > Plants > Roots > Rhizosphere > Soil ...
TCGCGGTGATAGTCGTCGGTCATGTACCACTCGTTGACGACCAGGCGCTTCGTGCGCTTGACCCACACGTCGATGCCGCTGGAGGTGAGCGGCTCCTTTTTCCAGATCTCCAGATCGGGGCCGTACATGCGATGAGCGACGCGGTCGTTCTCCCATGCGAAGTCGTCGTGCCGCTCGCGCACGAAGCGACCGTAGACCTTGAAGTCGTCGGCCTTGGGTGTGGGGCGGGCGCCGGCCTCGACGGTGAAGGTCTTGCTCTCCTTGGCGCCCAGGTCGGTCTGGAACACCAGCTCGTCGAACACGTCATCGCCGTCGCCGTCGACCAGCTGCGACAGCACCGGCTGCCGCTTGGCGTCCATCACGACGATCTTCGCCGCGTCCAGGCCCGGCGAAAACTTGCGCAGCTCCGCCAGGGTGAGCGCAATCGTTTCCGCGCCGCGCGCGGTCGCCAGCGGGTTTTGGACCTTCACGGCGACCGGCGGCGCCGGGGCAGTGGGCGCTGCCGCGGCGGGGGCGGGAGCTGGCGCCGGGGCGGGAGCGGGAGCGGGCACTGCGGCGAACAGGGCGAGCAGCGGAAGGGTCTGGGTCACTGGGATCTCCTGAGCGGTGGAAAGCGCGCGGTCGACGTCTGTCGGACCGGCCGGGGCCGTTCGAGTTCGGTAGGTTAGACTCAATTCCCGGCCGTTGGGAACTGTCCCGAGGCTGAGCCGCTGGGGTCGATCGGGGACACTTCCAAGAGGGTGATTTCGCCGAGGATTCGCCTGCCATGAGCCAGACCACGTTGCGCATCGCCGAACAGGACAACGTGATGGTCGCCCTGCGGTTGATCGCGGGTGGCACAGAGGTCGACGGCGTCAAGGTCACGAGCGACGTCCCGGCGGGCCACAAGATCGCGACGCGCGCCATCCCCTCGGGCGCGACCGTGCTGAAGTACGGTTATCCGATCGGCGTCGCCACCCGCGACATCGCGCCCGGCGAGCACGTCCACTCGCACAACCTGACCAGCACGCTGCGCGACGACTTCGACCCCTCGAACCACGAGGTCCACCTGCGCAAGCTGCCGGCGCCGGCGGCGGCGACGTTCGACGGCTTCCGGCGCCCCGACGGTCGCGTCGGCGTGCGCAACGAGATCTGGATCGTCAACACGGTCGGCTGCGTGAACAACGTCGCCGAGCGCGTCGCGGCGGCGGCGCGCAAGCAGCTGGAGAGCGGCGCCGACTGGGGTTCCGTCGACGGCGTGCACGCGTTCCCGCACCAGTTCGGCTGCTCGCAGCTGGGCGACGATCTCGAGCTGACGCAGAAGATTCTCTCCGGCCTGGTCCGGCACCCGAACGCGGGCGGCGTGTTGATCTTGGGGCTGGGCTGCGAGAACAACCAGATGAAGCTGATGCTGGAGGCGGTCGGCAAGACCGCGCCGGGCCGGGTCGAGTACTTCAACGCGCAGGAGGTCAGCGACGAGGTCGAGGAGGGCATCGCGCGCATCCGCAAGCTGGTCGCCTACGCGGGCAAGGCGAAGCGCGAACCGATCCCCGCCAAGGAACTGATCCTGGGCATGAAGTGCGGCGGCAGCGACGGGCTGTCCGGCATCACGGCGAACCCGCTGGTCGGCAAGATCGCCAACCGCATCGCGGCCGCGGGCGGCACCGTGCTGCTGACCGAGGTGCCGGAGATGTTCGGGGCCGAGGAGGTGTTGCTCGACCGCGCCACCAGCGCGAACGTCGCGAAGAACGCGATCGACATGGTCAACAACTTCCGCGCCTACTTCCGCAAGTACAACCAGCCGATCGACGAGAACCCCGCGCCCGGCAACAAGGCGGGCGGCATCACGACGCTGGCGGAGAAATCTCTGGGGTGTGTGCAGAAGGGGGGCGACGCGCCCGTCGCGCAGGTGCTCGCCTACGGTGAGACGGCACCCGTTGGGTTGGGGGGGATCGGGCTCATCAACGCGCCGGGGAACGATGGCGTTTCCTCGACGGCGATGGTGGCGGCGGGCGCGCACGTCTTGTTGTTCACGACCGGGCGGGGGACGCCGCTCGGGTTTCCGTCGCCGACGATCAAGATCAGCACCAACAGCGACCTCGCCCAGAAGAAGCCGAGCTGGATCGACTTCGACGCCGGCCCGATCGCGCTCGGCACCAGCACCTTCGACGAGCTGGGCCCGAAGCTGTACGCGCTGGTGCTGGACGTCGCCAGCGGCCGCACCCAGACCAAGAACGAGCGTAACGGCTTCCGAGAGATCGCGATCTGGAAGGACGGCGTCACTCTTTGAGCGTGGGGCCCGCGACGAGCCGGCTGCCGAAGCTCGGCGCCGCGCTGCTGGCGTCGGGGCACAAGTTCCCGCGGGAGCTGGCGGTGCCGCCGCAGCGGGCGGTGCCGCTGCCCGAGAAGGTGCTGCAGTTTGGGGAAGCAGACTTCCTGCGCGCGTTCGTGGACTGGATGTTCGCGCGTCTGAACCGGCGCGGGGCGTTCGGCGGCCGGGTGGTGGCGGTGCAGCCGATCGCGGCCGGGACGGCGCGCCAGATCAACGCCCAGGACGGCCTTTACACGTTGCTCCTGCGCGGGTTGCAGGATGGGCGCATCGTCGAGCAACGCGAGGTCATATCGGCGGTCAGCCGCTGCATCGACCCGTACCAGGACTTCGACGCCTTCATCGCCTGCGCGGCGAATCCCGATCTGCGCTACGTCGTGTCGAACACGACCGAGGCGGGCATCAAGACGGATCCCGCCGACGCGCCGGACGCGCGTCCTGCCACGTCGTTTCCGGGAAAGCTGACCCAGCTTCTGCACGCGCGCTTCCAGCACTTCGGCGGCGCGCCCGAGCGCGGTCTGGTGATGCTGCCCTGCGAGCTGATCGAACGGAACGGCGACGCGCTGGCGCGGGCGGTCGCCGAGACCGCGCGCCGCTGGAACCTGGGCGACGCGTTCCTGCGCTGGCTCGACGAGGCGTGTCTGTTCACGAGCACGCTGGTCGATCGCATCGTGTCCGGCTATCCGAAGGACGAGGCGGCGGAGCTTTGCGCTCAGCTGGGGTACGAGGACGATCTGCTGGTGACCGGCGAGGTTTTCCATTCCTGGGTGATCGAATCGCGGCGCCCGCTCGACGCCGAGCTGCCTTTCGTGGCCGCGGGCCTGGACGTCACTTGGACGGCGGACATGACGCCGTACCGCGAACGGAAGGTGCGCATCCTGAACGGCGCGCACACGATGACGGTGCTGGCGGCCTACCTCGCGGGGAAGGAGACCGTGCGCGAGTGCATGGACGATCCGCTGATCCGGTCGTACATGCAGCACGGGCTCGACGAGGAGATCCTGCCGACGCTGACGTTGCCGCGTGCCGACCTCGAATCGTTCGCGCGCAGCGTGACCGAGCGCTTCTCGAACCCGTTCATCAAGCACTACCTGCTGTCGATCGCGCTCAATTCGGTCAGCAAGTACAAGGCGCGCATCCTGGGGACGGTGCTGGACTACAAGCGCATCAAGGGACGGCTGCCCGCGCGGTTGACGTTCGCGCTGGCGGCGTTGATCGCGTTCTACCGCGGCAGCGAGATCCGTGACGGCGCGCTGATCGGCCGCCGCGACGGCGCCGAGTACCGCATCCAGGACGACGCAGCCGTGCTCGAGGGGTTCCGCGACGCGTGGCGGGCGGCCGGCGACCAGCCGTCGCGCGACGCGTGCCTGGCGCTGGTGCGCCGCCTGCTCGCGCGCGCCGACTTCTGGGGCCAGGACCTGACCGCCGCGCTGCCCGGCTTCGACGCCGCCGTCGCCCAGCACCTCGCCGACATCTGCACCGACGGCGTCCGCGCGGCCCTGGAACGCGTCGCCTAGCCGACGAGGCCGGGCAGCGGGCCGGTGAACTGCTTCGGGGCGCCGAGGCCGAGCGGCAGCTGGACGCCGAAGATCGGCGCCAGCGCCAGCCAGACGTCGTTGGTCGGGCGGTTGCCGGTCGTCGCGTCGTCAGCCACGCTCGGCAGCGGACCGTCCGTCACCTTCAGGAGCTTGCCGCCCTGGATGCGCGTGTTCTTGCCGCCGAACACCAGGAACGGAATGTCGCTGCAGTAATGCCCGGGCTGCAGCGAGCCCTCGCTGACGTACGCGGCGACGGTGTTGTCGAGCAGCGTGTTGCCGTCAGCGTCCACCTGCGCGTCGAACGCCTGCAGCGCCTGCGCGGTCTCGCTGGCGTAGAAGGAGTCGACCTTCGCGAGGTAGTCGCTTGCCCACGCCTGACCCGAGTCGGCGACGTTGTGGTGGGTCGCGGACGGGAGGCCGTTCGGGAGCGGCGCGCCGTCGAACGGACCGGGAAACAAGACCCAGCTGGTTCCCGACGCCCAGCTGAACGTCGCGACGCGCGTCAGATCGCACGCGAACGCCGCCTTGATCAACGCGAGGTGCAGTCGGCCGGCCGCCTGGTGCGGGTGGTTGTCGGGTTCATTGGGCGTGTAGTAATCGAGGCCGGCCAGATGCGTGTAGACGGAGGTGTTGGGATTTGTCTGGACCGGCACCTTCGGGTCGAACATCGGCGGCGCGGCGGGCACCGTGCACGCGCTGACGCCCGGTCCGACCGGCAGGCTCGCCCGGATCGCCGCCTCCAGGTGCTGGATCGATGCGGCGTGCTGGGCGAGGCGGTCCTTCTCGCTCGCCGGGATCAGCGTCTGCAAGCGCGCCAGGTCCTTGCGCATGAAATCGAGGACGCTCAGCTTCTGCGCCAGCAGGCGGGCGGTGTCGATCGGCGTCGTCCCGGGCGGCAGCGCGCCGCCGAACAGCCGGTTGAACGCCGCGAGCGGCTGCGTCTCCGGGTACAGCGGCTGGCGGGCGCGGGAGATGTCGGTCTGGTTCGACAGCACGTCGAGATAGGACATCACGCGCGGCGCGACCTCGTCGCGGTCGGCGCGGATGTCGGCCGCCAGCTGCAGCGATCCGACCTGCGTCTTGATCAGCGACGCCGGTCCTCCCAGCACCGGCGATCGCGCCAGCAGGATCTGATCGATGGACGCGCCGCCCGCGCACCAGTCCTGCTGGCCGACCTTGCCCAGCGTCGGCTGGCCGGTCATCAGCGCGACCATGGCGCCCTCAGCGCTGTTCGTGCCACCGTCCCCGCCCGCGGTGTTGGTGCAGACGACGTTGACGCCGTCGATCATCACCATCTTCGACCGCAGCGGTTCGAACGGCGCGCTGCACGACGGCAGCGTGAAGGCGGTGGTGGTCGCCGTCGCCGCCGGCCGCCACAGCGGCCATTGAATACCCAGCGGCTTGTGAATGATCAGGAGACGCAGCGGCGCGCCTGCGCCGTCGGCGCGCGCCTCGATGTCGCGCAGCAACGGCAGCAGCAGCGCGGCCGATCCGCCGCACGCGCGCAGAAACGATCGCCGAGCCATCCGGTACGAAAGCAGCGCCACCCTCCAGCGTAGAAGCGCCGCAATTCTAGGCCCAAACCGGAAAGCCTGCTCAGTAAAGCGCGGCCACCCCCAGGGCGGCGGTCGGCACCCACTGGTCGACGACGCCGTGGTCGGGATCGCTGCTCATGTAGGCGGGCAGGGTGACCTGCAGGAACAACAGAATGCGGACGTCCGCGGTCCGCATCGTCTCGACGCCCCCGCGAATGCCCAGCGACAAACCCGAGTTGGTCGCGGTGGCGGTCGCGCCCGGTCCGTCGAACGGCGCCGGACCCGTGTAGCGGCTGTGCGACAGTCCAAGCAGCGCGCTCGCGAACAGCGACGTGTTCTCTTCCGGCGAGGCGTAGAGGGCGGCTTCGATCTGCGCGTCGAACTGCGAGGTGAGGCGCAGCTGGTCGGGGCGGCCGCCGAAATTGAACGCGCCGCCCAGACGCGCCCCGACGTGCAGCGCGCTCACCTCGCGCCGCACGATGATCGCCGCGCCCGAAAGCGTGTCGAGCGATCGCGCCAGGACCGCGGCCATCTGGTAAAGCTCGCCGCCGAAGTGCATCACGCTGCGGCGCTCCAGCGCGCGGCCCTGCCGGCGCAGCCAGGTGTTCGCCTCCGGTCCCTGCAGGATCAGCGGGTCGTTGTTCAATACCACCGACAGCAGCCGCTGGACCGCCGGCGCGATGCCGTCGGCGCCGACCTTCTCGCGAAACGGCACCTGCGTGTTGATGCGACCGGTGACCCACTTCTCGGCCTGCGCCCCGCCAAGGTCGATCAGCTCGACGGTCAGGTAGCCCTGGCAATCCTCCTCGACGGCGCGGTGCGAGGGGTGGCGGTCCAGTTCGGCCTTCACCAGCTTGGTCAGCGCCTGGGCGTCAGCGCGTCCCGGTTCGACGCGGACGCAGGTGCGAAGCTGCGCCGCCGCTGACCGGGCGGTCAGCAGCAGCAGCACACTCGCGAGAAGACCGAACAGGTTGCGCACGGCGTGACCTTAGAAGATGACGCCGATCTGGGCAGTCAGGCCGGGCATCCAGGTGTTGATGCCACCCGAGTCGCTTTCGGTGTTCATCACGTACGCCGGTGCATTCACCTCCAGCTGCCCGTAGAAGTGCACCGAGCTGGCGCGCAGGAACTCGTAGCCGGCCAGCAGGTCGATGTTCAGGCCGCCGCCCACCAGCGAGTCGCGCGTATCGCCGCCGAAGCGGTTCGCGACGGGGCGAATCACCTCGAACTGCGCGATCTCGAACGCCGCGCCGCCGCCGAAGTAGAACGAGTTGATGCCGGGCGCGTCGGTGTAGTGCAGGAAGTGCAGCCCGGTCAGGAAGCTCTTCGAGTAGTCGACGTGGCCGCCGAGGTCATTGTTGTTGACGCCGGTGTTCTCGGTGCCGAGGTTCAGCCGGCCGAACGCGTCCAGGCCCCACGCGCGCAGCTTGCGCCGGTAGCCGATCTGGATGCTCACCGGCGTGAGGATGCGGATCTCGTTGGCGGTCGGTGCGGTCTGCGACTGGGCGGTTTGCAGGTTGCCCACGCGCATCGCGGTTCCCATGCCGAACAGCAGGTGGCCGGTGCCGTTGATAGTGCGCAGGTTCTGCTCGCTGTCCGCGCGCAGCACGTTCTCGCGGGTGATCGTGTGCGTGATGGGCTTGTTGCGCAGCAGCGCGAACACGACCCGCTGCGCGAGCTCGGCGAACTCGTCCAGCTCTGCGTGGTCGACCTTCTCCTCGCGTTCCGTCCCCGAGTAGCGCGCGAACACCGTCCAGCCGCTCTCCAGCTGGTACAGCTCGATGGTGATGCGCTGCTCGCACTTATCCTCGACGGCGACAAAGCCCGGCTCGTGCGTCACTTCGTACTCCAGCATCCGCCGCAGGTGCAGCGTCGGATCGATCTCGTGCGGGTTCGGCTGAATGCGCCTGCGCGTCACGGTGACTTCGCCGGGCGGCGGCGGGGGCGCCGGCCATGCCGGAGCGCCACCGACGTACGCGGGTGCGCCTTCCTTCCCGCGCGCGGGCGGCGGCGGCGGCGCGGGGGCCGGCTCCGGCTCGAACCCCGGCATGGCGACGGGCGCCGGCGGGGGCGGTGGCTGCGCGGGCGGCGGGGGCGCCGGCTTGTACCAGGACTTTTGCTGCACGCTCACGCAGATGCGCGTGTTGGCGAATGCGGCGTTGGAGACGAACAGCGTGGCGACGGCGGCGGCAAACCAGAGGGTCTTCATCACGGGGCTCCTTGCGTTTGCGAGCCCGGTTTTGCAGCCCGTATGCCAGGCGGCCCCGGTCACGACGCGATCGCGCGCGACGCGGGATATGCGCGCGCAGCGACGCCCGTGCGGTGGAACCCGCTACAGGCGGGTGTCAGAAGTCGAACGCTTCAGGATCTCAGGGGACGTCAATCAGCGGGCAGCCGTAGATCACCTGAACGGTGTTGGCGCCCGACGCCTTGATCATGTCGCACCACGATCCGTAGGCCTGCACCGCGGTGTCGTTCGCGTCGGTGTACGCCCACCCGTTCCCCATCGCGCCGTCGTACGGGACCTTCAGCATGCACATGCTGTTGACGCACGACTGCCCGCTCGGGCATTCGTTCGTCGTCGTACACGCCATCGGCGTCCCCGTGGGCGGGAAGTACATGCCCAGCTTGGTGGGGTCGTTCAACACCGGCGGCGGCGGATCGAGCGGGAACGTGCACGTCGCGGCCTGCCCGGTGATCGACGCCAGCTGCGCGGTGAGCTCCGCCGTCGAGTTGCCCAGGTAGAAGTGCGTGAGCAAACCCGGGCGCGGCCGGCCGCCGGCGTCCGCGAGCATGTTCAGCGTCGAGCTCTCGTTGGAGCTGTTGGTGGCGACGCCGACCACGAACGTGTAGATGGGCGGCGACGCCGACGACGCTGCCGTGACCGCCGAGTACGCGTACGTCCGCGCCGTGCTGCTGTCCTTGGTCGTGCCCGCGCAGGACGGCGCGCCGTCGGTGGCAAGCAGGATGTATTTCGGGTTCGTGGTGTTCAGCTTCTTGAGGTAGTTGAACGCCGCCGTGACCGCGTCGCCCGTCGGCGTGCCGTTGCCCTGCGGCTGCGTCGCGGGATTCGTCGCGTCGTTGAGGGCGCCGACCACCGCGGCGGCGTTCATCGGCGCCACGGGAACGACGACGTTTTCGGTCACGCCGGTCGCGACGCATTCGGTGCCCGTGCCTTCAGGAAATGTCTTCAGGCCCCAGGACAGTGACGAATCCGTGTCCATGATGACCTGCTTCAGCGCCGGGAGAACGGCGTTCCACTTCAGCGTGACGCCGTCGGAGGTCGTGTCCTCGATCATCGACTTCGAGCGATCCAGCAGCAGCAGGACCTCGGCGGGCTTGCGCTCGACGTCGAACTTCTGCAGGCCGCAGGTCCGCCCGCCCGCGCCGCCCGCGCCGCCGATCGAGATGACGCCGGCCGCGCCGGTCGTGCCGGCGACGCCCGGTCCCCCGCCGCCTTTTCCGGCTGTGCCCGCGCTGTTGCCGCCGTCGCCACCTCGACCGCTGGTCGGGGCGTTCGTTCCGGCGGTACACGCCGCCACGAGCACAGCAGCGAGAAACGAAATCAACGGCCGAGTCGTGCGCAAAGCGGGCCTCCTGCGGACGTGAGTGTCCGGGGCGGCGGCGCGAAGCTCAGGGGCAGCGGGTCGATTTTTCAGACCTAATCCCGCGATTTCGCCGTACAAAGAGCCTTCCGGCGGGTGCCGGGCAACTAGTGGGAGCCCCATGACGACGTCCACCATTCCGGCAACCGGGTCACTCGCGAACTCCATCGGCCGCTACCGCTGGGTGATCTGCGGCCTGCTGTTCCTGGCCACGACGATCAACTACATCGACCGACAGGTCCTGGCGCTGATCAAGGGCACGCTGGACACCGAGCTCGGCTGGACCAACACGCAGTTTGGCTGGACGAACGCAGCGTTCCAGCTCGCCTATGCGGTCAGCCTGTTCCTCTTCGGCTGGTTCATCGATCGCAAGGGCGTGAAGATCGGTTACGCAGTCTCGATCGCTGCGTGGAGCTTGGCCGCCGCCGCCCACGCGCTGGTCGGCAGCGTCAACGGATTCATCGCCGCGCGCGTCGCGCTGGGGATCGGCGAAGGCGGCAACTTCCCGTCGTCGATCAAGGCCGTCGCTCACTGGTTTCCGAAACGCGAGCGCGCGTTCGCGACGGCGTTGTTCAATTCGGGCTCGAACGTCGGGGCGATCGTCGCGCCCGCGATCGTCCCGGTGATCGCCGCCGCCTGGGGTTGGCGCGCGGCGTTCGTCGTGATGGGCGTGATCGGGTTTCTGTGGCTGTTCCTCTGGTTCCCCTTCTACGACGACCCCGAGAAGTCGAAGCGCCTGTCCGCCGGCGAGCTAGATTATATTCGCTCGGACAGCGCGCTCGAGAGGAGCGGCGAGGCGAAGATGGGCTGGGGCGCGATCCTCGGTTATCGCCAGGCCTGGTCGTTCATCGTCGGCAAGCTGCTCACCGATCCGGTCTGGTGGTTCTTCCTCACCTGGCTCCCCGACCTGTTCAAGAAGAAGTGGGGGCTCGACATCAAGAAGAGCTGGGTCCACCTGGTGACGATCTACGCGATCATCACCGTGCTCAGCATCGTCGGCGGCTGGCTGACGGGATATTTCGCGCGGCGCGGCTGGAGCGTCACGCGTTCGCGCAAGACCGCGATGTTCATCTTCGCCTGCTGCGTGCTGCCGATCTTCTTCGTGACGAAGGTCGAGCCGTGGCCGGCGGTGCTGCTGATCGGCATCGCGGGCGCGGCGCACCAGGCCTGGTCGGCCAACCTGTTCACGACCACGTCCGACATGTTCCCGAAGCGGGCGGTGGCGTCGGTGGTGGGTGTCGGTGGGATGGCCGGCGGGCTCGGCGGGTTCGCCTTTCCAATCTTCGCCGGCGCGTTGCTGGACAAGATGGGAACGGCCGGATACGCCACGCTTTTCGGTATTTGCGGCTCGGCCTACCTGCTGGCTTTCGGCCTCAACCACCTACTGGCGCCTAAATTTGAGCCGATCGAGATCCCGTCGGGACACTAAGCCCGACGAGGATCGCTGCATGGCGGGACACGTCGCACGCTTTCGCCTTCTGCTCGCGGGAACGCTGTGCGTCGGCGTCGGCGCCTGCCTGAGCAC
>Ga0068865_100002710_pt1 | contig 10509 bp, 9 predicted proteins | sample KBSMisM12_FD_75293 | JGI IMG/M metagenome (GOLD analysis project Ga0068865, IMG submission 75293) | Miscanthus rhizosphere microbial communities from Kellogg Biological Station, Michigan, USA - KBS Miscanthus M1-2 | ecosystem: Host-associated > Plants > Roots > Rhizosphere > Soil ...
GAGATGAAGTTCTCCTTCTGCGTCGCGCCTTACAAGGGCGAGCCCGCACTTTGAGGTGCCGGGGTCGATCGCAAGAACGGTCTTCGATATTTCCATAGGCTAGCGAACGCGGAGATGAATTACAAGCGGATCGCCTGCGCGGGTATCGGCCGTCGCGATCGCAGAAACTTTCATCGGTTTCCCTGCATCCATCACTTGATGCGCGGCTTGAATAATTTCTGATAGCGAAACTGCACCAAACTGTTCCTCCTGTCCGAACACTGGAATCATTTGATCCTTGAGGGCCTTCCGCTTGACGGTGTTGGTCAGGAAGTCGGTGATCTTCTCAATGATCGCGATTTCTGTTCCAGTCCCGTTAACCGTAAATTCAGCAATCTTCTCGTCGTGATGATAGACGAGCGGATTTCCATAAGCCTGAACGCTTAGCGGTACCCACTCGCCCATAAAAGTGTTCGCGAAAGTTGTCACAACTAGAACCAGGTCGTCATTCTGATTGGTGATGCCCTGGGTTATCGTTGATTCAACAATTGAAGGAGGAAGGCGATTGCCCTTGGAATCGGTACGGGGCGCGAGGCTCGCGGCGAACGGCCCAGTTTCTTCGGGGTGGGCCTTGGCTCCCTTGCCAGTTGCAAAGGTTTCGGCTTGTCGCATGAGGCTAGCAAAGAGGCCGCGTGCCTGCTCCGCGGTGGAATGGGCGGGTATTCGGACGCGCGCTACTTCATCTCCCGCTCCGAGAATCTCGGAAGTTGTGCGGGTGGAGTTCACATTGGCGTTATAAAAACCGGCAAACACGTTGGCTTGGTCGCGCGCGCGATCTCGATCACGCTCCGCTTGTTTCAGATCGGTTTGCGCAGCATCCAGGCTGAGTTTTGCTGCCTCGAGACTAGAGTTTGTTTTGTCCAGCTGATCTTGCGCAGCTGCAATTTGGCTATTTAGAACATTATTCTTCTTCGAAACGGCGTCGTTTTGTTGAAGGATAATGCCGTTCTGCTTGTAGGCTTCCTTAGTCTGTTTGTTGAGTTCGTCGTAGGATGCACGAAGGGTTTTGTAGTTTCCCTGTAGTGACAAGAGTCGAGCGTTTGCGGCCTTAAATTCCTTGTCGGTGGTTGCCAACAAGAGTTGCTTTGATGCGAGGGTAGCTTGCATCCCGCGGAACCGTTCCGCAAAGTGAGCTACCTCACTGGACAAGGCTGTGACGTGTGCGTTGAGAGTTTTGGCCGACGCCACTAACTTTGCGCGAGTTGAAGTAAGGTCTCGATTCTTGGCATTGAGGGACTTGTTCTGAGTCTGTAGCTCGGCGTTAACTTTCGTCTTTGCCTCAACGTCCTTCGTAAGATTGTCCTTTGCGATTTGCAACTGTTTGCTATCTTCGATCGCTTGCTGTCCCTTCAGAATCCATTGCCGCACATCATTGCTAACCGCCGCGACTAGCAACACTGTGATAAGGGGAATAAGCATGCCCGCGATGACGGTGATCATCGTGGCCGTGTGGCGTGGGCGGAGGCCGAAGAGGGTCAGGCGTTTCTTGCCCAGAGTTCGGCCGAGCTTGTCGGCCATCAAAGCCACCAAGCCTCCTGCGAGGATCATTGCTAACAGAAACCCGATGCTGGTTAGCAATTAAGTTCCTTCACTCCTTGATCAAGTCTGCGTTCCATGCTCTGAATAGGACGGCCCCGGCGGAACCGCTAAACGGGTGCGTTATCCGTTCCTTCGCCAGATTATTACGCCAGCGGCTATGAGTCCTATCACCAATGGCGTGAAGCTCGCAACATATGCCGGTATGGCACCGCCCATAGCGTACACGCTCATCAGGTTCGCCAGCATCACGTAGGCGGCGATGATGCCGATAGACGTGGCAAATCCGCTAGCGGCCCCGGTTCGGACGTTTCTGATGCCGAGAGGGGCTCCAAGGAGGCCGTAGACGAGGGCAGCCAGGGGGAGGGCGAACTTATTCCAGAAGCCAAATTCCAGGTTGGCGATCTGCTTTTTCATGGTGTCGCCATTCGCCTTAGCCTCTTGAATCTGCTTCAACATTTCTTTGGCGCTGAAGCCATCGAGGTTCTTCAGGTTTTGGCGAAGCAAGTCTTGGGGGGTGGCTTGGAGCCTCGCAACTTCTTGGGGCCAGGTGTCGCCGGTCAGTTCGGCGCTGTAGGACCCATCGACCGCAGTGATGTGGCTGCCGCCGATGATACGCCAGTTTTGTCCGTCTGTGTTCTGGAATACGGGGGCGAGCAGAACGAAGGTCGGTTTCTCATCTTTCCCGTAGGAGGTGATGGTGACGCCTTGGAGGGTTCGGCTCGAGAGATTAAAGTCGAGGGCGGAGATCAGCGCGGTGACTCGTCCCTTATCTTTCATGACAAAGGCGAGCGGTTGATCGCCGTTGGCGTGGATCTGAGTGACGATCTTGTCTTGAATCGCGAGACCCTTGAGAGTTGCGGGTGGGACGATGATCTCATTAAGAGCGAACGAGATAATCGCGACGGCGGCCGAGAAGTAGGTGACGGGCCGCATCATACGGAGCACGGAAACGCCTGCCGCGCGCATGGCGATGATCTCGCTGTCCGAACTTAATCGGCCAAAGGACAGCAACGCGGCGAGGAGGATCGACATCGGAAAGGTCTTGATGATCACGCCCGGGAGAATGAGCAAGGTCAACTCCACGATCATTCCGATGGGGGCGCCTTGCACCAGATAGTTTGAGAACTGGAAGAGGAAGTTGCCGGCGAAGACGATGACGGAGAACATTCCGACACCAAAGCACCATGGGCCAATGATTTCGCGATAGACAACGGCGTCAAGGCGCTTCATACAACACGCCTCGCTTCGTTATTTGCGATTATCTCGGATCTTGGATCTAGGATCTCGGATCTTCTCAAGATGTGCCTTCACCTTCGTGATCTTCGTTTTCCTTTTTCGCGACTTCTGCTTCGACCTGTCGGACTTCAAAAGGATCACTGCCAAATTGCTGGCCGAGGTAATGCTTTCGGACAAGATCGTTGCCTGCGATTTGTTCGCCGGATCCGGAAGCAATGATGTGGCCGTCGATGAGGATGTAATTTCGATCTGTGATCCTCAGAGTTGCGGAGACGTTGTGATCGGTGATGAGGATTCCGATTCCGCGCTGCTTCAGCGCTTTGATGATGAGCTGCAGCTCTTCGATGGTCACGGGGTCGATGCCCGTGAAGGGCTCGTCCAGGAGAATGAATTTTGGATCGCTCGCAAGGGCACGGGCAATTTCCACGCGGCGGCGCTCACCACCGGAGAGCACGTTGCCGGTGCTGTTTTTGATTTTCTGGATGTGGAGTTCGGTGAGAAGCACATCGATCTTAGATTCGATTTCGCTCTTCGATAGACCTCGAAGCTCGAGCACTAAGCGCAAATTGTCTTTGACGGTCAGCTTTCGGAAGACGCTTGCCTCTTGAGGCAAGTAACCGATTCCCGCGCGCGCACGCTTATACATTGGCCAGTTGGTGATCTCGGTGTTATCGAGCATGACCTTGCCAGCGTTTGGTTTGACCAAACCGGTGGTCATATAGAAAGTGGTGGTTTTGCCCGCGCCGTTCGGGCCTAGAAGTCCGACGATCTCCCCTTGCGAGACATCGAAGGAAACGCCTTGCACGACTTGCCGGCCCTTGTATGCCTTGACGAGTCCTTCACCGGTGATCTTCACTTAGGCGGCTCCTGGTGCATCGTTGTTTTCGCGGGCGATCCAGCGATGTCGATCTTAATGGGCTTAAGGTTTTCATCCACGGTGACGATTACGTTATCGGCAGAGATGTCACCTGATGCGGCAGGTCCCTTGCTTGTTAGGGTTACGTTTCCGTTCATCGTGATCGTTCGCGGATCCTTCGTGAAATCGAACTTCAAATGATCGGCTTTGCCATCAAACGTTGTCGATTGCAGGACCCCTCCCGCAGGAGTAGCGTCGCTCTTTCCAGAGTAGGTGACCGGACCTGAAAGTTCTCCGGTTTTGAGGGGTGAAGCGCCCGGTGCCGCATTGACAAACAGGGTCACAAAGCCGGAGGCACCTGTAAGGTGGAGGACTCGCGCGTAGTCAGTCTTCGTATTGTCTTTATTGGTGGCGACTCCGTTGCTTTGGGAGTCGATCGTTACTGCGCCGGGGAATTCCATCCGTCCGTCCGATGATGTCCCCGTGTATTTGAACAGCTCACTTTGCACCTGCGTCTTGGAAATGCCATCCGGCTTTTGGGTGGAGTCGCGTCTTTGTGATGCGTATTCGTAGGCGAGTTGCGAGTCGACCGATAAGGACGCATTGCCGCTGATGGTTGCTTCTTTCAGAAAGTAGTTTCCGGAACCATCTTTTTGGGTAGTGCCTTCCGCGCTCGTTCCCACGACTACCGTTCCACTCGATTTCATTTCAATCCGGACGGGAGCTCCTGCTCCCTTGAATGCGACTCCACCATTTTCCAGGGTTGCGTCAAATGATTTGAATCCGCTAAGAGTGAAATCTTGGTCGTGATAATTGACGACGATTTGGGCAAAGGCCAGGGTTGCTAGTGCCGCTGTTGGAATTGCGGCGATCTTCTTCCACCCGTTCAGGGTCAGGCAGCGCGGCAATCGTGTGGATTTCAATTTGCTCCTCCCTGGCTGACTCTCACCGAGGCGATCTGCCCCTGACTGTTCAAGACGAGGACGACGCGGTCTGCGCCTCGCAACTCGCCTAGCGTGCTCTGTCCGTTCCCGATTACGTTGACGCCGCCTGACAAAGTGACGGTATGGGCGGGATTGTCGATCGTCAGTTTTGAGCCGGTCGCAGTGATCGTGCCGCCGTTTGTGTTTTGCTGCACGGCTTCAATGCGGACAGGGCCGGTCAACGTAGCGGTGCGGAGGCCGTTGCCGGATCCCTTCGCGCTCGGATCGAGATTCGCGACACCGCCGCCACCTGTTACGGTTGTGGTGCCAGTGGACGAGCGGCTTACGATCTTCGTCGAGCCGGTTAGCGTTAGTTTTGAAGATTGTCCAGTTGAAGTGTAAGTGCCCGTTGCGGCGGTGATATCGGTATTGCCTCCGGCGCCACTCTTGATTGCGGTCACTCCGCCTGTTGCAACCGCTTTGCCGATCTTCGTTTTCGTCTTGGTGTTTGCATCGCACACCACGGATGGGGCCTGAATGGTGAGGCCGTCGTTCAATGACTTGATGACAACCGGCGAACCCTTCAAGACCATGTGCACTTGATTCGCAGATGTTTGCTCCACGAGACCGCTTTTTGCGCGGACGCTCATCGCGCCACTCTTATCGCGATAGGTGAAAAGTTGTTGGGCAAGCGCGATTGCACCGAGACTCATCATCGAAAGCAAGATTAACTTTTTCATTTGCTCGGAAATAGGTCGGGTGTGCCAAAGGTTTTCAGATCGGGAGTTGCCCACACTTCCTTCAATCCCGTGACCGCTCCCCATGGGCCGTCAACCTCGACATTGCCGGTGGCTTTTACGAGAGGCGGCGTATCTTTAGACGCGTAATGGATGTGGTCGCATCGAAGGGTGACCTTTTGGGTCAGGGAAATGACGACCACGTTTTTGTCGACATCGATGTCGCCTTTCTTCTGGTTAGCGTGGGCGGCGGCGGATTGGAATCGGCTTGCTTCGACGCCGTCTTGGAAAAATGAGCCGTGGGTGCCCTTCATATCGGAGATCGTTTCCCCGCCAGGTTTGAAGGTGAACTGAACGGTCTCCCAGGTCACGGACCAGGAGTGCTTTTTAGGTTCATCTTGAGTCCAACCGTAGGCAGTGCCGCCTTGTGAATTAATGACTTGGGTTTGATCTTCTTCATCTTTCTTCGTGGATGAAGTCGCGTCCTTCGATTTGCTTTTCGGTTTAGAGTTTCCAGAGCAACCGAGGGAAGCGGCGAGGGTCACGCTTAGGATGAGAGCACCGGCAATTCGGATGATGCTGCCCTCCTGGCGAATTTGCCCGCGTGCTCGCCGGCCAACTGGCCGCATGCAGCTGCGATGTCGTGGCCACGTTCCACGCGCTCCGTCACATTAACACCGCGTGATTCTAATTCTCTTCGGAATGCTCGCACTCTTTCTCTTCCCGGTCGCGCGAATCCTTGTTCGGTATCGACCCAATTAAATGGAATGAGATTGACGACGCTGGGTGTTCCCTTAATGAGTTTCGCGAGTTCTGCTGCTTGTTCTGGTGTATCGGTTATTTCTTTAATGAGCAGATACTCGATGGTGATCTTTCTTCCCGTCGCACGCTGATACGCTTTCATCGCGCCGATGACATCTTTTACGGGCCACTTTTGGTTGACGGGCATGAGTCGATCGCGGATTTCGTCGATAGGGGAGTGAAGGCTGAGAGCGAGGTGGATCGGAAGTTTTTCTTTCGCCAACTCTCTGATTTGCGGGACGATGCCGACGGTCGAGACGGTGAGGTGGCGATTGCTCAAGCCGATTTCGTTGTGAAGAATCTCGAGCGACTTAAGGACGTTGGGGAGATTGAGAAGCGGCTCCCCCATACCCATGAATACGACGTGGCTGATTCGTCTTTCGCTGAGTCCCTGAAGGAGCAGATATTGGCCGACGATCTCTCCTGCTGTCAAATTGCGGTCGAATCCGCCGAGCCCGGTCGCGCAGAACTTGCAACCCATGGGGCAGCCGACTTGGCTCGAGATGCAACAGGAGACGCGATCTTCATACGGGAGCAGAACGCATTCAAAAACTTGGTTGTCGCCGCTGTGGACGAGGAGCTTCTCGACTCCATCGGACGATTTTCGGTGCGAAGCGACCTGAAGGGGGTTGATTAGAAATTCGTTTTGGAGGTCTTCGCGAAGGTCCTTAGGGATGTTGCGGATTTCTTCGAATGAGGAAACGGCGCGCTCATAAATCGCTTGGGCGATTTGAGTGGCGCGCATCTTCGCGCCGGAGCGCTCTCCGAGAGCCTGCTGAATCTCCTCGCGAGTCATGCCGACCAAGGTCTGGCGAGGTTGGCTCACAGGGGAAGTGTACCGACTGACCTTTTGTTTGTTTGAGCAGCCGGGACTCGAAGTTTGCCGTGATGGAATTTAGTGAGAAAGGGATACATAAAAGTCGTTTTGAACCCGAATTGGCTTGATGGACAACCAATTAACGGGAAAGGCACCCATAAAAAGTTGAGCCGGGCAACCCTGTGGTAGGGGGTTTGGCGTCATGGACCGCTTTACTCGACTCATCACCCTCATTGTAGGCTCTATTTCTTCATAAATATAGACTAATGTCTGCTAATCCGATAGCAAATATTTTTAACAGGGCACGATCTACTAAAGTTCAGTTGTTGCTGTAGAGTAACGGAAGAGGCCCTCACCATGAAGAACACGAAGTCAGCCTTTGTTCTCGTCGGCTTGATTGGCATGAGCTGCTTAGCGAATGCCGACTACATCTACAAGACGCAAATCACCCTGATGCCTGAGTCTGGGGTGGACATCAAAGCCAAGGTCGAGGAGCGGCTCGACATGCTTCGCAGGACCGGTCAGAGCGCCGAGGTGATCGAAAGGAACCGCGCGGGGATTGAGAAGGTTTGCGAGCAAGAAGCGGCCGGATTAGTCACTGAGGGGACGACGACGATCTCTTCTTATGGAGACATGTCCTATGTCAGCATGCCAGTGCCGAACCTTTCCAACCCAGGGAGTCCGGGTCAGTTGGTTCAGCTTTACGATGGGGTGAACACCTACGAACCGATAGGATCCAACTCGGTTGGTTCGATCTATTCCGGAAGGTCGACCTTCCTCTCTTCCGTTCCTGACAAGTTGCTCCTTTGGAGACGCGCAGAACCTACGAAATTGGTTGGAAGCGGTGTCGCTGGGTCCTCGCACTTCAAGACGAGCGAAGTTGCGATCAATTCGGATTTCTCGTTGCTGATGAAGACGATGTATTCAAAGAATGATCGGATCGAATCGATCGATATGTTATTTCCCAAGGATCCAACTGGATGCGCTTTGACTCACTATGCGGTCGGTGCCTACGACGAACACGGAATCCCGACGAACATCAAGATAACGTACTTTGATCGAGCGACATCAAAGCCGCGGCGTACGGACGAATATTGGTTGACCGATACCAACGATGAAGCCCCTCGTACCGTTGCAGACATTTTCAAATCTGGAGATGAGGTGATCGACATGCGGCTGGGCAAGGATCTAGACAAACAGGTGCCGTACACGTGGGAAGGTTCTTTGCCCTCTTTGGATGAGTTGAAGACTCGGCTTGCGGAAAAGGAAGCGGTGTCTCATCCTCCAGTGATGCCGATCGCGCTTGGTGGCCTGGCGATTTGCGGGAGTATCGCGCGAAAGCGGAGACGCTTCGGATCAAGATAGTCCTGGTCCAGTTCCGAGTCGGCCCGAACTCAACTTCTGACCTAAAGCGTCGTCTGAGCCTGTGGGTTTCTTGGCATCAACCGCTGCCTGATGAGTTCGAAATTGGGACCCGGGAACTCAGAGGGGCGTAGGAACTGCTATATCCCTTAGAAACTCCAACTTAAAAAGGATTGCTATGAAAAAAACAGTTATCGCGGTCGTGTTTGCCAGCTTCGTGGGAGTGTTTGGCGCCCTGGAGGCTGACCACCTTCTCGTTCGCGGCGGCAAATCACCAGTCGTTTCTTCCTCGACGCCAGATACATCGCGGCTATTTCCCGTTTCCTATGCGCCCGGAGTGGCGGCTGCGCCGTTTGACTTTAGCGCAGCAGCCAAGCGGGTGAGCGGATCCGTGGTGAGCGTGGACCAGTATTCCGATGTGCCCGACATGATGGGCGATTCGATGGGAATTCAGAAGACGGGCACCGGTTCGGGTGTTGTCATTTCTGATTCCGGTTTGATCGTGACGAACAATCACGTGGTCGCGGGTGCAAAGCGCGTGGTCGTCCGCACGAACGACAATAAGTCTTACGATGCGAAAGTGTTGGGCACGGACTCGCGCGCGGATCTCGCCGTGATTCAAGTTCCCGCGAAGGACCTCCAGCCAATCGAAACGGGATCGAACAGTGATCTCGCAGTGGGTCAATGGGTGATGGCGGTGGGTAACCCGCTCAACTTGGGCGATACGGTGACGGTGGGCGTCATCAGCTCGCTAGGACGCGATCTACCGATTGGCGAGCGCGGCATGGTGGGCGCGATCCAGACGGATGCTTCGATCAATCCGGGCAACTCGGGCGGAGCGCTTTGCGATTCTCAAGGTCGGTTGATCGGCATTAATGCTGCAATCGAAAGTGGCACGGGCCAGAGCATCGGCATCGGCTTTGCAATCCCGGTCGATCGAGTGAAGTCCGTTGTGAGCGACATCATCAAATTCGGTTATGTCAAATACGCGGGCCTTGGGATCACCTACAACCCACGATGGGATGGCATTTTGGCGAGCGACCAGATGCGCGCTCAGCTTGGCGAATACATCCACGTTTCCGATCTTCCCAACCATGGCGTGGTCGTGATCGACGCCACGGGCGGAGCAGCTCAAGCAGGCATCGCCAAGTACGATGTGATCGAGGCGATCGACGGTCAGAGGATTGACTCAAACCTGGACTTGAACAAGGCCACGATCCTGAAAAAGCCGGGCGAAACAATCAAGGTCAGCCTGTGGTCTCATGGCAAGACGGTCGTCAAGAGTATCGTTCTCCAGGAGCTTCCGAAACCTCTCGTAGGGCAGTAACCTTGCGGTTGTTGCAAAAATACGGGCCTAGGTCCGAAGCAAACGGAATGGGCACAGCGTTAGAATAATAAGCGGGCGGTTCAAAAGGGCCGCCCTTGCTTTTTATAAAATTACATGTCGCTTCACACCGACGGACTTACACAGTTCTTAGAAGTTCTTCCGGCTGTTGTGAGAGAGCGCCTCGAGCGCGCTGAAGACCTAGACTCTTTAGTCGAGGTCGTTCTCGATTACGGCCGACCCGCAGAAGCCCGCTACCGCGATCGCGTAGAGCGTTGGGCGGACGTTGTCGTGTCTGAACACGACCTCGCCTACGTCGAGAAATGCATCGGGGTTTTTGGCTCAGATAACCGCGCAGGAATTGAAAGAACTCTTCACCGCATCTCTGCGATCCGCAATCGCGTGGGCAAGATCATCGGATTGACTTGCCGCGTGGGTCGCGCGCTGGAAGGAACGATCGACATCATCGATGACATCGTTCGATCAGGACAGTCGATTCTGTTGCTTGGAAAGCCTGGCGTCGGAAAGACGACGAAGTTGCGTGAAGTCGCTCGCGTACTCGCGGATGAAGTGAATAAGCGCGTCGTGATTGTCGATACCTCCAACGAGATTGGTGGCGATGGCGACGTGCCTCATCCAGGAATTGGATCTGCGCGGCGAATGCAGGTTCGCACGGCGGCAGAACAGCATGCGGTGATGATTGAGGCGGTGGAGAACCACATGCCCGAGGTCATCGTGATCGACGAGATCGGAACTGAAGCGGAAGCGCAAGCGGCGCGCACAATCGCCGAGCGCGGCGTGCAGTTGGTCGGAACCGCACACGGACAGACGTTAGAAAACTTAATGCTCAATCCGACGTTGGCGGATTTGATCGG
>Ga0068865_100002716_pt1 | contig 10503 bp, 10 predicted proteins | sample KBSMisM12_FD_75293 | JGI IMG/M metagenome (GOLD analysis project Ga0068865, IMG submission 75293) | Miscanthus rhizosphere microbial communities from Kellogg Biological Station, Michigan, USA - KBS Miscanthus M1-2 | ecosystem: Host-associated > Plants > Roots > Rhizosphere > Soil ...
GCGTCGGTGGCGGCGCGGATGGCGCCCTCCACTTCGACAAATTCACTGGGGCTCAACTGGTTCATGCGGCGGCCATTATAAAGACAGATGCTTCAGCGCCAAAGCGGCGGCTGTTTCGCCTGATCTGAGTGCCCCTTCGATGGTGGCCGGCAATCCGGTCTGGACCCAATCGCCGGCCAGGAACAGGTTGTTCCACTGGGTTTTTGTGGACGGGCGGCGGGCATCCTGCTGCGGTGTTGCGGCAAATGTGGCGCGCTTTTCCTTGACGATTTGCCACGCTGGCAAAGGCGCTGTGATCCCCAGCGCCTTGGTGACATCGGCCCAGATGCGAACGGCAAGCGCTTCCCGGTCCTGGTCCACAATGGCATCCGCCGCGGAAATGGTGACCGAGATGCGGTCGGGGAAAGAGAAAATCCATTCCGCTGTCCCGCCGATCACTCCCAGCATGGGCGGCGCATTTGGCGGCGCCGGCATTTTGAAATGGGCGTTGACGATGGCGCGGAAATCATTGGGCACGGTAAGGCCCGGAACAAGGTCCGCCGCCGCCCAAGGCGGCACCGCCATAACCACAGCGTCATTGGGCGAAAGAGGCAGCACGGCCTCGCCGGATTCCAAGGCCGTGACCCGGCTGCCGTCGAAGGTGATACCGCGTAGCCGCGTTCCCAATTGCACCGATGCGTCACGGCTTTTCAGGAAGGAGAGCGCCGGATCGACAAAACCCGCCGCCAAGGTGGGATGGGCAATACGGGGGCGGCAAGCGCGTCCCCCCGCCATCAGGCTTTGGCGCAGGATGGAAGCCGCCAGAACGGCCGAACCCTCTTCCGGCTGCGTGTTCAACGCCGCCAACAGATAAGGCTGTATCAGCCGCCGCCACAGAGGCCCGCGCTTTTTGACAGTCGCGCCGATGCTGGCACTCTTGTCCGCCCATAGCAGCGGCGCACAGGCGAGATAATCCAGTACGCGCGTGCCGGGGACGCGGCGTGCCGGAGAAAGCACCCACAAGGGGACCGGGCCATCGCTCAGCGCCACCCGCCAATGCAAGTCATCCCGAAGATCGGTAAAATCGACATTTGCCTTGTCCGGTCCTTGCAATGCCTGCGCGGTTCCGATGCGTTTGACATAGGCGTTGACGGCACGGTTGCCCGACAACACCAGATGATTGCCGTTGTCGATCACCCCGCCAATGGCGGAGTCAAAATAGGAGCGGCAGCGTCCGCCCGCCTGCCCGGCTGCTTCGATCAGGGTAACCGAAACGCCCTGCGCCGCCAGGATGGTGGCCGCCGACAAGCCGGAAAGGCCTGCGCCGATGACATATGCTTTGGGGCGCGCCTCGCCGGACATGGTCATGGACAGGTCACGAAAAGAGTCCTTGGCGCAGCACCAGTGACAACAGTTTGGACTTGGGCAAAGACACGCGCTGGCGCGGCGGCGCGAAACCACGTGCTTCGCTTTGGCGCAGGATTTCGGCATAGACCGCGCCCATCAGGCGCGGTGTTTTGATCCGCCCCTTGGGCCGCGCGGAGAGAATGCGCTGCGCTTCGTCATAATGCTGATGCGCCAGCTTGGCGACCTGGCGGCAGACCGCGTCGATCTGCGGCTGGGCCACAATCGCTTGCGGGTCCATCTGGCGGCAGCAATCCATCTTTTCCAGGTACTCGCGCGGCAGATACAGCCGCCCTACCGCCGCATCTTCGTCGATATCGCGCAGGATGTTGGTGAGCTGCAGCGCCCGCCCCAGATGATGCGCCAATTGGAATCCGGGCCCCTCGTCCATCCCAAACACTTTGATGGAGAGACGTCCCACCGCGCTGGCCACCCGGTCGCAATAGAGATCGAGAGTGGCAAGGTCCGGCGCGACAATGTCTTCCGCCACGTCCATGTCCATGCCGTCCAACACGGCAAGGAAATCCTCCAACCTCAGGCCATAATGTGCGACGGCGGGCGCGAGGAACCGCACCAATGGCGATACCGTGCCGGCATATAGCCCGCGCAGATCGTCGCGCCATTGCTCCAGCTTCTGGTGCCGTTCGGCCCGCGTGCCCACCCCGTCATCGGCAATGTCGTCCACCTTGCGGCAAAAGGCATAGATGGCGAACATGGCGTCGCGTTCTTCCGCCGGCATCAGCCGCATGGCGATATAAAAAGAACTGCCGCTGGCTTTTTTCTTCACGGCCTTGGCGGCGGGCGCGCCGATATTTTCTGCGTTGGTCATTTGTTTCTTGATCGAGTGAGGCGCATCAGCGCAAAAGCGGGAAAGCGTTTCAAAAATAGAGCCAGGACATCCGTCTTGGAATGGTGTACGGGCTGGGACAAAGGATCACGGTTCATCAGCATGATGTTGAGGTCATCGGCCAGAGTCTGAATCAGGTCGACTTCCAGCGCCAGTCTTCCATCCTGGATACCGCGGGCAAAGGGGCGTGAGGTCTCCAGCAATTCGGCATTCTTGCGCGCTAGTGCGGAAATGACGCCGGTCAGCGCCGGATTGGCCTTGTCTTGGGCCAAGGCCTCCACGCCGATGCCGGCAGCCACCAACATGGGCTCAGGGATATAGACCCGGTTCAACTCGCGATAATCCTTGGCGCAGTCCTGCAGATGGTTGATCACCTGCAGCGCCGCGCACAATGCATCATTGGCGGGCCATAGCTCGCGCGACTCGCCATGCACATCCAGCACAAAACGGCCCACCGGCATGGCGCTATAGCGGCAATAATCGATCAGATCATCCCAGCCCTGATAGCGTAGCTTGGTGCAGTCGCGGCGGAACGCCTCCAACAGATCCAGTGCGTGGGTGGGCGACAAATTGCGTTCCGCCAAAACGGTGCGCAGCGCCACGCCTTCCGGCACGGCATCGCTTTCGCCGACCAGGCTTTGGCGCATCTGTTCCAGCAGCGCCAATTTTTCTTCCGGCGCGGCAGTGGCGCTGTCAGAGACATCATCAGCAGCGCGCACGAATTTGTAGAAGGCCAATACCGGCGGACGGTTTTTGGGCGCGATCAGGAAAGACGCGACGGGAAAATTCTCGTCAGTATGGCCCTTGCCGGACTGAAGCTCCGCGACGCTACTCATGCCTGCCTCCCGGCATCGGCTTGTGCCCGGCCTTTCCACATCCCGCCCTTGCCCGACCAATGCTGGATCGCCGACTGGAAGGTGAATACGGCATAGAAAACCCCGATCAAGGGCAACGCCACGCCCCATAAGGGCGACAGGCGATAAAAGCGCAGCATGGGCTGATACATCAGCGCCATGATGATCCAAGCCAGCCAGCCGGCCATTTGGGAAATGCCCCAGGCAAACAGCGCCGTCATCACCGGCGCCAGATAGACCATGGTCAGCCCCAACAAGGTGCCGGCCAACACCAACGGCGAATAGCCCAACTGGGCGTAAGCGGTGCGGGTCACCATATGCTGGATATCGGAAACGTGTTCATAGGGCCGCAAACTCGCGGCCCGGTCGGTCAGGCCCAGCCAGATCGACCCTTGTTTTTTCATCGCCCGGCCCAGGGCGCAATCGTCGATGATGTTGTGGCGGATGGCCGCTAGGCCGCCGGCTTTTTCCAATGCCTCGCGCCGCGCCAGCATGCAGCCGCCGGCGGCAGCGGCGACCGGATTTGCCGGATTGTTCACCGCGCCAAAGGGAAACAGCATGTCGAAAAAGAACACAAAGGCAGGAATTAGGAAATGCTCCGCCAGGCTTTTGCAGGACAGGCGCACCATCAGCGACACCAGCACCTTGTTACCTTCCTCCGCCCGCGCCACCAACTGCCGCAGATTGTCGGGCGCATGGCTAATGTCAGCATCGGTGAACCACAGAAAATCGGGCGCGAAAGCGGCGGCATAATCGCTGCCTTGTTTCATCGCCCAAAGCTTTCCGGTCCAGCCCGGCGGCCGCGCGCCTCCCGTCAGCACCGTCAGGCGCTCGGAATTCAGCCGCCGTATCATGGGGCCGGTATCGTCATCGGACTGGTCATCCACCAGCACCACATGAAAAGATCCCGAATAATCCTGGTCCAACAGGCTACCGATGCTGCGTTGAATAACATCCGCCTCATTGCGCGCCGGCACCACCGCCACCACCGAGGGCCAGAGGTGCGGTTCGACAACCGACTTGGTATCGCGTTCGCGCAGCAGCCAGAAACCATTGTGAAACAACAGCAAGTAAAGCCAAATCGCCAGCGGCAAAAAGCCGAACAGAATGCCCGCGATCATCGGAGATACCCATTGTCGCGGAACCAGGTCAGCGCGTCCTGCAGCCCTTCCTTATAGGGCCGGGCGGTAAAGCCCAATTCGCGCTTGGCCTTTTCTGAGCTGAAGAACATGCGATAGCGCGACATGCGCAGCGCATCGGCGGTCAGGAACGGCTCTTTGCCGGTGACGCGGGCAAGCAGTTCGGCGCCCCAGGCCAGCGGAAACAGCGGCGCGCGCGGAAGCTTGATGGTCGGGGCGCGGCGGCCTGAGAAAAAGGCGATATCGCCCAGCATGGTTTCCAACGCGACATCGGTTCCGCCCAGAATGTAATTTTCTCCGATACGGCCTTTGTCCAATGCCAACAGATGGCCTTCGGCGACGTCATCCACATGCACCAGATTGAGGCCGGTGTCGACAAAAGCGGGCATGCGCCCCGTCGCGGCTTCGACAATCACCCGCCCCGTGGGCGTGGGCTTGACGTCACGCGGGCCGATGGGCGTGGACGGCGCAACAATCACCGCCGGAAGTTTTTCCACTGCGATCAGGCGTTCCACTTCCCGTTCGGCCACCAGCTTGCTGCGCTTATAGGCGCCGATCACGCTTTGTGGTGTGTGGCGGGAGGTTTCGTCGACCGCGCTGTCGCCCGGCTTCAAGGCCGCAACAGACGAGGTATAGACCACCTTTTCCACACCGGCCTTCAGGGCGCCGCCCATGGTGGCACGGGCGCCCAAAAAATTGTTGCGCTCGATCTCGCCCGGATCGCGTGCCCATAACCGATAGTCGGCGGCGACATGAAATAGATAGCGCGCGCCTTTGAGCGCCGCGGTCATCGAGCCTTCATCGCGCATATCGCCGATGACGGGTTCGCAATGCAGGCCGGAGATATTGACCCGCGACGCGGTGGGCCGCATCAGCACCCGCACTTGCAGGCCGCGTTTGACCAAGGCGCGCGCGACGGCAGACCCAACAAACCCCGATGCTCCGGTGACCAGCGCGATGTCACTCATGCGTCACCGTCCGCTCGCCCAAGCTCGCGGCGCTCGCCGCTCTCGCCGGTCCACCGGACCCGCTCGTTCGCTCCGCGAACGCGGCTCGCCCCTCTACCCCCTGCCAATACAGCAGCGCCGGCACGCCCAGCACAATCTCTCGCGCGCGCTTCAGTAGCGACACCGCCACTCCCATTTCCGCCGGCAGCCCGAACAGCGGCGCCAGCATGGCATAGCCCCATTCCTGGACCCCAATGGCGGCGGGTACCGGCGCGGCGATACTGCGCAAGGTGCAGAGCAAGGCTTCCAGCGCCACTGCATTCAAAAAGCCGATGCGGCCGCCGACCAGCCGGAAAGAGATGTAGGTGCCCACCCCGGCGCCAATCCAAGCCAACAAATGCAAGGCCGCCGACGCCGCCAGACGCGGCGGAGAATCATAAAGCTCCAGGATTGCGTCATGAAACGAGACGCCGGATTGCACTTTCGGGAAAAAGCGCTGCGCCATGCGTTCGGCAAAAGCCGCGCCTTTCTTTTGCAGGAAGATCAACAGAGCGATGCCCGGCACCGCCAGCAGCAACACCGCCAGCATGGCCTGGGTCAGCGGACCGGAGCCTTCCAGATGGCGGAACTGGGTAATGCCGATCCCCAGCCCGAAAGCCAGAAACACCACCTGCGCCATCGCCTCGGTGGTGGCGTCACCGGCCACCGAGGCCGCGGCATGGGCGGGCGACATACCCTTGAGCACCATCAGCCGCGCGGCAGCCACCATGCCGCCCACCGGCGAGAAAGGCGAAATCTCGGCAATGGAATCGCGCACCAGCCGGGCGATATAGAATTCCCGCAACCGAAGGCGCTGGGGCGGCGGCAGTAAAAAATACCAGGCGAAGGCCAGGCTTACGAACACGACCAGCGCAAAAAGACAAAGCAGCGCCAAGCCGCCGAAACCGGCGCGGGCGACCGCCGAGAAGATGGAATCAAAACCGATCTGCCAGATCAGATAGACGACCGCGACCAGGCCGGCCAGCAGCGCCACGGCGACCCCGATCTTTGGCGCCCACTTCATTACGCCGGCAGCGGCTTGGCGCGGAAGCTCCACAGCCGCATGGCGCCCAGCGCGGTTTCCGCCAATTGGGGCAGGAAGCTGGGACGCAGCAACTCCTTGTCGAACACGCCCATGCGGCGGCGGTTCTCGGAATAGCAATCTTCCAGGAAGCGGCGGAAGGTGAAACCGTCCAGGAACACCGATGCCTGAGTGGCGGTGAATTCCTTGCCGTCGTTCAAGTCCTTGCCGCGCTTGGCGGTGCCGATCATGCGGCCCAAGGCGCGCATGTAGTAGCGGAAGTCCGTGAGCGGCAGCAGCAGCCGGGCGAACACGCCCTTCTGTGCCTGATTATACGCCATCCAGTTGACGAAAAAGACGATGTGGCGAGTCTCTTCGTACATCAGGGTCTCGAAGATAGTGAACATTTCCTTGGGCAGGAATTGGGACTGCATAGCGATCTTGAAGACGCCAAAGCCCAGAAAAGAATCCATGCATTCGCCGAAGCCGAAATCCTTGAAGCGGGTCTCGACATTGTCGCTGACATCTTCCAGCGGGCGCTCGGCGGCATCGATGCCGTATTTGTCGATCATCACCCGGATCAGCTTGGCATGGCGGGCTTCCTCGAAACCCTGCATCGCCACGGCTTCCTTCATCACCGGGTCTTTGATGGTCTTGACGAACTCCGCCACGATGGCGCCAGCGCGCCGCTCGGTATAGAAAACCTCTTCCCAGAAAGGCACGGATTTCAGCCGTTGTAGGGCGTTGTCGTCCAAATCCGGCCAGGGCAACGTCTCCGGATCGAATTCGGTATAGGTCTGCATGAAGTGGCGACAGAAGGTGTCGCGATGCTCGGGAGATCCGATTTTCATTACGCGGCCTTCTTTTTGGGCCCAACGAACTTCAACGCCAGCCGCGCTATGAAAGGCACAAAACGCGGCCGCTTCAGGCGATTATCATATGGCTTCAGGCGGCGATCATTCTCGGCCACGCAAAGGGCGATCAACCCGCCGACATCGACATCCGAGCCCAACTGTTCCGCACCGCTGAGAGTGAAGTTGTTGTCTTGCTGGCCGTTGGAAACGTCCGAGGCGATGCCCATGCGCTCATAGATCAAAAATATCCAAACCGCGAACACCTTGAGTTCGAAATAGGGCCGGCGCCACAACGGCATATTGCGGCGATGCCAGGCGACCCAATTGACGAAGAACAAGATGTGACGCGCTTCCTCATTTACGACGGGATCAAAGGTCTGGACCAGTTCGGGAGGAAAATAACCAGTGTCCTTGGCGGCCTTGAACAGGCCGAAGGCGAAGAAGGAATCGATGCACTCGCTATAGCCGGTGACCATGAAGGCCCATTCCGGGTCTTTCGGTTTTTCGTAAACGGGTTCGGGCGCCAGCTTGATGCCATAGGCCTCGACCAGATTGGCCAGCACATGGCGGTGGCGGCGTTCCTCAAAACCGTTCAGCTCGATCGCCTTGCGCAGCAAGGGATCGGGCACGCTCTCGGCATAGGTGCAGACATTTAACCCGGCCCGATTCTCGGTCTGGACCGCGATGTCCCAGATCGGCAGCGAGGTAATGCGCTTCTCGGCTTCCTCGCCCAGCTTGGGCCAATCCAGCACCGCCGGTTTGTAAGGGTCGTGGGTGTCCAGCAGAGTCTTGCAGAACAGCCGCTTGTGCTCGTCCGTGCCGAACTTGATCGGCCCGTTACCAGGCCAAGTGCCGGTATCGCACGTCAGATCGGGCGGTATGGCGAAAGCACTCAAGGGGATGCTCCTTCGGCTACTGCCTTACCCTTTTGGCCCAGCCAATTGAACCGCAAAATACAACAAAGGGGCATCGATCTAAACCATTGAATTTGCTGGGTCAAAAATCACAAAAACCCCCGGTCCGGATGGCCTTTGCCGCCAAAAGCTGGGGCAAGGCCGGGTCGGTCAGTGCGGCCAATTCCCCCGCATAGCGGTACCCGGGGGCCGAGCCGGGATAAGGCCCGGTAGCCGGATGCATGTAGATCTCGCTCAAGCCTTCCGGGAGATGTTCGATCATGCCCTTGAGACGGGCGCCGGTCATGGCGCCGGACCAAGCCAGGCCGAACACCTGATCGGGGGCAGTCACCCCGGCGGCGCGGAAACGGCGGCGCAGGCTCCTGGCAAAAGGTGCGGTCAGCGCCACCACGCCGGATGCTTTGTGCCGTTCGATTCGCGCCAGCACATGTTGCGGCTCCAGCGGCACCCGTGCGCCCTTCACGCCATAGGCTTTGCCAATCTCGACCAGCAGGCCGGCGATGGTGGGGTGCAGATGGAAGTGCTTATGGGCATTGACGTGATCGAACCTCAGCCCGGTGGCCGCGAAAGCCGCGAACTGCGCCTCGATTTCGTCGCGAAGCTGGGCGCGAACCTTCGGTAGAAAAAACATCGCGGCCCCTGCCCGCGCCATGTCGGTGCGAAAATGACCGGTTGAATCCACCAGGTCCGGCACCTTGCTGGCCGGCAGAACCGGCTTTCCCTCCACCAGCACCAGATGAAGGCCCACCCGCAATTGGGGCATGGTCTTGGCGCGAGTAACAGCGTCTTGGGCGGCTGGCCCCGATACCATCAGGCTTGCGGCGGACAGGATGCCGTGGCGATGGGCGCGCTCCACCGCTTCATTGACTTCGACAGCGGCGCCAAAATCGTCCGCGGTAACGATGAGATTTTTCACAAACCGCCCCAACTGTCATGGCCCGCAAATGCGGGCCACCCAGGTGATACCGGGAAGGTTTCACCAGTTTGTGCTGCGTTACACTTTGCCAATTTCGAGACAGTCCCAACTGGATGGCCCGCACTCCGGCGGGCCATGACAAGAAAGGCTAGGAAACGATCATGTCTTCGCGGTTCTTGAGGAACTGGAAGAACTCCACGCCTTCGCGCAAACGGCGCACCAGCATGTCGCGCGAGGTCAGCATCTCCGCCACGATCTCCATGATCTTGGAGGGGCGGAAATAAAACTTCTTGTAGAAGTCCTCGACCGAATCGAAGATTTCGGTATGGCCCAGATGGGGATAGTTGAGCGGCGCGATCTGGGTGCCGTCGTCCGTCAGAAGATCGACGTCGCTGGCGAACCAGCCATTCTCCTTGGCCTGCTTGTACAGGAAGGTGCCGGGATAAGGCGCCGCCAGGGATACCTGGATGGTGTGCGGATTGACTTCCTTCGCAAAAGCCAGAGTTTCCTGGATGGTCTCGCGAGTCTCGCCCGGCAGGCCCAGAATGAAGGTGCCGTGCACGACAATGCCCAGCTCGCGGCAATCGCGCGAAAAACGCTTGGCGACGTCGACCAACAGGCCTTTCTTGATGTTGTGCAGGATCTGCTGGTTGCCGGATTCATAACCCACCAGCAACAAACGAAGACCGTTGGCCTTCATCACTTCCAAGGTCTTGCGCGGGACATTGGCCTTGGCATTGCACGACCACACCACGTTCAATGGGCCTAGCGCCTTGGCGAGTTCCTCCACCCGGTCATGATTGTCGGTCAGGGTGTCGTCGTCAAAGAAGATTTCCTTCACTTCGGGGAAATTCTCTTTCACATACTTCACGTCCTGAACCACGCGATCGATGGACATGAAGCGGTATTTGTGTCCGCCGATGGTCTGCGGCCACAGGCAGAAGGTGCAGCGCGATTTGCAGCCGCGGCCCGTGTACCAGGACATATAGGGATGCAGCAGGTAGCCGCCGAAATACTTTTTCACGTCCAGCTGCTTGTAGAGCGGCAACACCGAGGGCAGCTTATCCATATCGACCAGGATTTCGCGCTCGGGATTGGAAATGATCTCGCGCTGCGCATTGCGCCAGGTCAGACCCTTGATGGTCGACCAGTCCGCGCCACTCGCCAGTTCCTGAATCGTGAAGTCATATTCATTGCGGGCGACGAAATCGAGCGCCGGGCATGCTTCCATGCTTTCCACCGGCTCAACCGCCACCTTGGCGCCGATGAAACCGATCTTGGCGGTGGGATTGATCGCGCGGATCATGCCGGCGGTTTTGACGTCCGACTTGAAGCTGGGGGTGGAGGTATGAATGACGATCAGCTCATGCGCCTTCACGTCTTCTTCGATGTCCTTGAAGGAGGTGTTGTGCGGCGGGGCATCGATCAGCCGCGAGCCCGGCACCATGGCGGCGGCTTGCGCCAGCCAGGTGGGAAACCAGAAACTCTTCACTTCCCGCTTCATCTGGTAGCGCGCACCGGCGCCGCCGTCATAGCCGTCGAAAGACGGAGCTTGAAGAAAAAGGGACTTCATCATGGTCACAACCTCA
>Ga0068865_100002721_pt1 | contig 10495 bp, 6 predicted proteins | sample KBSMisM12_FD_75293 | JGI IMG/M metagenome (GOLD analysis project Ga0068865, IMG submission 75293) | Miscanthus rhizosphere microbial communities from Kellogg Biological Station, Michigan, USA - KBS Miscanthus M1-2 | ecosystem: Host-associated > Plants > Roots > Rhizosphere > Soil ...
GCGTCTGGTGGCCGAGGACGACGCTGCGCGCGATCACCTGGTCAAGATACTGCTCGCGCTGGCACGCGAAGGCGGTCTGTCGTCGGCGCACGTGCTGTTTCACGATGCGGTTGACGGCGCGGCGCTGCAGCGCAACGACTGGTTCGCCCGGCACAACGTGCAGTTCCATTGGGCACGCGACCGCGCGCCTGCGCCGCGCGACTTCGGCGACTTCCTCGCGCGCATGCAACACGACAAGCGCAAGAAGATCAACCAGGAGCGCCGCAAGGTGGCCGACGCCGGCGTCACTTTCAGCGTGCACGAGGGCGACGCGATCGACGCACCGCTGTGGGATTTCTTCCACCGCTGCTACACGCTGACCTATCGCGCGCACGGCTCGACGCCGTACCTGACGCGCGGATTCTTCGCCGCGATGGCGCAATCGATGGCCGAGCATTGGGTGCTGTTCGTCGCGCGCATCCGCGATGAGCCGGTTGCGGTGTCGTTGATCGCGCTCGATCATGGGCGGCGCGCCGCGTTCGGCCGCTACTGGGGCGCCACGCGCTTCATCGACTGCCTGCACTTCGAGGCCTGCTACTACCAGCCGCTGCAGTGGTGCTTTGCGCACGGCATCGAGCGCTTCGAAGGCGGGGCGCAGGGCGAGCACAAGATGGCGCGTGGCCTGATGCCCTCGCCCACCGCGTCGTCGCACTGGCTGGCACACCCGGCGTTCGCGCGCGCGGTCGACGAATTCCTGCATGCCGAGAGCGCCGGCATGCGTGAGTACGTCAACGAGCTGAACGAGCGCGGCCCGTTCAGGCGCGAGCCCTGACGACTCGGCTTGCGTTCAGTGCGGCTTGAAGTCGCCGGCCAGCATGAACGCCATCTGCTCGGGCTTCAACTGACTGCGCAATGCCTGGCTGACCGGACCGGCCTGCAACCCCTCGAGCGCCCTGTCGACGCGGCCCGCGAAGGCAAACGTGCGCTCGAGATCGAGGTTGCGCTGCAACGCCTGTGCAAGCCGGTCGTCCTGCGCGCGCGCCAGCCGGCGATAGTTCAGCAGCGCCACCTTGGCCGACGCCACTTCCTGTTCGCTGAAGCCGTCCTTCACCACCTTGGCGAGCTCCTCGCGATAGGCCCGCTCGACCTTGTCGGCGTTCTGCGGCGCGAAGATCGCACCGCCGAGCCACAGCGTGTGTGCGTCGACGTCGCCCCAGTCCAAGTAGCTGTACACGTCGTACGACAAGCCTTCGCGCTCGCGGATGCGCTTGAACAGACGCGAATCGCCGCCTCCACCGAACATGAAGTTGGCCAGCATCAAGGCTGGATGCACCGCGTCGCTGTCCGACAGCGGCAGGTGCAGTTCGATGCCGAGCGTGGCGTTCTGCTTGTCCGGCGTGCTCACGACCTCGCGGCCGGGCGCCATCGGGAACGCCGGGCGCGGCACGCGCGTCACCGCCTCGCTGGCCGTCCAGTCGCCGAAGCCGGCGCCCAGCGCGCGGCGCAGCGCCTCGGCGTCGAAGTCGCCCACCGCCGCGAAGCGCGCCTGCGACGCGCCGTAGAAACGGGCATGAAAGTCCTTCAGGCGCTCCAGCGTGACGGCCTGCGAATCCTCCAGACGCTCATCGAAGCTGCGCGCGTGGCGCACGTCGCCACGCGGATACGGGTCGCCGCGCCGCGCCAGCGCGTTGGCGACGATCGCTTGTGGGTCGTCACGCTGGGACTGGATCTCGGCCGCCACCTGGCGCTTCAACTCGTCCAGCGCGGACGCGGGAAACGCCGGCGACCGCAGAAGCTGCGCCAGCAACGCCACCGCATCGGCCACCGTGTCGCGGTGCGACAGCATCGACACCTTGACTTCGTCACCCCCGGAGCTCACCTGCAATTCCGACTTCAGCGCGTCGAGCCGATCCTGGATCTGCACCCGCGACAGGCCGGCGCCGCCCTTGTCGATCATCGCGGCGGTGAATTCAGACACCTCGCGCAGCCCCATCAGGCTGCGCTCGGCGCCCACGCGCAGCGCCATCGAGATGCGCACCGTCTGGCCGCGCGTCGGCTTGGGCAGCAGAGCCACCTTCATCCCGTTGGGCAAGGCGAGGCGCTGCGTCCTGGCATCGATGTTTGCGGGCGATGAGTCGAAAGCCGCCACCGCGGTGGCCGCGGCCTGCGGCTTGAAGGACTTCATCTGCGTGGCCACGTCCACCTGCTCGGGCAGCGGCGCGCGCACCGGCTTGTCGGTGGGCACGTATTGAGCCAGCGTGCGGTTCGACGTCACGAAGCGCTGCTGCGCCACGCGTTGCACCTCGGCGCGCGTCAACGCCTTCACGCGGTCGCGATCGAGGAACAGCAGTCGCCAGTCGCCCTGTGCCACCGTCTCGGACAGCACCAGTCCGATGGCCTCCGGGTTGCTGTACTGCTGCTCCCAGTTCTTCAACCACTTCCCCTGTGCGCGTTGGAACTCCTCGTCGGTGATCGGCTCGGCGCCCAGGCCCTCGACCACCTGAATCAGTTCCTGCGTGCCGCGCGCCGGATCCTGACCGGCCGAGAACTGCGCACCGAACAGCGCGACGCCGGGCTCCGCCATCGCCAGTGCCTCGGCGTACACCGCGGAGGCGATGCCGCCCTCGACCAGCCGCTTGTGTGCGCGCCCCGCCGGGCTGTCGCCGACGATCAGCGCGATCAACTCCGCAGCGGGAAAGTCGGGATGCGACCCGGCCGGCACGTGATAGCCGAGCATCACCTGCGGCACGCCCCCCACGCGCCGCAGCGTGACGCTGCGCTCGCCATCCTGCACCGGGTCGATGGTGTACAGGTGCGGCAGCGCCCGCTTCGGTTTGGGTATGCGGCCGAACGATTGCTCGATCCAGCCCATCGTGCGCGCCGGATCGAACTTGCCCGACACGATCAACGTCGCGTTGTCCGGCTGGTAGTACAGGCGGTAGAACGCCTGCAGCCGGCCGATGTCGACGTTCTCGACGTCGCTGCGCGCGCCGATCGTCGACTTGCCGTAGTTGTGCCACTGGTACATCGTGGCCAAGGTCTTCTCGAACAGAATGCGCCCGGGATCGTTCTCGCCCATCTCCATCTCGTTGCGCACCACCGTCATCTCGGTGTCGAGGTCCTTGCGCGCGATGAACGAATTGATCATTGCGTCGGCCTGCCAGCCGAGGTACCAGCGCAGGTTGTCGTCGTTGGCGGAGAAGCTGGCAAAGTAGTTGGTGCGGTCGACCCAGGTCGATCCGTTGGCGCGCAGGCCACGCTTGGAGAACTCTGCCCACACCGTGCGATGCGTCGGCGTGCCCTTGAAGATCAGGTGCTCCAGCAAGTGCGCCATGCCGGTCTCGCCGTAGTTCTCGTGGCGCGAGCCGACGCGATAGGTCACGTTGACCGTGGTCGTTGGCTTGCTGTCGTCGGGCGCCAGCAGCACCTGCAAGCCGTTGGCCAGCCGGTACTCGGAGATGCCCTCCACGTCGGTGACGGGCTTGGGCAACGCGGCAGCCGACGACACCCCGGCCTGCACCACGTACAAGCCAGCCACCAGTGCCTTCACGATGCGCATTCACAACTCCTGCTTGCCGCCGACCGGCCAGCCCTTGCTGGCAGTGTAGGCAGCCACCTGAAACGCGGCCCTCGCCGCGCGACGGAAGACCGATCGATGGGCGCGCACGACGCGTCGTTCAACTGCGCTCGCGCGTGCTCCAGGCCTGCATGCCGGTGCGCACCTCGTCGCGCGCCGCATCGGGGCCCTGCCAGTCCAGCACTTTGACCCATTTGCCTTCTTCGAGATCCTTGTAGTGCTCGAAAAAGTGCTGGATCGTCCTCAGCCGCAACGGGTTCAGGTCATCGGGCTTTTGCCACTGGGTGTACAGCGACAGAATCTTGTCGATCGGCACCGCCAGCAGTTTGTTGTCGCCACCTGCCTCGTCCTGCATGCGCATCAACCCGATCGGCCGGCACGTGACGACGACGCCGGAGATCAGCGGCACCGGCGTGATCACGAGCACGTCCACCGGGTCACCGTCGTCGGCGAGCGTCTGCGGGATGTAGCCGTAGTTGCACGGGTAGTGCATCGACGTCGACATGAAGCGGTCGACGAACAGCGCGCCAGTCGCCTCGTCGACTTCGTACTTGATGGGATCGGCATTCATCGGGATTTCGATGATGACGTTGAACTGCTCGGGTGCGCGCGCACCGGGGCCGACGTTGTGCAGGCTCATCTCATACTCGCATTCACAGGGGAAACCCGGATTTTAAGGACACCCTTGCACGAGCCTGACGGGGGCCTGCAGAACATCCCTTAGGATGCGCGCCGGGCGAACCGCACCCCTGGCGCCAGCCGGCCAAGACGCGCGGTCGCAAACGAATCAGCCGTTGAAAAATGAGGAAGGAGCGTTCTCCATGTCGATGACCATGGCGTTGTATCTGGCGCTGGCCTGCGGGCTGGCGGCCGTGATCTACGGTTTCGTGCAACGCAGGCTCATCTTGAGCAAAGACCCGGGCAACGCCCGCATGCAGGAAATCTCGGGCGCGGTGCAGCAGGGCGCGGCGGCCTACCTGGCGCGCCAGTACCGCACGATCGCCATGGTCGGCGTCGTGCTGGCGATCCTGATCGCGATCTTCCTCGGTGGCAAAACCGCCGCCGGCTTCGTGCTCGGCGCCATTCTGTCCGGCGCATGCGGCTTCATCGGCATGAACGTCTCGGTGCGCGCCAATGTGCGTACCGCGCAGGCAGCCACGCAAGGCATCGGACCCGCGCTCGACGTCGCGTTCAAGGGCGGCGCCATCACCGGCATGCTGGTGGTCGGTCTCGGCCTGCTCGGCGTGAGCGCCTTCTTCTGGTATGTCACTGGCGCAAGCAACGTCGAGCCCGAAACGCTGAAGCCGCTGCTCGGCCTGGCGTTCGGCTCGTCGCTGATCTCGATCTTCGCGCGCCTTGGCGGCGGCATCTTCACCAAGGGTGCCGACGTCGGCGCCGACCTGGTGGGCAAGGTCGAGGCCGGCATCCCCGAGGACGACCCGCGCAACCCGGCCGTGATCGCCGACAACGTGGGCGACAACGTGGGCGACTGTGCGGGCATGGCAGCCGACCTGTTCGAGACCTACGCGGTCACGCTGATTGCCACCATGGCGCTCGGTGCACTGATGGTCAAGGGCGCGGCGATCGCGGCGGTGGTGTACCCACTGGTGCTGGGTGGCGTGTCGATCATCGCTTCGATCATCGGCTGCTCGTTCGTCAAGGCCAGCCCGGGCATGAAGAACGTGATGCCGGCGCTCTACAAGGGCCTGATCGTCGCCGGCGTGATCTCGCTGATCGCGTTCTATTTCGTCACCAACTGGGCCTTTCCGCAGCCCGTGGAGTCCGGCGGCAAGATGATCAGCGCCATGTCGCTGTTCGGCGCCTGTGCGGTTGGCTTGGTGTTGACCGCCGCGATGGTGTGGATCACCGAGTACTACACCGGCACCGACTTCAAGCCGGTAAAGCACGTGGCGCAGGCATCGACCACCGGCCACGCGACCAACATCATTGCCGGCATCGGCGTCAGCATGAAGAGCACGGCTTGGCCGGTGATCTTCGTCTGTCTGGCGATCCTGTCGTCGTACTCGCTCGCCGGCCTCTATGGCATCGCGGTGGCCGCCACGTCGATGCTCAGCATGGCCGGCATCATCGTCGCGCTCGACGCCTACGGCCCCATCACCGACAACGCGGGCGGGATCGCCGAGATGGCCGATCTGCCCGACAGCGTGCGCGACATCACCGACCCGCTCGACGCGGTGGGCAACACCACCAAGGCGGTGACCAAGGGCTACGCGATCGGCTCGGCCGGCCTCGCCGCTCTGGTGCTGTTCGCCGACTACACCCATTCGCTGGAGTCGCGCGGCATCAGCGCCAGTTTCGACCTCAGCAACCCCAAGGTCATCATCGGGCTGTTCATCGGGGGCCTGATCCCCTACCTCTTCGGTGCGATGGCGATGGAGGCAGTGGGCCGCGCCGCCGGCTCGGTGGTCGAGGAAGTGCGGCGCCAATTCCGCGAGATCAAGGGCATCATGGAAGGCACTGCCAAGCCCGAGTACGGCAAGGCAGTCGACATGCTGACCAGCGCAGCCATCAAGGAGATGATGATCCCGTCGCTTCTGCCGGTGGTGGTGCCGATCTTGGTGGGCCTGATCCTTGGCGCCGAGGCGCTCGGCGGCCTGTTGATGGGCACCATCGTCACGGGTCTGTTCGTGGCGATCAGCATGTGCACCGGCGGCGGCGCGTGGGACAACGCCAAGAAGTACATCGAAGACGGTCACCATGGCGGCAAAGGCAGCGACGCCCACAAGGCCGCCGTCACCGGCGACACCGTGGGCGACCCCTACAAGGACACCGCCGGACCGGCGGTCAACCCGCTGATCAAGATCATCAACATCGTCGCGTTGTTGATCGTGCCGCTGCTGCCGGTGCCGGCAGCCTCGACGGCCACATCGCAAGATGCCAAGCCGGCAATGGTTGCCCCGGCGGCGACGCCCGCCAGCCAGGCCGCGCCGGTGACACCGGCGGAGCCCGCGGCGTCGAAGTAACACCACCGCGGCTCGCGATCGATGGGTCGGCCCCGGGGCCGGCCCATTTCTCTTTGATCGGAACCCTCTTGGGTCAGAACCGCTCGGAGATGAACATGCCCGCGTGGTCGGGCGACTTGTACGAGGTGTCGATCCGCCGCTTGGGCAACTTGACCTTGTCGCTTTTCAGGGCCTTGTACGGCACGTGCGCCAGCAGGTGGCTGATGATGTTCAGGCGCGCGCGCCGCTTGTCGTCGGAGCGCGCCAGGAACCACGGCGCGTAGCCGGTGTGGGTGGCAGCAAGCATGTCATCGCGCGCCTTGGTGTACTCGTTCCACGCGGTGTACGAACGAACGTCCATCGGCGACAACTTCCAGATCTTGCGCCCGTCGTTGATGCGCGACTCCAGGCGACGCGTCTGCTCGTCGGGATTCACCTCGAGCCAGTACTTGAGCAAGATGACGCCCGAGTCGACGATCGCTTTCTCCACCAACGGCACGGTCTGCAGGAAGCGCAACGCCTGGCCTTCGCTGCAGAACCCCATCACCCGCTCGACGCCGGCGCGGTTGTACCAGCTGCGGTCGAAGATCACCACCTCGCCGGCGGCGGGCAGGTGCGGCAGGTAGCGCTGCACGAACATCTGGCTCTTCTCGCGTTCGGTCGGGGTCGGCAGCGCCATCACTCGGAAGACGCGCGGGCTCACCCGTTCGGTGATCGCCTTGATCGTGCCTCCCTTGCCGGCGCCGTCGCGGCCTTCGAACACGATGCACACCTTGAGGCCCTTGGCGACCACCCACTGCTGCAGGTTGACCAGTTCGACGTGCAGACGTTCGAGCTCGCGCTCGTAGTCCTTGCCGCTCATCGGCTCCGCGTCCGCACGCGGCCCGTCGGTCTGCTTGTCGACCTTCTTGTCGCCTTTCTTGTGCGCCTTCTTGCCGGCGGAGGCTTTCTTCGCGTGTTTCGATGCGGTGGCGTTCATGCTTGCTTCTCTCTCGGTGGTTGGACGGTGGCCATGGACGGTCAACCGGCCGGTGCCGCAGTCGGCGCGGGCGGCTGGGCCTCGTACTTCGAGACCGCGCTCTCCAGGTTGAAGAACAGGCGTTCGCGGCCCATGCGATCCCACAGGCCGGAGCGTTCGGCCATCGCGCGGGTCTCGGGGTTCATGGCGGCCAGCCACAACGCGATGCCGTTGTCGCGCAGCCGCTGCTCGGCTTCCATCAACATTTTCAGCGCCGTGTACTCGATGTCGAGCAGCGCGCTGCAGTCGAATACGACGACCCGCGGCTTGGTTTGCTCGATGCGCTCCATGATGCCGTCGCCGATGCGCTGCGCATTGGCGAAGAAGACGCGGCCCTCCGCGCGCACCAGCAGCAAGCCGGGCCAGGTCTCGTCGCTCGGATACTCCGGCGACAGCGGTCGGAACACGTTGGTGCCGCGCTTGCGGCCGAGCCGATAGACCGGCGGGCTGTACGACTGATAGACCAGCGACAGCAGCGACATGATCACCGCGATCACGATGCCTTTCAAAGTGCCGAGCAGGATCACGCCGATGCACGCGATCACCGCCCAGCGGAACTCGACCGCGCGCACGCGCAGGATGGCAGCAAACTCCTTGGGCTGGATCAGCTCGATCGAATAGGCGATCACCACCGCCGCCAGCGCGGCCTGTGGCATGCGCGCAATCAGCGGAGCCAGCACCAGCATCGTGGCCACCGCCGTGACGGCAGTGACCAGCGCGGCGAGTTGGGTGCGCGCACCGGCGCGCCGGTTCACCGCGGTCTGCGACGTGCCGCCACCTGCCGACATGGCCCCCAGCACGCTGCCGCCGACATTGGCGAGCCCGACTGCGAGCAACTCGCGGTTCGGCTGCAGAGGGGGCTCGCCCGGCGTCTTGAACGCGCGTGCCGCCGCGATCGATTCGGTGAAGCTCATCAGAGCGATGCCGGTGGCCGCCGGCCACAGCGCCTGCACCAGGCCGAGCTGCGGCCACGTCCAGTTCGGCAGGCCGCTCGGCACCTGACCGACCGCCTCGACGCCGGCTGCCGACAGCCCCAGCAGGCTCGACAGCGCAATCGCCACCGCGATCGCGATCAGCGGCGCAGGCGCCTTCGGCACGAAATGCTCGAGGCCGAAGATCATCACGAACAGCACCACCGCGAGCGCAAGCGTCGGCAGCGACGTGTCGGGTGCATGCTGCGCCAGCGTGACCAGGTCGCGCAAGAACCCCTCCTTGTGAATGTGCACGCCGAGCAGCTTGGGGATCTGGTCGACCACGATCACGAGCCCGATGCCGGCCTTGAAGCCGACCAGCACCGGCTCGGAGATGAAATTGGCCACGAAGCCCAGCCGCAACGCGGCGGCCAGCAGCAGCATCGCGCCAACCAGCAGCGCCAGGGTCGCGCCGGCGGTCACCAGCGACACCGCACTGCCCTCGGGTGCGGCCGCGCCGAGCGCGGCCGCGGACAAGATCGCCAATGTGGTCGTCGAGCTGACGCTCAGCACACGCGAGCTGCCGAGCAGCGCATAGATCACCATCGGCACGAACGCGGTATACAAACCCACTTGCGGCGGCAGCCCGGCCACGGTGGCGTACGCCATCGCCTTCGGAATCACCACGGCCGCCGACGTGAGGCCGGCCATTACATCCTGGCTCAGCCACGCCTTCCGATAGCCGCCGAGCCACCACGCACGCGCGCCGGAGGCGACCGCGATCGGGGATTCGATGGCCATCGGCGGTTCCACTGCTCAGGGGTCAGAGCGTGCGCAGCGCTTGCGCCAGCGTGTCCTGGCGCGGCGGCAGCTCGCTGCGCGGGATGCGCACGAACACGATCGCGGCTCGCAAGCCGTCGCCGATCGACAACTCGGCCAGCGACAGATCGTCGGCCTCCTCGGCCGAGCCGGCATCGACCTTCACCCCCATGCGGTTGACACGCAAAGCCACGCCGTCCAGTGCCACATGGCGTTGCGGCTCGCCGAGCACTGCCTGGATGTGGCCGATGTAGTCATCGAGCGTGCCCAGGCTGCTGCGCGCCTCGGCATGGTCGTCGGCGGTCTCTTTTATCGCGCGTTCGGCGGCGAGGATCTGCTGCTCGATCGGCAGGCCGGCGTCGACCAGCGGCTGCATGCCGTCGCGCGCGGCGCGCAGCATGCGCAGCCGCGTGGCCAGCAGCGCCTTGCGTTGATGCAGGTCCTGCGCCTCCTGATTGATTTGCACGACGCGCGCAAGCGTCAACTGCGCGAGACGCTCCAGGATGCGACGCCCCACGGCGAGCCGCGACTGCGCCAGGTCGGCCGCGGGCGCAAGCAACCGATGGCCGCTGAAGCTCACCGTGGTCTGCGCCACGTCCTGGCGCAGCACCTCGCCTTCCAGGCGTGGCGCCAGCACCTGCCGCTCGCGGCGCTGCATGCCGAGCAACGCGACCGCTTCGTCGCACTCGGAGTGGCCGTCGAAGAATCCCCGCAGCTCGTCGCAGTGACCGATGCAGGTGGCCACGTCGTCGGCGTTGGCGAAGAAGGTGCGCACGTGCGGGTCTTGCGACCACGCCGCGCGGCTCAGCAACAGCGGGTCGCGCGGCAACTGCGCAGCCAGCTCCCGCAGGTGCGCGAGCGTGCGCCGCACGCTGGCGTCGAGCTTGTCGCGGTATCCCGATCGCAGGCGCACGCGCGGCTCGACCGTCTCGACCACTGCGTCGATGGTGTCGAGCACCAGCTGCTGATCGACGTCGCCCGGCGGGCGGGCAGCGCCAAACAGGACCGAGACGACGCGATCGAACAGGGACGACACGGGTGCACTCTTTGCCAGGGTCGACACCCGGCGCGGGTTGCGCCGGGGCGTTCACCCATACTAGTGGCCGCGGGGCCGCCGGCACGGCGGCGCACGGCCCGCCGTTGACATCCATCAAGCTCCGAGAGGCTCCTCGTGCCCGATGCCCCTTCGCCATGCCCATCGTGGCCGCTGCGGCTGACATTGCGTGAC
>Ga0068865_100002733_pt1 | contig 10480 bp, 10 predicted proteins | sample KBSMisM12_FD_75293 | JGI IMG/M metagenome (GOLD analysis project Ga0068865, IMG submission 75293) | Miscanthus rhizosphere microbial communities from Kellogg Biological Station, Michigan, USA - KBS Miscanthus M1-2 | ecosystem: Host-associated > Plants > Roots > Rhizosphere > Soil ...
ATCGTGGTGCGGTGATGAGCGCTTGCGCGAAGAACAGACTGTTATGAGTCTGGATGCAGGCATCGCGTCGCGGTTGAAACGCGATGCGAACGGACTGTTCACGGCCGTCGCGCAGGAGCGCGGCACGGGACAGGTGCTGATGGTGGCGTGGATGGACGACGTCGCGCTGGCTCGCACGCTGGAAACCCGCAAGGCCACGTACTACTCGCGCTCACGGCAGCAGCACTGGGTCAAGGGCGAGACGTCGGGCCATACGCAGCACGTGCACTCGGTGCGGCTGGACTGCGACGGCGACACGGTGCTGCTCGAGGTCCACCAGGTCGGCGCGGCGTGCCACACCGGCGACCACACGTGCTTCGACGCAGATCTGCTGCTTGCTTCTGAGGATTAAGCTGCCTTCGTGAAGAAGCTTGCCGCGGTTGCCATTTTGGGGACAGCCGCATTGGCGGCGCGACGGTACCTGACGATGTGGGATGCCATGGCGGCCGTGCCTGCGGAAATGCGTAATCCGGTGTTGCCGTTCGTCTCCGGCACAATCACCAGGCGGACGCTGCCGTTGTACCGCCTGCAGTCTCAGGTTCCAACGCCGTCGGGTCGTGGCGTCACGGTGACCAAGCGCTACGTCGGTGACCCCGCGATTCCGGTGCTGGTCACCGCGCCCATCGAGGGTCAGCGCCCACGACCGGGCGTGCTCACGATTCACGGAGGCGGCTACATCTTTGGCTCGCCGCAAATGGAGGCGTTCGCGACGGGCCGTCTCGCGCGGGAACTCGGCGTCGTAACGGTGTCACCGGACTACCGGCTGGCGCCGGAGCATCCGTTTCCCGCCGCGCTCGACGACTGCATGACGACCCTGGGGTGGATGCGCGCACACGCGGACGAACTTGGCATCGACCAGGACCGCATTGCCGTGATGGGAATGAGCGCCGGTGGTGGGCTGGCGGCCGCAGTCGCGCAACGCAGTCATGACGAGGGCATCCCGCTGCGCGCGCAGGTGCTGGTGTACCCGACGCTCGACGACCGCGCCGTGCTGCGGGACGACCACGCCGGCCGCGGCCGCCTTGTGTGGACACCGGCGAAAAACCGGTTCGGATGGACGTCGTATCTCGGTCGCGAGCCGCGGATGTCGGACGCTCCGGAGTACGCGGCGCCCGCCCGGCGCACCGATCTGACCGGACTCCCGCCGGCATGGGTCGGCGTCGGCGATCTCGACCTGTTCTACGACGAGGACGTCGACTACGCCGAGAAGCTGCGGGCCAGCGGAGTCCCTTGCGAACTCGTCACCGTGCCGGGCATGTATCACACCGCGGACGTGTTCGCGCCGAAAGCCCGGGCAATGCAGGACTTTCGGCGCGGCATGACCGAGCACCTGCGGACGTATCTGTAGCAGCTATTGCCCGAACTGCTGATCCGTTTGGGCCAACTGTTCGTCGAGCTGCGTCTGCTGCTCGGCCGCCTCGTTCTGTTGTTCGGCCTCCTGCTCGGATTGCGTCGTCATCAGCGTCGGATTGGGCGTCGTCCGAACCGTCGTCGGGCCCCTGCGCTCCGGGCTCGTCGGTGGCGAATGGCGCCGCATGCGCGCGCGCCTCGATCGACGCCGGGGGGATGGCGGCGACGAACACACCCAGCGCGAGGACGACCGCCGCGGCGACGACTGTGACCCACCTCATATCCGCACGCTATCGCCGCCGTCTCTGCCGGACTTAAGTCAGCGGTCCCAGCCTGCTGTGAACCCAATCCTCTTGCAGACTGGGACGATGCCCCGCTTTGCCGATCGCGTCGCACTGGTAACCGGCGCGAGTTCAGGAATCGGCCGTGCCACCGCGCTTCGACTGGCGCAGGAGGGCGCGGCCGTCGCCCTCGTGGCACTGCCCGGCGACGAATTGGAGGCGGCGGCAGAGGAGTGCCGCGCCACCGGATCCGCCGCGCTCGCCGTCCCGACCGACGTAGCGGATTCCCAACAGGTTGCCGCAGCGTTCGATCACGGCGAGGCTCTTGGCCCCGTCTCGGCTGTGTTCAGCAATGCCGGCATCTCGATCGTCGGCCCCGCGACCGACCTGCACGACGACGACTGGCTGCGGCAGCTGCACGTCAACCTGTCGGGGAGCTTCTACGTTGTACGGGAAGCCGCCCGACGGATGATTCCGCGGGGCGCAGGCGCCATTGTGCTCACCGGGTCAGAGCTCGGGCTTCTCGGCCAGCAGGGCTATGTCGGCTATACGGCGACGAAGGGCGGCGTGCTGGCGATCACGCGTGCCTTCGCGGCTGAGCTGGCCGCGCACGGAATCCGGGTTAACAGCATCTCCCCCGGCACCACCGAAACCCCCATGCTGATGGCCGAATTCGCCGCCGCGCCCGACCCCGCGAGGGAACGCGCCGAGAACGAGTCGACGATTCCGGTCGGCCGTTTCGGACAACCGGGTGACATCGCTGCGGCGGTCGCCTTCCTGTTGTCGGACGAGGCCGGCTACATCACCGGAGCCAATATGGTCGTCGACGGCGGTCGCACATCGTGTTTCACCGTGGGCACCCTCGGTGGGTCGCAGGATTAGACGTCGATGCGAGTGGCCTTGGCGCGGGCCGACCACCGGCCGTCGTCGTAGCGGACCTCTACGGGGTGCGCGAACGCGGCGGTGACGTTCTCGGTCGTCACGGTTTCGCGGGCGGGCCCCGTAGCGACCGTGCGGCCGTCGGCGATGAGCAGCGCATGCGTCGTGGTGGTCGGCAGCTCCTCGAGGTGGTGCGTGACGAGGATCGACGCCACCTCGGGGTGGGTCTCGTCGAGTGTGTCGATGGTCTCGAGCAGTTGCTCCCGCGCCGCCACGTCGAGACCGGTGGTCGGTTCGTCGAGCAGCAACAGCCGCGGGTCCGAAATCAGTGCGCGCGCAATGAGAGTGCGTCCGCGCTCACCGTGCGAGAGCGTCGGCCACACGTCGTCGGCCCTGCGGGACAGGCCCACCGTCTCGATCATCGCGTCAGCGCGTCCCAGTTCGTCCGCAGTAGGTGTCCAGCGGTTCGGGATGTCGATCGTGGCGGTGATGCCGGTGAGCACCACCTGGCGGACGGTCAACGCGTATTGCAGGCGATGCCGCGGATTGACGTGTCCGATCGCATGGCGCAGCTGCGACAGGTCGACGCGGCCCATCTGCTGGCCGAGGATGCGCACGGTTCCCGACGTGGGAAAGGTGACGGCGGCGCAGAAGCCGAGCAGCGTGCTCTTGCCTGCACCGTTGGGCCCGAGGAGGGCCCAGTGCTCGCCCTCGTGCACCGTCAGCGAGATGCCGTCGATGATCTGCTTGCCGTCCCGGCGAAACCTCACATCGGCGAGTTCCAGAACCGGCGTCACGCGGACTGCCGCTGCCGCAACGTCTCCAGCGCCTTGTCGGCATGGGTGTCCATGCTGAACTCGCTCGCGATCACGTCGAGCACGGTGCGGTCGGTGTCGATCACGAACGTCGTGCGTTTGACGGGCATGAGCTTGCCGAGCAGGCCGCGCTTGACGCCGAACTGGGTGGCGACGGCGCCATCGGTGTCGGAAAGCAGCGGATAGTCGAACTTTTCCTTGTCGGCGAACTTCGCTTGCTTTTCAACCGCATCGGCGCTGATGCCGACGCGGCTGGCGCCGACGGCGGCGAACTCGGAAGCCAGGTCACGGAAGTGGCAGGCCTCCTTGGTGCAGCCCGGCGTCATCGCCGCGGGGTAGAAGAACAGCACGATCGGGCCGTTGGCGAGCAGCTCTGTGAGGCTTCGTACGGTGCCCGTCTGATCCGGCAGTTCGAATTCGGCTACCTGGTCACCACGTTTCATGACCGTTCACGCTACGCCGGTCGATTTGGAACCGTCTGGGAGGATTACCTGGTGCAAACGACCGCCAACCTCGCGATAACCACCTCGCGCGAGGACTTCCGGGCGCTGGCCGCCGAGCACCGCGTAGTGCCGGTGACTCGCAAGGTGCTCGCCGACAGTGAGACCCCGCTGTCGGCGTATCGCAAGCTGGCCGCCAACCGGCCCGGGACGTTCTTACTGGAGTCGGCCGAGAATGGCAGGTCGTGGTCGCGGTGGTCGTTCATTGGCGCGGGCGCGCCGTCCGCGCTGACGGTGCGTGACGGCGAGGCGGTGTGGCTGGGCGTCACGCCCAAGGACGCGCCACGCGGCGGGGACCCGCTGCAGGCGCTGCGCGCGACGCTCGAGCTGCTGAAGACCGAGCCGCTGTCCGGCCTGCCGCCGCTGTCCAGCGGCCTGGTCGGGTTCTTCGCGTACGACATGGTCCGAAGGCTGGAGCGGCTGCCGTCGCTGGCGGTGGACGATCTCGGGCTGCCCGACATGCTGTTGCTACTGGCCACCGACATCGCCGCGGTCGACCACCATGAGGGCACCATCACGCTGATCGCCAACGCGGTGAACTGGAACGGCACCGACGAGCGGGTGGACTGGGCATACGACGACGCGGTCGCCCGCCTCGACGTGATGACCGCCGCGCTTGGCGAGCATCTGCCGTCTACCGTGGCGACGTTCAGCCGGCCCGAGCCCTTGCACCGCTCGCAGCGCACGCGACAGGAGTACGGGGCGATCGTCGAGAAGCTCGTCGGTGACATCGAGGCAGGCGAGGCATTCCAGGTGGTGCCGTCGCAGCGGTTCGAGATGGACACGGACGCCGACCCGATCGACGTGTACCGGATGCTGCGGGTGTCCAACCCCAGCCCGTACATGTACCTGCTGAACGTGCCCAATGAGGCTGGCGGACTGGACTTCTCGATAGTCGGCTCGAGCCCAGAGGCGCTGGTGACGGTCATGGACGGCCGGGCGACCACGCACCCGATCGCAGGAACGCGCTGGCGCGGGCAGACCGAAGAAGAGGACCTGCTGCTGGAGAAGGAGCTGCAGGAGGACGAGAAGGAGCGCGCCGAGCACCTGATGCTCGTCGACCTCGGCCGCAACGATCTCGGCCGGGTCTGTCAGCCGGGCACGGTGCGCGTGGAGGACTACAGCCACATTGAGCGCTACAGCCACGTCATGCACCTGGTGTCGACGGTGACCGGGCTGCTCGCGCCCGGTAAGACGGCGCTGGACGCGGTCACCGCATGCTTCCCTGCGGGCACGCTTTCGGGTGCGCCGAAGGTGCGGGCGATGGAACTCATCGAGGAGGTCGAGAAGACCCGGCGCGGCGTTTACGGCGGCGTGCTGGGGTACCTGGACTTCGCGGGCAACGCCGACTTCGCGATCGCGATCCGCACCGCGATGATGCGCAACGGCACCGCGTATGTGCAGGCAGGCGGGGGAGTCGTGGCCGACTCGAACGGGCCATACGAGTACACCGAGGCGGCGAACAAGGCCAAGGCGGTCCTCAACGCGATCGCGGCGGCGGAAACGCTGACCGAGCCGTGATCCGCCTGGCCCAGCTCCTGCTCCTGCTGTCGGCGGGGGCGCTGTGGGGGGCTTCGCGCATGGTGTGGGTCGAGGTGGCTTCGTTCGACGGGCTCGGGCAGCCAAAGACCACCGCGTTGAACGGCACATCGTGGTCGACGGCGCTGGTGCCGCTGGCGGTCCTGCTGCTGGCCGCCGCGGTGGCGGCGCTGGCGGTGCGGGGCTGGCCGCTGCGGTTGCTCGCGGTGCTGGTCGCCGCGGCAAGCGCGGGGATGGCCTACCTGGCCATCAGCCTGTGGGTGATTCGCGACGTCGCGGTGCGGGCCGCGCATCTCGCCAACGTTTCAGTGGCCGATCTGACCGGTACGCAACGCCATTACGGTGGCGCGTTCGTGACATTGATGGCTGCGGTGGTCACGCTCGTCGGTGCGGTGCTGCTCGTGCGCTCAGCGGCTAGAGCCAAGCCGGAGGCGGCCCGCTATGCCCGCCGTAGTGCGCCCGCACCGGAGCAGGCCGCAGTGCCGTCTGAGCGCGCGATCTGGGACGCCCTCGACGAGGGTCGCGACCCGACCGATCCGGAGAACAAGGGTCGGTGATCGATCGTGCTGTGGTGGCGACTACCCTTCGATGAAGATCAAAACGCGCTTACAGGAAGGACCGCGACGCGTATGAGTTCGGCGACTGTGCTCGACTCCATCATCGAGGGAGTTCGCGCCGACGTTGCCGCTCGTGAAGCCGTCATCCCACTTGCCGAGATCAAGGAGAAGGCCAAGCAGGCGCCGCCGCCGCTGGACGTGCTCGCAGCGCTTCGCGAACCGGGCATCGGCGTGATCGCGGAAGTGAAGCGGGCGAGCCCATCGCGCGGCGAGCTGGCATCGATCTCCGATCCGGCGAAGCTGGCGCGCGCATACGAGGACGGCGGAGCGCGCATCATCAGCGTGCTGACCGAGCAGCGCCGATTCAACGGCTCGCTCGATGACCTCGACGCAGTGCGCGCCGCGGTGTCAATCCCGGTGTTGCGCAAGGACTTCATCGTCCGGCCGTATCAGATTCACGAGGCTCGTGCGCACGGCGCCGACATGCTGCTGCTGATTGTCGCCGCGCTGGAGCAGTCGGTATTGGTGTCGATGCTGGATCGCACGGAGTCGCTGGGCATGACGGCGTTGGTCGAGGTTCACACCGAGGAGGAGGCCGACCGCGCGCTGCAAGCGGGCGCGAAGGTCATCGGTGTCAATGCGCGCGATCTCAAGACACTCGACGTCGATCGTGATTGCTTCGCGCGAATCGCGCCGGGGTTGCCGAGCAAGGTCATTCGGGTCGCGGAGTCGGGCATACGCGGCACCGCGGATCTGCTCGCCTATGCGGGGGCCGGCGCCGACGCGGTGCTCGTCGGCGAGGGACTCGTCACCAGTGGCGATCCCCGTAGCGCCGTTGCCGATTTGGTCACCGCAGGCACGCATCCGTCCTGCCCGAAACCCGCGCGCTGACAAGTGGCCGATCTCGCCGGCCCGGAGCTGCCGCGTTCGAGCGCGGGCGTGGCCGAACCGACCGTCCACGATCCTGATGCGCGTGGCCATTTCGGTGTCTACGGCGGGCGGTTCGTCCCCGAGGCGCTGATGGCGGTGATCGAGGAGGTCACTGCCGCGTATGAGAAGGCCCGCGGCGACCAGGCTTTCCTCGACGAGTTGGACCGGCTGCAGCGGCACTACAGCGGGCGGCCGTCGCCGTTGTATGAAGCGGAGCGCCTTTCGGAGCATGCGGGTGGCGCACGGATTTTCCTGAAGCGAGAAGACCTCAACCACACCGGATCTCACAAGATCAACAACGTGCTGGGGCAGGCGCTGCTGGCGCGTCAGATGGGCAAGACGCGGGTGATCGCCGAAACCGGTGCTGGACAGCATGGGGTGGCGACCGCGACGGCGTGCGCGCTGCTGGGCATCGAGTGTGTCATCTACATGGGCGCGATCGACACCGCGCGGCAGGCGCTGAACGTGGCGCGGATGCGGCTGTTGGGCGCGACGGTCGTTTCGGTCGAGGCCGGCTCCAAGACCTTGAAGGACGCGATCAACGAGGCGTTCCGCGACTGGGTCACCAACGCGGACAACACCTACTACTGTTTCGGCACTGCCGCGGGCCCGCATCCGTTCCCGACCATGGTGCGTGACTTTCAGCGGGTGATCGGCCTGGAAGCGCGGGTGCAGATCGTCGAGCAGGCGGGCCGGTTGCCCGACGCTGTGACGGCGTGCGTGGGCGGTGGCTCGAATGCGATTGGAATCTTCCACGCGTTCATCGACGATCCGGGAGTTCGACTCGTCGGCTACGAGGCGGCGGGTGACGGTGTCGAGACGGGGCGCCACGCCGCGACGTTCACCGGTGGCTCGCCGGGTGCGTTTCAAGGATCGTTCTCGTATCTGTTGCAGGACGAGGACGGGCAGACTATCGAATCGCATTCGATTTCAGCTGGTTTGGACTATCCCGGCGTCGGCCCGGAGCATGCCTTCCTCAAGGACGCCGGCCGAGCGGAGTATTGGCCGATCACCGACACCGAGGCGATGGATGCCTTCTCGATGTTGTGCCGCACCGAGGGCATCATTCCCGCCATCGAATCCGCGCATGCCGTCGCGGGCGCTTTGAAGCTGGGCGTCGAGTTGGGCAGCGGGTCGATCATCCTGCTGAACATGTCCGGCCGCGGCGACAAGGATGTCGAGACTGCGGCCAAGTGGTTCGGCCTGTTGGATGGTGCGTCATGAGTCGGCTTTCCAGGTTGTTCGACGAGTGCCGGGCGGAGGGCCGGTCGGCGTTGATCGGGTACCTGCCGACGGGGTTCCCCGACGTGCCGACGTCGATCTCCGCGATGACGGCCATGGTCGAATCCGGTTGCGATATCATTGAAGTCGGTATCGCGTACTCCGATCCGGGGATGGACGGGCCTGTTATCGCGGCGGCGACGGAGGCTGCATTGCGCGGGGGGGTCCGGGTGCGTGACGCGCTGGCTGCGGTCGAGGCGATCAGCAAGGCAGGCGGCCGGGCCGTGGTGATGACCTACTGGAATCCGGTGTTGCGCTGGGGTGTTGACGCGTTCGCTCGCGACCTGGCCTCTGCGGGTGGACTGGGCATGATCACGCCCGACTTGATTCCTGATGAGGCCGACGAGTGGTTGGCCGTATCCGATGCCCGCGATTTGGACCGGATCTTCTTGGTGGCACCGTCGTCGACGCCGGAGCGGTTGGCGGCAACTGTTCAGGCGTCGCGCGGATTCGTATACGCCGCTTCGACAATGGGCGTGACGGGTGCACGTGATGCGGTGTCGGTGGCGGCGCCCGAGCTGGTGCGCCGGGTGAAGGCGGTGTCGGACATTCCGGTGGGCGTCGGGCTTGGGGTGCGGTCCCGCGAACAGGCGGCGGAGATCGGCGCCTTTGCGGACGGGGTCATCGTGGGCTCGGCGTTGGTGTCGGCGTTGAAGGACGGTATTCCGGCGGTGCGGTCGCTGACCGAGGAACTCGCCGACGGTGTGCGGCAGAGGATTACTGCGTGACGACGACTTACCTGGCGTACATACCGAGCCCGCCCCAGGGCGTTTGGCATCTCTGGGTCATTCCGGTTCGGGCGTATGCGCTTTTCATCATCGTGGGCATCATTGTCGCGCTGATTCTCGGCGACCGGCGGTGGGTGGCCCGCGGCGGTCAACCCGGGGTCATCTACGACATCGCGTTGTGGGCCGTGCCGTTCGGCCTCATCGGTGGCCGGCTTTACCACGTCATGACGGACTGGCGGACCTACTTCAGCGACGACGGTGCGGGACTGGCGGGGGCGCTGCGGATCTGGGACGGCGGCCTCGGCATTTGGGGCGCGGTGGCCCTGGGCGGCGTCGGAGCGTGGATCGGGTGCCGGCAGAAGGGCATTCCGCTGCCGGCGTTCGGTGACGCGATCGCGCCGGGAATCGTTCTGGCGCAGGCCATTGGCCGGCTGGGCAATTACTTCAACCAGGAGCTGTACGGGCGCCCGACGACCTTGCCGTGGGGCCTGGAAGTGTATGAGCGGCGGGATGCCAGCGGCGCTCTCGACTCGCTGAACGGTGTGTCGACAGGTCAATTGGTGGGTATCTTCCACCCGACGTTCTTGTACGAGTTGCTGTGGAATGTACTGATTTTCGCGGCACTGATCTATATCGACCGCCGGTTCAAGATCGGCCACGGCCGATTGTTCGCGATGTATGTGGCCGGCTACTGCTTCGGGCGGTTCTGGATCGAGCTGATGCGCAGTGACGTCGCCACACACATCGCGGGAATTCGTGTCAACTCGTTCACGTCGACGTTCGTGTTCATCGGCGCGGTGGTGTACATCATGGTCGCGCCGAAGGGTCGAGAGGATCCTGCCTCCCTCGCCGGCAAGCCGGAGGTCGAGGAAGAAGACGAGGTCGAGGCGTTCGCCAAGGAACTCACGGCGGTGGCTGCTACGACCGGCGTCGTCGCCGCCGCCAAGGCCGCCGGTGAGGCGGAGGACGAAGACGCGAAGGTTGCCGTAAAGGACTCGGTCGAGGACAGCGTTGAGGATGAGGCGGCGGAGGAGCCCGAAGGGCCTGAGGCCGCGCCCGAGGTTCATGAAGCGGCGGTGGAAGCGGCTGACGACGCTGAGGCCGTCGATGAGTTCGCCGCGGAGCCAGCCGCCGGGGCCGACGAAGAACCCGAAGCCGACTCCGAAGACGCGCCCGCGGCTGGCCTGGGCGCGGTCGAGGGTGAAGAAGCGACCGAGGCGCTGGAAGCCGCGCCCGAGGTTCATGAAGCGGCGGTAGAAGCCGCCGATGAGGCTGAGGCCGTCGCCGATGAGGTCGCCGCTGGGGATGAAGCCGCGGAAGCCGAGGAGCCGGAGGCTGAGGCCGAGGAGGCGCCTGAAGCCGAGACGGAAGGCGACCACGAACCAGAAGTTGAAGCGCCAGAGGCCGATTCGGCTGAGCCGGAGGCGGGTCTGGGTTCGGTCGAGGGTGAGGAAGCTGCCGAGGCGGTGGCGGCGGCGCCCGAGGTTCATGAAGCGGCGGTAGAAGCCGCGGACGAGGCTGAGGCCGTCGCCGATGAGGTCGCCGCTAGAGATGAAGCCGCGGAAGCCGAAGAGGCGGTGC
>Ga0068865_100002741_pt1 | contig 10466 bp, 9 predicted proteins | sample KBSMisM12_FD_75293 | JGI IMG/M metagenome (GOLD analysis project Ga0068865, IMG submission 75293) | Miscanthus rhizosphere microbial communities from Kellogg Biological Station, Michigan, USA - KBS Miscanthus M1-2 | ecosystem: Host-associated > Plants > Roots > Rhizosphere > Soil ...
AGCATAGGTGATGAAGCTCGCCTGCTGATCCGGCGTCATGCTGTTCCAGAACGAGGTGAAACTATCTCGATCCTCAGGCATGAGAACGGTCGTGAAGACCGGCATGGCAACGACAGGAGTCGTATCGGCCGTGAACGGAGTCATGTTTGGCGCGACGCTGTAATAGTGAAGCGTTCGCACGACCATCACTCGCTGATCTGGCGTGAATCCACCAATCCAGTTGACGAACCCCGGCTGATCCGATACTGGGATCGCGGTGTAGATCGTCTGACCGTAGTCATTGTAGGGCGACATCATCGTTGAGAAGTAGTCGACGCCCTGCACAGGCGATGGCGTAACCACAACGGTTGTCGCCGGCATCGTATCCACAACGGGGGTCAAAGGATAGATGTCCTTGGAGAACATGATGAAGTCCTTTTGTTGATCGGGCTTCATGTTGTCCCAGAAGTTGGTGAAGACGGGCTGATCTGCCGTCGTGAGTCCCTTCACGAAAACGGGAAGAGCTTCTTCCGGTTTGGTGGCGACGCTAAACGTCATCATGTCAGGCGTCGTGCCATAGATGTACATCGAGCGGATGATCATCTTTCGCTGTTCAGGCGTAAAGCCGTTCAGCCAATCGATGAAACCTCGATGATCGCTGTCTTTCAGCGCGTGATAGATCGCCGTGCCGTATCCACCCTCGGGAAGACCCATGTTCTTGAACACGTCTGGGTCCTGCCAATTCAAGGTCGTCGTGCTCTGTGTCGAGTTGTCCTGAGCCGCTGCATACATTGGCATTGCTGCAAAAACACACAATGCAACCGCGGCCGCGATTGTTTTCTTAAACATCCTTATTTCTCCTCTTTCTCTGCGAAATTCATTAGATTCGTAAACCGCTAAGAGGTCGTCCTTGCGCCGCTTGCTTGCTAGTTCGTAAGCACCGTCCACTCCGTCGGTTCGAGCCACCCCTAACGGGTTATTTGTGACCTGCCTAAGGACGATTGCTTAGCTTGGCGTGTTCGGGCGAGCGACCATGCCGTACCGCCATCACGTATCATCTGTAAATGTCTTCTTCGCGCTTCCCGTCGCTCGCTGATTTCAGTGCAGAAGAGTTGGTCTTTATGGCGGATGATCACGACGACAAGGCATTCGGAATTCTTATCGAGAATCACCCGGCGATGAAGGCCACGCTTGATTTTTTCGAGTTCCTTAGCGGCGAGAATCATCCGTACGGGAACATGATGTTCGGCATGAATGTGCCGGATCCGGAGCGCACGATCGCGTCTGTTACGGAGCGCTTGGACGGAACCAAGATGCCCTCCTACTGGTGGGTGGGTCCGTGCACCAAGCCGGAAAATCTCTCTGCGCTTCTTCTGGAAAAGGGCTGGACCGATGCGGGTACCGCCCCGTGTTTGGTGGTCGATTTGGAGAAGTTAGAGAGACCGGATATTCAGGGTTTGGAACTTCACGAGGTAACGACCGCCGAACAACTTTCCAAGTGGCAAGAGCTATTCGCAAGGGCTTACGAGATACCCATCGAAATCGCACGTGTCTTGTCGCCTGTGCTGGATGGCCGAGTTCGCCTTTACACCGCGATACTGGATGGGGTGGAAGTTGGAACGACAGGGCTGTTTACGCACCTCGATGTGCCAGGCATCTATTGCGTTTCTACTTTGCGAGAATATCGCGGCAGGGGAATCGGTGCTGCGATCACCGCGATTCCCTTGTTAGAGGCGCGTGAGAAAGGTTATCAGGTTGGAACACTTCAAGCCTCTTCCATGGGTTATCCGGTTTATAAGAGAATTGGATTTCAGGACGTGTGTTCGCTTCGTATCTTCTCTTACAACATTCCTTAAACCGGAATAGTAAAGATGATCTTTGCTTCGTCCATGCCGACGTAAGCGAGTTCTTGCACAGAGAGGAGCCGACAGCCCATTGCTGTGTAGAACTGAAGAGCTGGCACGTTGACGTCCTGTGTTTCCACACGTAACTCAGTGCAGTCCCGTTCCCTCGCCCACTCCATTGCCGCAGCGAAAAGTTGCCGGCCGATGCCTTGGCTCTGAAATTCAGACCTGACGCGGATGTCCCATAGGATCGCGAGGTCTTCTCGATCTTCGAGCATCTCCGATCCCCACTTCCAGACAACGATGCATCCGCCGACGAGCACGTTGTTTTCAGTTCGGTACGCCATGAGTCGCCCCCAAAAACGGGTGTCGAATCTTTCATCGAGAGTGGCGATAGGCTCGAGCAGATCATAGTCCTTCAGCCAAGGTGAGACCGGTATCTCCACAAACTCTCCGCGTCTAAGGGCAGAAATGTCTAAGCGAGAGGTGACGAGAAAACGCATGGGGACGTGCGAGTACTCGCTCAGGTCTTCTACGGGGCCGGTTTCGATGCGAAGATTCATTTGAAGATGTCGTTGAGCACCGCGGCCAGTCGGTAGCCGGCGAGTAATGCCTGGCGTTTGCTATCGTTTGCCATCTTAGCGAGATATGCATTGGATGGGGTTGCGCCTTGTTGGATGTTGTATGCATCTCTGATCGCGAGGGTCCGACCTTCATCCGCCCATTTCATTGGGTCCAGTATTTTTCGTTGGGAAATGCTTGGGAGATATTGGCTGTCTTTCAGCCACCTATTTGCGACATGTGAAGCGTTTGGATCAAATTGCTCGGCTTCACGTGCGGCTGCCAAGTCGATGCCGTTATCCCATAGGTAGTGGAGATTGCCGTTGGCTAGTTGAAACCGATTGCCGCCCGCGTCTCCCTTCTTGCCGAATTGATAATTGGTGCAGCAGTGCAGCGGTTGATGGAGATCACCCACGATGTGAATCAGCAAGAACAAGAACATCGGCTTCTGTTCCCAAATCTCTTTGTGATAACTGATTGGATTCAGGGCAAGGCGTGCCATCGCGATCGCATCCACAGCATTCGCTGCAGGGTATCCATGCTTCTTACCATCCGAACCCGCGATCGGTAAGTTGATGTAATGCCAAAATCGCAGTCTCGACCGCTCACCATTTGGGACCGATTCGACGCCATGCGTGCCCGCGCTGTAGCTATTGATCAAATCGTCGAAGTTTTTGCTTTTCCCAAACTTGATGGCATCTGCCCATGCCGCGCTGCGAATGAATTTATCCCGAACCGCGGTCTCCAACACGATGTCAGTGATGTTTGGCGACCATTTAGGGATCGAAAAATCAATCGTGTGGAACTCGCCCGTGTTTTGGTTGCGAATGGTTACCTGATCTCCCGTGTTGAGAATCTCGGCGATCTTGACCTTTGCGGTGCGTGTTAATTTCGTCCATGTAATCGCTGCGATGATCTCGTGTCCGAAATCATCCCACGCGAAAGCGTGCACGCACGATGCAAACGAGAGGAGCAAGACAAGAGCTATTCGCGAGAGGCGCATGTTTCCTTCATTGTAGGTGAGATCGAGATGCAAACGCGCCTACAATATGGATGGGAATGTACATCTGGTTGATATTGGCTGGAATTGTCGTGATCTTGAAGATCCTCGACGTGCTTCTGGTGAAGAGTAAGAAGCGTCGCGATGCGAGGTCATACACGAGTGCGGGCAATCTTCTTACTCCTGCCGAACAGAACTTCTGGTTAGTGCTTAAGCAAGCTCTCCCGCCAAGTGTGATGGCCTGTCCAAAGGTGCGACTGATCGATGTACTTCAGCCGGGTAAGGGCGATCACTCGGCGCGGCAGCTCGTCCTTCGAAAACATCTCGATTTCGTGTTGATGGATGTGATGACGTCGCGCATTCTCGGCGCCATTGAGCTTGATGATTCGTCGCATCGGCGACGAGACCGAATAGAAAGAGATCAATTTGTCGACGCTGCCATGAGCTTTGCTGGTGTTCCATTGCTTCGTGTCACATGCGCGCGAAGTTACGACGCAAAGGTGTTGCGAGGTCAGATAGAGTCCACTCTCAACAGGAAGCAGGAGAGGGGTTTTCTAGGCTCCAAATCGGGCAAGAGCCTCGTCGAACACGCCTAAGGTGTCGCGCACATAGCGGCCCCGGGTGAACATCGGTAGCACCGAGTTTCGAGCACTCTCGATCAAGTTCTTTGTGAAACTCGGGTCTTGAATTATTCGCTTAATTTGGCGGGCCAGTCCTTCCACGTCACCTGGCTCGTAAAGCAAACCGTTCACACTATCCGTGATCACTTCCGGGGTGCCGCCGCCGTTGGATGCAACGGTCGGGCACCCGAAGGCGAGCCCTTCCAAGATTGTTCTTCCTAGCGGTTCATTTAGTGTGCAGTTCAGGTTGACGTGCGCTCCTTCATACAGAGCCCGAGGGTTGTCGGTGTAGGAAATCATCTTGACGCGGTCGGATACTCCGAGCGACTTCACGGTGTCTTGCACTTTCTTGACGTAGTCATCTCGAGTTGTTCCCGCGAGAGTGAGGCGGACGTCGATGCCTTCGTCAGCGAGAGCTTTCACGGCGAGCACGGCCTCTTCCTGGCGCTTTTCCGATGAGATCCTTCCGAGCATCACGATGGAAAACGGCGGTCCATCCTTCGCGGATCTAGTTATGGGGCGGTTTGTCTCTGCATCGTCAAATGGGCCACTGTAGACAAGGCGTGCCTTTTCCTTTCCAACCCAACTCTCCACTTGCGAGTAGATGTGCTTCGAGTTTCCGATCGCCATCGTGCTCAGCGAATCAAAGTTTCGCCGCATCCATTTCAAGCGGTTGCTTTCTCTTTCTCCGTCCTTCGCGCTTGGAAGGTTCTCGCGGATCTGCCACACGTTGGGCAATTGGAGTTTCTTGGCGAGCATCCCTGCGAAGGGAGACGTGATGGTGTTCGTGTACACGAGGTTATAACCAGACCCTCGAAATTTTCGAGCGGTCGATGCCGCTTGGAGCGCGTTTATTTGGTGTCGTCTCCAGAAGTTCGGCGCGGCAATTTCACCAACCCATGGCTTTGCTTCGACCCGCTCGTACGTGAGACCGCGCTTGGTAAGAAGGGCTTCGATGGGGCCCGCTTTCGGGACGAGAACATGTGTTTCGTGCCCTGCTTCTTGTAGCCCAACCGCCAGGTCGGCCATGCTGTGGCTCGCGCCAGTGACCGATCCCGATTGTGCGACGAACAAGACTTTCATGGATTCTCGGCGATCAGGTTATCAGACCTACGGCCCTCATATGTTGTCGCCCCCTCGCTGTCACACTGAGTGCATGGCTGATGGCGATCCCGCTGCGTATGTTTTAGGCTATTCCGAATCAGAACTCGAACGCTTGGGGGTTCAGGCTTCGGTGATCGATCCGATGTTTCGGAGGACTTTGGAGGAAGCCGGAATCGGACGCGGGATGAGAATTCTCGACGTGGCTTGCGGTCCGGGATATGTCTCCACGATGCTTGCCGACATGGTGGGTCCAGATGGGGAAGTGGTCGGTGTTGACATTAGCGCCCCTGCGCTCGCTACCGCGAAGTCGAGGGTTGAGAAATTAGGATTGAAGAATGTCTCCTTTCGCGAGGGCGATCCATCCAAGATGTCATTCGACAAACCGTTCGACGCGGTCGTCGGTCGTTATATTCTCATGTTCCTCTCTGATCCAGTTGGGATGCTTCGTGGAGTCGCGAATCATGCGCGCAAAGGCGGCATCGTTGCATTTCACGAAGTGAGTTGGTACAGCGCGACCTCTTATCCGGAGTCGCCGCTCTACGATAAGGTGTGCGGCTGGTTGCTGCGCACCATCGAGAATGCACATGCTGATGCCGACATGGGCTTGAAGTTGCCGATGACATTTGTAAGCGCGGGGCTACCTGCGCCGAATATGCGCACCGAATCTCTGATCGGTTCCGGTTCTGCAGCGGAGCCCGTTCGCCTCGTTGTCGAGCTTCTTCGTACTCTCATGGATTCTGCGATTGCGTCTGGTATTGCGACGGCGGATGAGATCGGCATCGACACGTTAGATGCGCGAGTTCGCGAAGAACTTCTTTCGAATCGGAGCACGGCGGCTTGCCGAAGCGAAGTCGGTGCTTGGGTAAAGCTTCCAAGCTAGCGCGTTTGCGCTTTTGCCGTAAACATGCTACTGTAGTCCTGTTGCCGTCCCTCGGCAATGGTGGCTTGCAATATGTTTGTTTCGTTGATTATTTCTGCTCGACGTGTGATTACGTTGGCGATTTTCATTTCTCTCGCATCGCTCGGAAGCGCTGAGGGCATACACGTATGGCGGAAGAATGCAAGTACGTTGGCGATGTCCAATGTCGCTGCGCTTGGTGTCGACTCACATGGCAATTCATACGTTGCTGGAGGACGCCTTCAGGCTTATGGAGTCGTAACTTGCCTTTCCCCATCGGGTGCGATCAATTGGACTCGCGACATGCCTGAGGTGCCGGAAATTAGTGATATGGTTGTCGATTCGGATGGCGATTGCTTCGTAGCAGGAACGGATGCAGCAAGACACATCGTTGCGAAACTTGACCCGAATGGCAACTTGCTTTGGACAAACTTTGGGCTGCCTGGCAATAGTGGATCAGCCTCGCGCATTACTCTTCGAAGCGCGGGGCGCACGGCAATCGTCGAAGAGCATCTTATCGGCGGAATGCCGCATTACGGTTACGACTTTATTAATGCCGATGGATCGGACGGCGGAGTTGTTGATGAACCCGCATTCGGATACGTGAACGCGATTGCATTCGATAACTCGGACACGTTCTTCTATGGGGGCGGTGCTGGAGCAGCAGGTCTCTTCTTACGGGTTGCGGGAGCATCATCGCAACAGAGTCCTTTTGCTTCAAGCGTTATTGCAGTGGCGCCAGATGGGGTCGGTGCGTGCTTTGCCGTAAGTCAGGGTATTCCCAATTCGCAGATAGCAAAGTTCGCAGATGGAGGACCCATCTGGACAACGACAGCGGCCCAAAACATTTTTATGGACGTGGCTGTGTCGCCAGACGGAAAGGCGATCGTGGCATCCCAAGCTGGCGCCACGTCCGCAATGTACAAATACAAGCAAGACGGGACGCTGGAATCCTCGGCAAGCTTTGCCGGCCTGCTTGGCAATTATCGCGTGCTATGCAATGGGGTGGGCGATTGTTTCGTGCTTAGTGAGACGCAGCCAGAAGGGGTTGCCGTGCACTATATTCGAAAGTTATCTGGATCAGACTTCGCACCCATGTGGTCAGGAACTGATATTGGGAATTCCATCAAGCTTACTTATGATGATAGTGCACCTAAACTCTTTGTAATGAATTCCGATGGTGACATTTTCTCTGCGGGTAAGGGGCCAAACGGAGAGATGTTTGTCGATAAAATTATTGAACAACCTTCCCCGGAGTTCACGAATTTTACAATCACTCCCAATCCGGTAAGAGGTAGTCGCAATGCGACTGGCACCGTCACTGTGTCAGCTCCGGTGGCATCGGATACACAGATTAGCCTGGACAGCAGCAATATGTCTTTCGCGAGTGTGTCGCCATCGGCAACCATTCACACCGGACAAACTTCTGCGACCTTCACCATCGCAACGTCGGATCCACACACTGCTTTTGTCGACGTTGTGATCACTGCGAAAATTTTCGGGCAATCCAGATCTGTGACGCTCCGAGTTCTTCAGGCGAACTCCTCAAAATATGTGAGTTGCAGTCTCCCCGCAACGGTCACGGGCGGCCATTCTTATTCGGTGAAGGTGAAGTTTTGGAATACGGGCACTCTTCCCTGGGATTCAGTCCATTTTTATCAATTGAGAAGCGAGGATCCAGCCAACAACTTGAGATGGCACGTGAATCGAATGCAACTTGTTGGTGGTCCTGTGGCTCCAGGTGAACTTGCCACATTTAGCGCCGTTGTAAGGGCGCCACTGGTTGCAGGAACGTATTCCTTCCGATGGAGGCCGATTGCGGGTTCGGCGGGCGGAGTCTTTGGAACGACGGGCGGGCCGACTGCAGTCCACGTGACTTCACCGCTTCATCCAACAACTCCTCCTGTTTCCACAAGGCGGCGACACCGTCGGCGATAACAAGGCTCTGATTCGAATGCTACGAATCTCGGGGTGCGACGACCATCACGAACTCAACCGGTGGCGCGCCCAGGTCTGGCTTATCCGCATAGCTCAAAACCAAGTTTGATATTTCGGCGTTCAGCTTGTCGAAGCGAGTCTTAGAGAGCTTGAGACTCGCAGTGCGAAGATAGAGGCGATCGACCAGTTCAGGATTCTTCTGCGAAGCTTCTGCCGCAGCAACAAACAGGCGTGCCTGCTTTCGCATGATTGAGACGACACCCTTGGCGGCCAATCGTTCGTATGCTGCTCCTTGGTATCCGGGGGGAATACTGAACGCTTGTGCGACAGTCCTGAATAGTTCGGCGCCATCTTCCGGTTGGGTTGATACGACCAATCCTGCATTGACCAGCTTGCGGACTTGATAGTAAAGCGTTTTGGATTGGAAGTCCAGTGAGTCTTGAAGTTGTCCGACCGACATTGGACCGCCCCTGAGAAGGGTTTCGAACACTTCGCGCGTTCGTGGCGAGACGAGAGCGGCAAGCTGCCTCTTGGTATAAAGATGGGTCTTTTTACCTCTAGTCAAATTGCGTTGTATTTTTGACATATAATGTTTTTATTATGATCTTATTCGCTGCACTTGTTCTAGGTGCTCAACAATATTCTCCTGATCTTGAGCTAGGCTACAAACTTGATGCCTTCGAGGTTCAGCACTTTCGCGGACTCGTTTATGTAGAGAAAGATGGAAAGGAAGTGTTCTTTCATACCGTTGGATATGCGGACCCTGACACTCGCCGCTCGTTCACAAGGTCTACCGGTATCGAGATCGGATCCATTGTCAAGCCTATTGTAAAGACGGCGATCTACAAACTCGTGGAGCAAGGGAAGCTTTCACTGACTGATCCAATTTCCAAGTTCTTTTCGGATGTCCCCGCGGACAAGCAGATGATCACGGTCGACATGCTGCTTCATCACAAGGCTGGCTTTCAAGACATCTTCGGGGACGATTACGAACCGATGCAGCGCGACGAACTGATGTCGAAGATGCTTGCCTCTAAGTTGCTTTTCACACCTGATTCGAAGGATGAGTATTCCAATTCTGGATACAGCATGCTTGCGACGATCATCGAGAAAGTGACCGGGGAGAGCTTGGAAAAGCATATCGCTCGCACCCAGTTCAAGCCACTTGGCCTGAGGAGGACGGGGTATGTGCTGCCGCACTGGAAATCCGATCAGATCGCGATCGGCACGGACAGCGATGGCAAACGGTGGGGATCGCCACTCGATCGATTTTGGTATCCGGATGGCCCGAGTTGGAATCTTCGCGGCAATGGCGGGATGATTACAACGGTCGGAGAATTGGCGCATTGGTCGTGGGCCGTGCACAACGGAAAGTTGTTGAATGCCGCGTCTTATGCGGAGTTCACGCCGACTCTCTCGAAGAAGGACGTTGCGCCCGACGCGATGTGGGGTTCATTCGGAGGCAACGGAGTTTGGGATTGCGGGCTCGTATACAATCCATCGCGACGCATGACGGTCATTCTGTTCTCGGTCGACGGACGATTCGAGATCGAGACGAAGCTTCGAGAGTTGCGTCCGTATCTTCTGAAACTTTAGATGTTCTTTGCAGCGGGCTTTCGTCGTCGCCATGCGTAGATGAGGGCGGAGGCAATTGCGACAACAACTGCGATGGTTATCCACGATATGCGGAAAGTATTAGCGAAGTAGAGATCGTTCGAATACATGCCGGAACTCTTTCCGTTATCGAACGCGGTTAGGAAGGGGTGCTTCGGCATGTCGTCAATATCTAGCTTCAGCGAGCGTGAAAGCGTGTCGACTGCATCTTCCCGCATGTTTCCGCTGAAAGTCTCTTCAGCCTCCCAAGGCTTGTTCGTTCCTTCGTATTGGGCCGCGACTGGACCTGAGGAGATGAAGTAGACCTTCATCGGTTGGCGAACCCCTGCTTGCCACGCATCTCCCGGTCTTGAATAGGGATAGTGGGGGCGATCGGTCTTGAATGAGAGTCGAATCGCTTCCGAATCGATCTCTGCATTCGTCGTATGATCTTCGCCATCGCCGGTGAATTTGAAGGCGGTGAAAATCCAGTTCTTCCTGGCGTATCCGTCGAGCCAGGTGGTTAATGCGGGTCGTGATGCGTATCCGTTTTTCTTGAGCCAATCGTTGAGCGCGTTTCCATCGGTCGCTTTGAGGATCGCCGCCTTGTATTTTCCGACTTGTTGTTCGCTGATCAGGGATACTGCGGCTGCGGCCCCCGCCTCAGAGTCAGATAACGAACATGAGAACTTGATGGGGTGAGGCATTGCTGCATACGCAACGATGTCGTAGACATCCGAATCGACTTCTTCCAGGTTTGGAATGCTGGGAGTTGGAACGATGAAGCCGAAGCTTTTCTGATCTCCTTTGAAGACGGCTTTTCGGATGAAGTGCTCGATGCCGTGTTCTTTATCCCAGACGATGATCACGTCTTCCTGCGTGAGGAGCATGCTCTGGCCAGGAGGAACGGCAATGCCGCAGGGGAAGGC
>Ga0068865_100002742_pt1 | contig 10464 bp, 8 predicted proteins | sample KBSMisM12_FD_75293 | JGI IMG/M metagenome (GOLD analysis project Ga0068865, IMG submission 75293) | Miscanthus rhizosphere microbial communities from Kellogg Biological Station, Michigan, USA - KBS Miscanthus M1-2 | ecosystem: Host-associated > Plants > Roots > Rhizosphere > Soil ...
GGATCTGGGTTGGCGTGCACATTGGCAAATGAGTCTTTGGTTTTCCAGCGCACAAAAGCCGAACTGAAAAGATCACTTGGATGACTGGGAATCCGAGTTTTGGGTTTGAGTCTGATTCTCATCCCGCCCCAAAAGTTCACATTGGCGCCGACAATGTCGGACACAGCAATAACTGTCGTTCGCATTGCGGGAACAACGAGATGCGTGGCGCCTCCATTCTCTCCAAATAGCCGACCCGTCGAGTCGTACAGGTAGATCTCGTACTCTGTTGCGTCCCGACCGTCTTGATGGCCGTCGGCGCCGATGAAGTTATCGGAAGTAAGAACAATCTCTGATTCTAGTCCAAGACTTGAATCCTGGATGAGGAGTGGCGCACAGACATCAAGAAAGCAAGTGCGGGTCTTAGTTGGCGCAACAGTTTGGCGAAACGAGGGGGAGTAATCAGGGAAGCTCGCAGAGAGTGACCGCGCTGTCGTTAAAGAAACGAGCGAGGTTGAAGTTAGAGCAAGGAATTTGCGCCGATTTATTCTGGTCACGGCAGCACTGACCCTGGGGAGGTTAGAGAAATGAGGAGAGCAGGCTAGCCGCTCTCCTCACGTCTAGGTTGACAGGTCCAGGCTTAGAAATTCCACCTGACGACCAACTGGATCAAGCGTCCACCTGGATCGTTTGTCGTCGACGTATCCTGGTAGGCGTTTGAGATAACTCCACTAAAGGTCGAGCTGCCGGCGACGGTATTAAGGTCGTTTGCAGCACTACCGATAAGGAAGTTCTGTGCGTTGAAAGCATTAAGAAACTCAGCCCGCAGTTCCACGTTATTGTTCTCCGAGAACCGGATCTTCTTAACAAGACTCAGGTCCGGACGAACAAATCTTGGTCCTTTGATAACTAAGTTTGCGAAACCGCATTGGCCGGTGTAGGCCTGAATGCAATTTCCGGTTCCTGCCGGCGCGATGTATCTACCGCTGGGAGCGCCATTCGTGTAAACGGCTTGGCCAGCTGCGTTGTAGGTAACAGCGAAGGCACGTGCCGTGTTGAGAATGACATCTTCTGGCAAGTAGAACACAGAGCTGGGCCCTTTGCGAACTTCAATCAATTTCTGCAAGTCTTTTCGGTCCATGCCGACCAATTGAACGTTGCCGAAACCAACTGGGTTACCGCTCTGAACGCGGATCGAACCGTTGAAGCCCCAGCCACCAACAAAACCATTCACCAGGCCGCCAACGCCGCTCATGAATCTCTGGCCTTTACCAAACGGCAGTTCGTAAATGAAGTTGGTTTTGAAGCTGTGGGTCACGTCATATGGACCAATGTTCTTGCTCAAGTCGCCGCGGCGAATCGAGAAGTAGTTGGTAAATACAGACGAGCTGCTGGCGAAGAAGTTCGACTGTGACTTCGAGAAGGTATAGCTGCCCTGAATGAGCAGGCCCGCTGAAAGTCGACGTCGCACCTCGAGTTGGAGAGCATCGTAGTAAGTCTGATTTCCATTATCTACGATAAATGGATCGCCAACGACACCAGGATTGACGACAAAAAAGTTCGGTGTCGCCAACGCCTTCAAAGCAGGTGTAATACCCGGCAGCGTGCTATTGAGAACTGCGTTTCTGTTGTTAAGGAACGTCGCAGTACTGAATGCGAACTGGCCTGAAGCAATCGTGGCCGGATTCGGATTCAACGGGTTCAACGGATTGGTGAACGTCGAGCTGGCAAAGTTCGCGCTCGAATAGTGCGCCGGGTTGCTCGGATCGATTGCTACGCCTGGAGAGATTGTCGCACCCTGGAAGTTAACCAGGAAGATCGGCAACGGTGAAGTATTCGTGCCAGCGCCGAAGTAGCGGAAGTTCAAACCTCGACCTGCGGCAACGTTCGCGAGCAGATTCTGCTGGGCGAGTTTGAACTCGTTCAGGAATCCGTTCTCGATCATGTTCACTTCGTTCATGTCGTACTGTCTCCAAAGCTTATGTCCGCGGTTGCCAACATAGCGGGCTTCCACGACAGTGTCTTTGGTTACTTCACGCTGAACACCAAGAGTAAACGATTCGACGTAGCCCAATTTGATGTTCGGGTCGAAAGCGTTTACCGAGTCGGTGATAGCCGGCGTGAACGGGTATGTGAGACTGGACGGAATGCTACTCGGAGCAGAGATCAAACCATTGCGAAACAGCGAGCCCACAGGAATATTCTGAGCTCCTGCTAATGCGATCGATCGAGTCGCGGTGAATGCTGGTCCTGAATTCGCTCCAGTAACGCCGAGGAATACGTTAGTACCCTCGCGAACCGATGCCATTGAGAAACCACCGCGAATAACAGTCTGACCTGAGTCGCCAAGCAGTTTGTGCATGACGCCTTCTTGCCAATTCGGGCTGTAAGTAAAACCAAAGCTCGGAAGCAAGTTGAGCTTATCTTCGTGGAAAACCTGCTGCCCCTTGGCATTACTAAAGGTGCTTGGAGATCCAGTCAGCGTACCAGGCTTAAAGATGTTCCCCACACCGGAGACGCCCCACAGACTCTCATACGACGCAAACGAGAAGTTATTGTTCTCGACCACGTAGGGAATCAAGTTCTCGTTGCGTACACCGAGCGTTAAGGTGATGTTCGGTCGGATGCGCCATGAATCCTGGGCGTAGTATCCATACTCACTCATGTGCATACGCTGAATGAAGTCACCCAGGTATTTATAATTTCCCGACTCGCTGGTGTAGGCATTGCCACTCACGCTAGTAATACGTCCAGTGAGAGTTGCATACAGTGCAGCTGCTTGATTTCGAAGACCCGCACTCGAGCCCGGGAAGTTGGCGGTCGAGTTGAACAGGTTAAAGAGATTGGCGTCCAACGTTGAATCGACGCCAAAAGCATAAGCCTGAACTACGCGGTTGAAGCTCTGCGAAAAGAGATTGACTCTCGTGAAGTCGAACCCAAAACTGAACGTGTGATTTCCCTTGTTCCAAGTCAACGTGTCAGCAAACTGCTTCACCGGAGAATTGCGACGTGAAGGCGCGTTTGTAACTGTCGGAGCAGTGATACCACCGATGTTTGTGGCGTTGAGACCCAAACTGACACCGCCCTGATTGGCGAACTGGCCGGCGTTGACATCGCCGAAGAACAGCGAGATCCCGCCAACAAAGCCCATACGCGCTTCGTTAACGATGTTATTGGTTAACGTTGAACGTAACGCCGTAACGTTGGACCAACGAATGGAGGTTTGTGCTCCATGATTCGGGAAGTCCGGGAATGCCGGGTCGACGTTGTTAAGGAAGTCGACAACGCCGCCGAAGTTCTGGTAATTCCAGATGTTCTCGACGTGATGTTTCTTACTTGGATTGAAGTCCAATCGTACGGTAGGAAAGCGTCTCAATTGGCCGCCGACATTATTGAAGCTGACCTGCTGACGAACCAGATCGGCAGGATTGCCCGCCGCTACGTCGATCGGTCTGATGTTAAGACCGCTAACTGAACTACGAATTTGGGAAAATACTGAAGCGATCGTGGGGTCGACAGTAGAAGTAAAACCATTAGCTCCGGCCAGACTCAAAACGTTCACACTGCAACGCATGAAACCAGCGGTAGCACCGGCCGTGGTACAGGCCGATGGAATCGTCGAAGCGGCTGCAACTTCATACTTAAAAACTCCTGATTGAGCTTCGGGAGTTAGCAACTGGCGGGTACGCGCCGTTCGCTCTGGTAGTCGATACTCTTCGTAGTTGACGAAGAAGAACGCTTTATCTTTACCATTGAACAGCTTCGGAATCGAGATTGGACCACCAATCTTTCCACCGGGCTGGTTCAACAGAATGCGCGCTTGTGGAGCCTTGTGGGTTACCGGATCAGCCACCTGGTCGCGATTGTTGAACCAGTAGTTCGCATTAAGCGCTGGGTTGCGGTGATACCAATAAAGTCCGCCATGATATTCATTGGTTCCATTTGCAGTAACGAACTTGATCTGGACGGCACCTTCAGCCGAACTCTCAGCACCGGGGGTCGTTGTTGAAACGGTTACCTCGCTGATCGCGTCAGTTCTAGGTCTGATGTAAGTAAAGAATCCGTCATTCGATTTCAGCAGGTTGTCCTGCACGTTGAGACCGTCGATAGAAATATTCAACGCACCTTTTGGCAAACCGTTCACTGATGACGTGCGTGGACGACCGGGAGTAGTCGTACCCGGCATTGTGAGCACGAGGTCGAGCGCATCGCGTGAAGCGTTTGGCAAGTCGGTGATCTGACGGCCAGTCAGCGTTGTTCCGATAGTTGCGGATTGCGTTTGCAGCAACTCGCCACCGCCGACAACGGTCACGGTTTCATTTGCGGAACCAATTTCAAGTCCGACATTGATACTGGAAGGCTTACCAACGTCAATCTTGATATCAGTAACAACCGCTTGTTTGAAACCAGATGCATTGATTGTCGCAGTGTAAAGCCCGGACGACAGTGAAGGGACATTAAACGTTCCTTCTCCAGTCGTCGTCGCTGTGAACTCCTGGTTAGTGGTATTGCTCTTTACGGTCACCGTGGCGCCTGCCACGACCGCGCCCTTCGGGTCAAGTACAGTCCCCGAGAGTGAGCCCAAGCTCTGTCCGTACGCGGTAAGACCGAGTGCGGTGAGCAGCAGGAGTACAAAAACGTACTTCTGTAAAACGTTTCTCATCACGTAAACCTCCAAAATGGTTTTGACATTACTCAGCAGGGATTTACTCCCCCCGAGTAACTTGATTGAAAACCCAGCCAACTGCTTTAAAGGTAATTTAGGAACGGTCCGCAAGAACTTACGGACGTGTTGTGGCTCAAAAGAAGCAATTACTAAGCCAGCATTACGGTTCGGCTAAAGTCGTTGAATTAACAATCGATCAGCCCGAACAGACAATTTGGCCATTTCATTTTCTGGATTTCCATTCAAATAATTGAACCCTGAATCAGAAACTGAGTTGGCTTTGCGGGCGAGGAGCCGGTAGGGACAGCGAATCTACTTCACAACTTCCAGTTCAAACGCTAACTCCTTGCCCCTGAAAATTGTGGATAGATAGAACTCCCAAAACTTTCTCGTAAACCGGAGAGCGGGCCAACGCTGATCTAAATTGACGAGAAACTCCAGTCCGAGCGCTCGCCACAGATTGGCCAAACTTACATGGGCGGTGATCTGTCGAAGCTCAGCTTCCGTGTAAAACGGAAACGGAGTTTCGCTTGGAATGAAGCACTTGAATGAGTAGCTATTAAAGTGGTTTCGATGTGTCGGATCGGTTGCCCAATCAGGGTTCGAATAATGTGGGGTGACGATCTTCAGTCGACCGCCTGGCCTGGTGATGCGATGCAACTCCGTTACGAACCCCATCACGTCAGGAACATGTTCGATGACGTGACGACAGATCACTAAGTCAAACTGATCGTTCTCGAATGGATACGGGAAGACGCCAAGATCGTGAATGACATCGGCGTGACTGCGGAGATTCGAATCGATACCAATCGCACCCGCAAACTTGTTTTGACCACAACCTACATCGAGTATTGATTTCGAGTTGACAGGTGAAACAGTTGACGGGCCTTCGATCATATTGACTAGTTGTTGCTCATCAAGAAGCTTCCAAGTTCTTCTATGTTGACCGGGTGTACGGGAACACCTAACGCAAGCTCAACTTCGTTCAAGGTCATCCCGTCGAGCATCACCGATTCATCGCTCTTCAACATCTGCCTGGGGATCAAAACAAAGTCACCTCGAATCAGATCGCGTGCGGCCTTCAAATCTCTACCGGTAACCAGTCCGGCAACCGAAACGTCGCCTCCAAAATAACCGTTGTCGATCGGACTGACAAAAAGTTTCGTTCCAATCTTTGCATTCAACTTGTCGATTGCATTCTTCAATACTGGCGCAAACAAAGTTCCTGTAAAGATCGTTCCGGGGAACTTCTTAACCTGGGTTGATCCTTTTCTTGCAAGACGCTTTTGCAGTTTCGCAAAGTCTTCGTGGAAAGCTCGCACCATACCGACGCCATCCTCAATCTGCGGATAGTCGCCATAATGAGATCGGGATGGAATTGAATAACCCGCCTTAAGATAAAACTCATCGCCAAGCAAAGCGAAGTTTGTTCCAAGCCGCGCTTTTAGTTTCTGCTGGACCGGTTCGAGTTGATTGATGACGTCGCGACAGAACTCAGGAGTCACTGCTGCAAGTCTTGAGTCTGTGTTGTAGCGCGTAAGACCAAGCGGAACGATCGCCACACTAGTGATCCTGGGATACTCAGCGGCTAAGTCGTCGATCGTTTTAAGGAGCACCTCGCCGTCGTTGATTGTTGGACACAGGACCACTTGAGCGTGAACTTGAATACCAGCATCAAGCAAGCGTTTCATTTTCTTACTAATGTCGGCTCGCTTTTTGTCGACGCCCAGCAAGTATGCGCGCACATCAAGATCAGTAGCATGAACAGAAACGTATTGTGGCGTTAATCCCTGCTCGACGATTCGCTGCATCTCGTCGTCGGTTATTGATGTCAGCGTTGTGTAGTTGCCGTAGAGGAACGACAAGCGAACGTCTTCGTCTTTTATAAACAACGACGGTCGCGCGTCAGCTGGATTGCCGTTACAAAAACAAAAGATACATTCGTTTGCACATTGGCGAGGAACAATCTGTTCGAATGTAAATCCAAAGTCCTCGTTTTCTGATCGCTCCAGTTCGACTTCCCAATCCTCTCCACTCTTCTTTCGAACCTCTAGAATCAATTCCGTTTCGCCGGCAGTGTGGAACCGAAAATCCAGATAGTCGCGTACTGTTCGTCCGTTTACCTTAACGATTCGATCGCCAGGTTCTATGTCCATCTCCGCACCCAGACTTTCGGGCGCAACCTCAGCGATTTCGACGCCGCGTCGCCGGATGTTAGTAACTGCTGGTGTGACTGCAAACTCGTACATAACTTCAGATGTCTATCCAAATGTGACCGGGGGGCCTCCCCGGTTATAAAGTCGAGGCCATAGCGAACCAGTCACTATAACAGAGCCCTGCGAGCTTTGTTGAGCGCCTGCTTGAGTCAAAACTCAAATTTGGAAGGCAGCTTGTATTCGCCGTCTATAACCTCAATAAGGCCTCGGACTCCAGAACGGGCGTGCGGGCTTAACGTTCTTAGTCAATCGTGTATAATTCGGGGCCAATCGTAACCACGCAAGACGCTGCGCTTCGAAATCATACCGGAAGTCGGAATTTCAGTCTCAGAATCAACGCCATGAATAAAGCCATTTCAGTCGCTCTTCTCTCCCTATCCGTCACCTCTTCTGCTCTCGCCGGTGGGCAAAAGACAGCAGAAATGTCCAAACCGGCTAGTCCGTCGGCAGAACAGCAAAAGGTAATTCCGATTAAGACGTCGGCTACAACTGACCTGGCACCAAAAGTTGAAGCAACTCCCGACAACACTTCAGCTTCAGCGAGTAACGTCACTAGCCCAAGTCTTACAGATACTTATCGCGTCGGCATCGGCGACATTCTGGACGTGCGATTTCTGAACTCTGCAAATGGCGGTCGTTCGACACTCTTTACTGTAGTCGCAGGGGGAATGATCGACTTTCCCGTTGCCGGTGGACCGATCATGGTTGCAGGTCTCACAACTGAAGAGATCCAAACGCGCATTGCCACGGAACTAAAGCGACGCGCCGTCGAGGAAAACGCTCAAATCTCTGTTGGTGTTCGCCAGTACTCAAGCCACTCCGTTATGGTTACGGGGCTCGTGGGCGCACCTGGCTCGCGCATAATAAGGCGAGAAGCAGTTCCGCTGTATGTCGTTTTAGCGGAGGCGCAATTACGCAACGACGCTGGTCGCATCACAATCATGCGTGGCGGTTCGGCTGGTCAGACTTTGGATCTGAACGATCCCACAACGCTCAACACTGTCGTCTTGAATGGCGACGTAATTACCGTTACCGGTCGTCCTCAAGAGTTTTATTACATCGCCGGTAGAATCAACTATCCGGGCCAGAAAAACTTCCAGTCCGGGATAACATTGTTGCAAGCCATTCTTGCATCGGGCGGCACTACTCGTCAGAACGAAAGGATCGTTGAAATCTCTCGAGAAGGCAGCGAAGGACGGTTGGTAACTACTCGTTTTGATATCAAGGAAATCAAGGCGGGTAAGATTCAAGATCCAAAACTCCAAGCTGGCGACCGCATTCAAGTTATCCGCTAATTCAACCCAACAAATATCGGCAATTTTATTGACAATCCCGCCCCTGTTTGTTAGTTATTCAAATTGAACCGAGCTCATTCCTGCTTCAAAAGATCTAATACTTAACTTGTGCCAACTTTCTTAACGGAAGAGTGCAAATCTAATGAATAACAAACTGAAGCCTGCCCTAATCGGGGGAGTAGTCTTAGGCCTACTTTCCGTCATTCCATTCATCAACTGGGTAAACTTCTGCTGTTGTCTCTGGGCGATCCTCGGCGGCATGCTGGCTTCATATCTTTACATTAAGAACTCTCCAACTCCGGCTACGGCGGGAGACGGCGCCCTCGTAGGAGTTTTTGCCGGTCTCGTCGGTGGGGCAATCGCAATAGTCATTGGCATTCCGGTCAGTCTTCTGATTGGAACGGCAGTAAATGAAGTATTGCTAAGGTTAGTTGAGAATGCCAACCCTGGTCAGGCTGAGATGATGCGCGCTCAGATGGCTGCTCAATCAATCGCGAGTGCCATCGGAAGAGGAATCATCGGCGCAATCTTGTTGTTTGTTTTTGCAATTATCGGTGGACTACTAGGCGTACCAATTTTCGAAAAACGAAAAGGCGATCTGACACCTCCAGCGCCACCAGCGGGTGGCTATGCGGCGTAAATCAGATTGACGATGCCGGTGATCAGTTAACTGCTCTTTCAAAAAACCAAGTCTGGATCAGGAGAAAAAGGATGTCACAAGAATGGACTCCCCCACCCGCAGCGGGTGCCACGGAAAGCGTACCCAACTATTTAATCCCAGCGATTATTTCGATTTTCTGCTGCTTGCCTTTGGGCATTGTGGGCGTGATTTTCGCAGCACAGGTAAACGGAAAAGTCGCGGCCGGTGATCTTCAAGGAGCTGCGGATGCTTCCAAGAAAGCAAAACTATTTAGCTTCATCGCAATCGGTCTGGGAATCGCGGGCTGGGCATGCTACCTGATCTTCTGGGTGATCATCGGTGGTGCAGCAATGATGAATTCCTGAGAGCAGAATTAACAACCCACAGTCTTCGTTTTTGAGCTAGCCTCAATCATCGAAGACGCGGAGACCCCAAAAAAAGATGACCAGATATTGCACTAAATGCGGTGCCGTGAACGACGACCTGGCGCAGTTCTGTTCCACCTGCCAGACGCCGCTCACTCCAGTTGTCAGTGGTGGATATCAACCCATGCAGTCCGTGAACGCAGGAGCGATCACGGACTGGAAGGCAATGGGGGCCGACAAGAAAATCACCGCAGGTATCTGCGCGATCCTTCTTGGCTGGCTGGGTATTCACAAATTCATCCTCGGCTACTCAACCGAAGGCATCATCCAGTTGATCCTGGGTGTGCTTACCTGTGGTCTCACCAACATCATCGGTATCATCGAAGGCATCATCTACCTCACCAAGTCAGATGAAGAGTTTGTGCGAACGTACATTCAAGGTCGGAAGGGCTGGTTCTAACACCAGCCCTCCTCTTTTCTTTCTCGAGGTCGAGGCAAAACTCCTAATTCTCGTGATAGCCTTAGACTCACATGCAGCATGAGTTTTGGTATCGTCGTGTCACTGTGGTCGCGATCTGGGGCGCGCTAATCGCCGGGGCCGTTTACTTGTTTTCGTTTGAGCCGGGTAAGAACGGTTTCTTTCCCGGCTGTCCGTTCCGTTTCTTCACTGGTGTCACTTGTCCTGGCTGCGGAAGTACGCGCGCGATGCATCAACTTCTTCACGGCCACATACAGGCCGCTTTCATGTTGAACCCGCTGTTCGTAATCGCTCTCCCGATTTTGTTCTATCTCCTACTTCGTCATACGGCTCTTTCATTTCAAGGAAAGACTCCACGCCCAAACGCTTTGCCCCCTGCCTACATCTACCTGATCTTCGTGGTCGTAGTCTCGTTTTGGATCTTTCGGAACACTCCGTTCTATCCATTTGTTTCGTGAGGATTGCTCTTGCCGAATGCACAACAGCTGCGCGAAGATCAGCGCGTGTCAATTCGGTGTTGATCGTGATATCTAAGAGACATGGTTTCCAAGCAGCAACCAAAATCGATCAGCGTCAGACTCATTCGAGGTGGCGAAGAGCCAATGGACGAAGCTTGGAAAGAATCAACGCCGGCGGAACGGATTGAAGCAGTGTGGACGCTAACCAAGATTTGTATGGCCTGGGCTGGGTACCAAACCGATGAGCCCCGACTTCAGAGAACTATTACTCGCCTTCAACGCCGCGAACGTTGAGTATCTACTGGTAGGCGCTCACGCATTGGCTGTGTACGGACATGTGCGTGCTACCAAAGATCTCGACGTTTGG
>Ga0068865_100002748_pt1 | contig 10453 bp, 7 predicted proteins | sample KBSMisM12_FD_75293 | JGI IMG/M metagenome (GOLD analysis project Ga0068865, IMG submission 75293) | Miscanthus rhizosphere microbial communities from Kellogg Biological Station, Michigan, USA - KBS Miscanthus M1-2 | ecosystem: Host-associated > Plants > Roots > Rhizosphere > Soil ...
CAGCGGCGAAGAACGCCGTCGGCTTAGCGGCGGCTACGAGCCGGTGCAATGGACGCCGATCTGGCCGAGGCGCTCGGCAACCGGAAGGGCGCAAGGGCAAGATCGTCGGCCAGAAGGCTCCGTTCAAGCTAGAGGACAACTGGGCACTTCGTGTGCGTCTTCAGATGGAGAACCGGGTACGCCAGTTGGCGCTCTTCAACCTGGGCATCGACAGCAAGCTGCGCGGATGTGATCTCGTGGCGCTCAAGGTTCGCGACGTCTGCCACGGCGACCAGCTCGCCTCGCGGGCCGTCGTGCTGCAGCTGCGATAGATGGTCTCGTGTGACACGCGATGGTTCTCGTCATGCGGATGAGCATGCTTGAGCCATCCGGCGACCTGTTCGGGTGACCACAGCGACCGAAGCTTGTCGGTCACGATCTGCGCCAGGGCTCTGTTGCTGGCTAGTTTGCAGCACTTGGGCCGCAGCGTGCGGTCCCAGGCGGCATGGTCCGCTTCAGTGGCTCGATAGTTCCCTTGGCCACCATTGCGTCCGATCTCGCGGCTGACGGTCGATGGCGCACGCCCGAGCCGTGCAGCCGTTGAACGAATCGACTGGCCTTCGGCTATCGAGCGTGAGATCTCCTCGCGCTCAGCCAGCGTCAGCGCAATCGGGGAACGGCTGCGTGGCGGCGGTCGAAAGCCACCGGTCTGCTCAAAGATGCCTCGAATCGAGCCATGAGCGCGATCGAACAGATGAGCAATCTGGTGCAGCGTCCAGCCTTGCTTCCAACGCCCCCACATCACGGCCTTCTGGGCGTCGGTGTAGTACGTGCGTGTGCGGTGTGTGCGGTACTTCATCTGCAACACTCCTCCTGCCTACGCAGTCAGTGTGTTGCGTTGACCGGTTGAATCCGCCCTCGTTGCCTGTCCTTCGGGCTTCGCTCTCGAGTACGGGTGGGTCCGCGCAAGTGATCGACGACGCCACCTGGCAAGGGGAGCACGACGACTCGGTCGACGGCAGCTGGGGCCCCCCAACCGAGGACGCTCGCCAGGCGGACACGCACCGGCTTGACGCCGGCCGTCCGCTTGCGGCGCGCGGCACGGGTCAGGGGGCCGTCGTCGACCAGATCCCTCTGCCGTGCGTCGCGGCGTACAGCAGCCCGTCGGGCCCGATGCTCAGGTCCATCACGGTCGTGTAGGGCAGGTTGCCGCCGAGGCGCGTCCAGGTCGCCCCCCCGTCGGCCGAAACGACGACCCCCAGGTCCGTGGCGAGCACGATCTTGCCGTTGTTCAAGATCACGTCATTGACCGGAATGTCGGGTAGGTTGCCGCTGACGTCGGTCCAGCTGGCACCGCCATTGGTGGTCTTCCAAAGGTGACCGTATCCGGCCCCCGGTCCTTCGGTCCACTTGCGCGAAAAGCCGCTGAAGCCGACGTAAGCCGTGCGGCCGGTGGCGTCGGTCTTGTCGATGGCCAGCCCTTCGACATACCGGTTCGGCAATTCGGGCGGCAGCGTGAGCTGGCGCCACGACCCGCCGACATTGGCGGAGATCCCGCGCGCGAACCCGTCGTTGTTGCACGGCCCGCACCATGCCGACCAGACGACGTCGCCCTGGCTCGCCAGAGCGGTGGTGGCGCGGCCAGCGCCTTGATCGAAGGCGCGCACCCACTGCGCCCCGTTGGTGATTGCGAAGCCGTTGGCGTAGGTCCACACGAACTGTCCGCCGACCACCCAGTGGTTCTTGTTGGCGCCGTCGGCGATGATGGGGGCGATGAAGCGGGCCCCGGCGTCGGGCGGCGCGACGTCGAACACCGCCGAGAAACTGCCGTCGCTGCGCCCGCAGTCGACGATCTTCCAGAGATCCATCGCCGGATATTCGGTGAGGATGTTGCAGCCGTTGTCCGGGTCCACGATGATCTTGCCGCCGTCGCCACCGGCCGGCGAGCCCATCTGACCCGTGGCGTCCTCGGGCAGCAGGAGCGACGTACCGTTGTCCTGCAGGCCCCCTGCGACCGCCACTCCCCCGGTCACGCGGCCGACGCCGACGCCGTAGTACTGCAGGGTGCGCAGGTTCGCGTTCAGGCTCCTCCAGTCGGTGCCGTTACCGTTCGCGTTGTTGGTTCCGAACAGCGGCCTCGCGTAGATCCCGCCGTCGTTGCCCATGTAGAACGTGCCGTTCGCGATCGCCGCCGAATGCTGGTCGGAATGCGGCGCCATCGGGCAGGTGTTGCTGCTGTCGCGGATCGACCAGCAGGCGAACTCGAAATTCCAGTAGGGTGCGATAGCGGCCCAGTTGTGCCCGGCATCGCGCGACTCGTAGACCTCCTCCAGGCCGAGGAAGAGGTGATCGGCATTGCCGGGATCGACAAGAAGGAACTGGTTGTACCAGGCCTGCACGCCCGGCTTGTAGCCGACGTAGTTCTTCATCGCCGAGCCGGAGGCCCCGAGGTTGGCCGACGTCGCAATCTGGTTCCACGGGCCCTGGACGTTGCCGGTGGGCGAGAAATAAACGCCGCCGAGCACCGTGTTCTTGTTGTTGGTGTAGAGGGTGATCGACTCGACGACGACGTACAGCCGCGAGCCGTCGCCCGAGTAGGCAAAGGTCGACCGGCCGACATCCTGCGGGTTGAGCGCGCCGAGTGGGTTCGTGAGGGCCCAGTGGTTGCCGCCATCGGTCGACAGGTAGAAGCCGTTGTAGGCGGCTCCGCCCCGCCACGCACAGTTGGCGATCAGCACCCGGCCGCCGGCGCGCGGGTCCGCGGCAACGTCGTTGCAGATATTGTCGTACGGCGACGTGGAACCGGGAACCGGCGCGAACACTTGCGTCCACGCCGAGGAAAAGCCGCTGCCGGCAGCGTGCCGCCAGAGGCCGCGCGAGGTCGCGGCGTAGACGTTGCCGGCATTATCGAAGCGCAGCTTGCCGATGGTCGTGCTTTCGAGCTCCATGCCGCCGACGCGCGCGGCTGGCGTGAACACGGTGCTGCCGGGCTGGGCGAGTCGATACACGCCGGTGCCGACATACGAGGTCGCGCCGGTGTTGGCTTCGCCGGTGCCGAGCCACAGCGCACCGTCCGGCGCGAGTTCCAGCCAGCCGACCGAGAGCGTCGGCAAGCCATCGGTGAGAGGCACCCAGGTGTGGCCGTTGTCGCCGGACCGAAACACGCCGCCGTCGGCGCCGCCCGCGTAGATGAAGCCGCCACCGACAGCCAAGCCGGTGTTGCGTCCTGCGACGAGGCCGGCGCCGCCGCTCGAGTTCGAGAAGTTCGGGTCGCGATAGCGCGGGTCGTCGGCGTTGTAGGGTCGCGTCGTGACTTCCTTCCACTTCATACCCGATACGCCGAGGCCCGACAGCGATGCGAAGGCCGCGCTGTAGGCGCCCGGCTGGATATATCCCGGCGCGTTGCGAGCCTCCGCTGCCTGCTGCGCAGCTTCGGCAGCCTCCAACTTGCCTTCGGCCTCGGCATGCGGCTTCCGGGCGGCGTAACCAATAGCTGGCCACAGAAGCGCCAGGGCGAGAGCGGCTGCGGCGCCGTGCGATGTCTTCATGAACCACTCCAGCAGAAGGGATCGGCGACCCTAGCAGCGCGGCATGGACCGGTCAATCCCGATGCTGCGTGCTACCGGGCAGGACGAAACCCGCAGCTCGATGAAATTTCGCTGCACTCGTCAAGTCATGCCGACAGGTCTGCCAGCGTGGCCTCTGCCAATGGTGGCGGGGTGGATCAGGACGGCCGGCCGACGGCGGGGACGCATTCTCCAGCAATCATCCTTTCGCGAGGACGATGTCGAACGCAGCCACCAAGCAAAGCGCTTTTCGCATTCGCTAGTGGTCTTCAGCCGGCAGACCATCGATTGGCGCCAGTGGGACTTTCAAGCATCATGCGGTTCTGGCGCCTCAGGCAGAACGTCCAGGTGAGCGTTAGCGGCTCCTCCGCGCTCACGCAGAGGCACCGCGGACGGACCATCCGCAGGCTCTCAACTACTTCCGACCGGAGCCGCCAAAGCGCCCATGAGTCTGCTGGCGCAGTCACTCAGTTGGCCGTTGCCGATCTCTAGCGGAGACATCACCAGATTGCCGTCACGCCTCGGCTTCATGAGCTCCCGCTGCACCTGCTGCGGCGTTCGAGCTGCACCCGTTCGTCCGACAACGCCGGTCGTGTGATGTAGTCGCATAACTGGTCCAGCCGCTTGCCGTCATGCGGTCGACCTACTCAGCAGCGTGAAGGGTGATGCCGTCGATGTCGGCGGACTTGGGCCCTGATCCTGTTCGTGGCCCGATGCGTCGTGACATGGGAGACTATCGGGCGGTATTGCGCCGAGCCATGGAAATTCCCGGCCTCTCGATGGCTGTCATGTATTCGGGACCGCTAGGGTTGGCCGTGTCGTGGCTGTTGCTGCGTGCCTACCGGCGTGCCGTACTGCGGTCGATGGCTGCTGCAGCCACACCTGCATCGGCAACCTGGCAGCCATCGCCCGTGGAACTGATAAGGCCGCCAACGCCGATGCGTGGCGAGGGCGCTGCGCCGCCGACCTTCGACGCAATACGGCGGCGCTGGCGGCGGACAACTCTGAGCTACGGATTCGGCGGCATGGTGTTCATGGCCGTCGAGTACGCGGCGGCCTGGCTGGCACACGAGGGCGCGGGAGGCTTCGTGCTCGGACGGTGGCTGGCCAGCGCGGGCTGGATGCTGGTCGTCAGCACGGCGGTGGTCTCAGCGGTCACCTGGCGGTCCGTTGCGATGGCGTCGGCAGTGCTGGTCTCGCTGATCGGTGGTTGCGTTGCCGTCGAATGTGGCGTCTTCAACCGGTGCAGTGCCGCCGACGTCGTGCTGCAGGGGATGATCGAGAGCTTGGTACCCCTCGTACTGCTGGTGCCGTTCTTGTACTGGCGGGTGCGTGCGGTTGGGCCGCTGGTGTATGTACCGGTGCTCGTTGGATTGAGCGGCGGAGCCGCGGGGTTCTTTGTACTACTGCGCGCTGCGACAACACTCGATTGCGCGAGCGGCACGGTGCAATGCCTCGTGCTCGCACAGCTCAACGAGTTGGCCGGCGCCTGGGGTCTGGTACTGGCCTTCGGCCTGCCCGGTACCGTGATGGCGCTCATGGTGGCGTGGCCGGCATGGGTTGCGCTGGGGCGACGTTATCGCCAAGGTCGGTTCAGCAGTTTGTCGGTGACGCTCGACGGGTTCTGGATCTCCATTGCCGCCATGCACGCGGTGGTGCTGGTGCCTGTCGGCGGCGTGATCGCAGCAGCACCGCTACTGGCCTTCCTCGCCTACAAGGCAAGCGTGCTCCTGCTGCGCCCACAGCCGACCCGCAGTCGTGCGGTGTCCTTGCTGCTGTTGCGCGTCTTCGATGCTGGCGAGCGCACTGACCGGCTCTTCCGCGCATTGGGCAAACGCTGGCCAGCGATCGGACCGCTCCGCATGATCGCCGGCCCGGACCTGGCCACTAGCGCAGTGCAACCGGGAGAGTTTCTCGAGTTTCTCGGCGGCCGGCTGTCGCGCGAATTCATCCGCGAAGATCTGGCACAGCGGCTGGCCTCGCCGGAGCGTAGTCAGCCCGACCTTGACCGCCGATATCGCGGCGAATCCTTTTACTGCCACGCTGACACTTGGCAACTGACCGCAGCCCGATTGATCGACGAAGCCGGCGCGATCCTCGTCGACCTGCGCGGCTTGTCTCAGGCGCACTTCGGGGTGCGCTGGGAAATCGATGCATTGCTGCGCCAAGGCGCTGCCGGCCGCGCGGTGCTGCTGGTAAATCGCCAAACCGACCTACGCCTGCTTCCCGGTGAGTTGGTGCAAGCCGTGCCCACTGCGCACCTGTGGCACATGGAAAGGCTGACCGCTCAAACGCTGTCCGACCTGGTCAGCCGATTGTTAGGCCGGACCGAAGCTCGCTCCGAGTGCGCCAGATAGTCAACAGAAGTCGACAGCAGTTGTTCCACGAGGCCCAATCGCGACTGTGAACGGCTGCCCGGCAGTCCAAGGGGCGGGCCATCCCAAGTCGGACCCGCGACCGTCAAGCGCTCAATCTTCGCTCGCTGGAAGCACCCACCCGAGTTTGGCTGGTCCCCAACCGACGTCATCATTCAGCCGGCGAGACGCCCTTTGTTGCCGAACCCTCCGGTTCATGAACCTGGCATCCATCCGAGCGGAACTGACTGACACTGCCGTCGCTCAGCACCTGCTTTCCGCAGCAAGGAAAGGTGAACACATCGATGTAGTTACCACGGGCACCGGTGTTTCCGGTGAGCGCAGCCTCCCGAGGATGCCAGCGCACTTGAGCTTGCGCGATATTTTTGGCCGCATCGACGGTGTCGGCCAGCTCGCGCGCCTGAAGGTCGTAGAACCCGAAGGCGGACGAAGCCTCGCGCGTCTTCTGTTCAGCCAGTAACTCTTCGATGAGCGGCTTAAGCCGCGGCTCCAAGAGGCTTCTAAGCGTAGCGTCGGCCAGCACGGCGCCAATCACATTGCCCTCCCGCAACAACCGATCCTTCTCAGCCGTTGCGGATCTCTCGACGAGACTCTGTTCATCAGGCGTCAGGACGATTTGCCCCGATTGCGCCAGTTCCTTGATGCGCGCGAGACGCGGACCGCGCAGAAGGTCCGCCTCATCGCCATCACGCGAGAAGCGGCCAACGCTATCTCGCAGGAACTGCACCAAACGCAGCACGTCGATCTGCTCGTCCAGCCATTGCGCTAGGGGTCCCCAAGTTCTGAACAGGGCCTCATGGGCGATTTCCACGCGGTCGACGCCGTTCTCGCCTCGAGACATCAGAATCCGCTTGTCCACGAACCGCCTCATCGCAGCCCGCACGGCGACGGGATGGTCCTCCCAGCTGGACACGGCCCTCGCGAAGCCGCCACCCTCGCCGAGACGGGACATGCGCACGAAGGCACCCGGCAGCAGCGCGTACGCAGTGGGGTCATCGCGTTTCACCGCGTCAAGCACGGCATCGGCCTCGCGTGCGAGCACGCGACCGAGCCCCCCAAGCGCCTCATATTCCGCGGTGGTCAAGCGACCATCTTCGTGTCCGCGGTCCCACAGCACGCGTAGGCCAAACGCGAGCAGCGGCAGCGCGTCTGGCGTCCCGGTGTCTTCCAGAAGCCGATCCGCCACGCCGTCTTCCAGCTCCAACGCGCACAACCGCGCCGGCTCGGTGATCAATGCGCGCAGCGCACGGCGATCCATCGGCGGTACGCTCATTGAACTCGAAGCGCGCTGCAGATTGGGCACGTCGCGTCGTTGCTCGAGGACCGCCAGGAAGTCAGAGCGCAAGGTCACCATCATCTGGACTGCGAAATGGTCGGACGCACACGCAGCGTCGATCATGCGCAAGAACTCGGCGGCGCGTTCGTCCGCACCGCTGAGCAGCTCCTCGAACTGGTCGATCACTAGAAGCGGCGTCGCATCGGGCCGATTCGTGCGGCGCACAAGCGTCAACAGGACCTGGGGGATCGAGCTCCGGCGCAACTCATTGGCGAGCGCGGAGCCAGCGTCTGGTGGTTGCCCGAACGCACGCGCCAGCCTCTCGGCCAGCTCGGCCACGGGTTCGCGACCCGGTCGGAAGGGGTCAATGACCCACCATTGCGTGTCGTGGCGCAACTTGGGAATGACGCCGGCACGCACGATCGACGATTTGCCGGAGCCGGAGCCACCGAGGATCATCAGCATCCTCTGACTGTCCCGGCGCTTGTTCGCGTTAAGGAGCTCGATGATCTGCCGAGTCTCGTCGCCGCGGCCAAAGAAGACGGGTGCCTCAGCTTCGCTGAATGCCAACATGCCAGGGTATGGCGAGCGTTTCGGGTCCCAGCGCCTGGTGGCCTCATCGCTGATTCCGAGTTCGGCTAGACCACGCCAGAGGCGCGCGAAAGTCGCATCGTCCGCGCCACCGCGGAGGTCCAAGAACTGGTGCTCGCCCAGGATCGACGGAATTGCCTGCCCTTCCAACGGATCGATCAACAGCGTAATGACCCGTTTGCCGCCCATGCGCGCGAGGGCAATCTCGGCAAAGCACCAGTTCGAGTCCCGGTGGTGCGCGCTGTAAAGCACGATGACTACATCGCAAGCCTGCAGTTGACGGTAGAGCGTTCGCTCCCAGCTAGCGCCAACGGGGATCCCGTCAGCGGGATCGAAATCTAGGAAGAGGGAGGCATAACCGCGATCGGCAAGACGTTGACGCAGCATTTCCGCTGCGACGTTGTCCTTCGAGCTGTGGCTGATGAAGACAGTGCTCATTCAGACCGCGAATTATCCGTGACCAGTCGGAGGTCGCCAAGGTTTCCTGCTGCCGATTGGCCGAGACAACGAGGGCACTCCGTCTGGTGATCTTCAAGCAAATCCCAGGACGCGGGATGTGGCGGGCGCGGCTTTCGCCTTGCTTAGCTGTCAGGACCCAGCGAGTCTCTTCCAACAGCCGGTCGACTTCGGCGCGCCCGCGCAATTCGTTTTCAAGTTAGCCGAAGGCCACAAGTGCTACGGCGTAGGGAGCTAGGGATGGGCCATCCGTAGCCCCTGTGAACTTCGGGATGCCTAGCCTACGTCGGGGCGCCCGGGCGACACCTTCCGACCCGTTGCTGACCTTCGGTCGACAGACGCGAACGACAGCACAATGGCGACAACGGCCGTTCGGCAAGGGACCACAAGGTCTCAGTCTGCACGTGACCGTGCGCTGCAGCGCCGACGAGTGCAATTCCGCTGGAACTAAGACCGCAATCCCTCATGAGATCACCTTGTCGGCGCTGAGGAGGATCGAATGCGGGATCGTAAGACCGATAGCCTTGGCGGTTTTCAGGTTCACCGCTACCTCGAACCTACGTGGCAATTCAACTGGCAGAGTAGCTGGTCGCGCCCCGCGTAGAACGCGGTCAAGGATGTCCACCGCGCCGCGTGTTGTCTCCGCAAGGTCAGGACCTTGAGAGACAAGCATGCCGCTTTCGACGAACTGGGAAAGATCGGACGCAGTCGGCAAGCGGTTTTGAACAGCAAATTCCGCGATCCGCCGCTGTATGCGCGTCGTGAACGGAATGGCCAGCGCAAGTATCGCTTGCGCGCGCGCATCGATCATCGACGCGAACATCGCTTCGAGGTCCTCATCTCGCTCACTCGTGTGCACGCTTGCGTTGAAGCCGAGCCCTCTGATTGCGTCGGTCATAGCTGGATAGGTAAATGCGGTGCCGCTAACCGTTTCGGAAGTTACCGCGCTATAGATCACAGCCAAGCGGGTTGCCGACGGTGCAATTTGCTTAAGGAGCTCCAGTGGCTTTGCCAACTGCATCTCCGCACCCGCGTTGAACGCAACGCCTGTGACGTTGCCGCCGGGGCTCGCCAGCGAGGCCACCAGTCCTAGTTCGGTGGGCAGCGCCACCGCGACGAACACGATCGGAATCGTGTTCGTCGCGCGTGCCGCAATCACCGCGGCGTCGGGCGCGACCGCAAATATCACGTCAACCTTCTTGCGCACGAGGCCTTCCGCAAGACCTGCCAGACGATCGTTCTTCCCGTCGGAGCGTGCCTGCTCGACGACGATGTTCTTTCCCTCGATCCAGCCGAGTTCGCGTAGGCGCTTTGAAAACGGAGTGTTGGCCCAAGCCTCTTGCGAAGGCATCGGGAAAGGGCTTAGCAATCCGACAACTGGAGCACGGCCGGTCGTTTGGGCCGAGCAGACAGGTCGCATCAGCAAGCCGCCTGTAGCGATCAGCACTTGCCTGCGTTGGAGCTGCTTCACTACCGACCCCACCCAGATCAGGACAAGCAGTCTAGCCTTTGCCGTTTCTGAACCCTGAACGGGTCGCGGCCGACGGGGAGCCGTATCAAGCCGGTGTTGGTCATCCAGCGAGGTGCCGTAGGAGAACAGAGCACCGCTGTCCGCCCAGACGGCACGAAGCCGATCACCGGCACGTGACTCTCGTTCGCCAGTTCGATCAGCCGCCCGCGAAAGTTGTAGGCCAACACGGACCCCGGAAAGATGGCTTCAGATCGATTCGCGATCAACCTGGCGACGGCCGGCTCGAACTCGGCAGGATTCGCCGCCTCGGCCGCCACGAGAGTCAACCCCAAGGAAGCAGCTATCGGCGCAAGCGCCTGATGGTCGAGCCTGGTGATCGGATCATTCGAATCGCCGAGCATGCCCAGGCGCTTCACTCCGGGCAGAATCTGGCGCAAAAGCTCGATGCGCTTGGGGGTGAGCGACTCAGCGATTCATCAAGGGCTGCTTCCAATGACGCCGGGGGACTCACGCTCTCGGCCAGAAGCTGCCAACCGAAGAAGTCGCCGAAAGCAGCGCTTCGGCGCTCGCACATCGGGTACCCTGACCCGTCTGCAACCCATGGACCGTCGATCATGGCTCTGACGCGAGAGCTGGATGAGCTGGCCTGCAGCCACGGAAAGTGCGCCGAGCTAGCGCGTGCGGATGCCATGCGAGACCTGGAGCGCAGCGTCTACGGCTGTGACTACGGTGGCAACGG
>Ga0068865_100002752_pt1 | contig 10445 bp, 9 predicted proteins | sample KBSMisM12_FD_75293 | JGI IMG/M metagenome (GOLD analysis project Ga0068865, IMG submission 75293) | Miscanthus rhizosphere microbial communities from Kellogg Biological Station, Michigan, USA - KBS Miscanthus M1-2 | ecosystem: Host-associated > Plants > Roots > Rhizosphere > Soil ...
GGAGCCCAACGGCAAAGGCTGGGGAGCGCTCGCGCAGGTCCTCATCGGCGCCGAAGATCACGACGCCGCCGGCGCGTTGCTCGAGCGCCTGGTGAAGCCGGAACTGCTGGGGGACAAGGTCCAGACCTGGATCGCAATCAGCCAGTTGGCCTCACGGCTCGAACGTCCGGCTCTGGCGCAGTCCCTTGCCACCCAGGCCGTGGCGCGGTTCAAGAATGCCGAAGCCTACGCCTGGGCAGCGCAACTCAAGCTCAAGAGCGGCGACAAGGCGGGCGCGCGCACCCTGTTCGCCGATGCGCTGAAGCACAACCCGAAGGACGCCCATTTGCGTATCGCCTTTGCGGCGTTGCTCGGCGAACTGGGCGACAACGTCGAGGCGGCGCGCACGCTGGCAGTCGGATTACAGGACGACTACACGCTGGCCGCGCGCGCGGCGTACCTGGCGCGCGCCGACGACAAGCCGATGATCGAGGCGCTGTACCGCGAAGCGAAGGCCCTGCCGGAACCCAGGTCGCCTGACCGGCTCAACCTGCTCGGCCAACTCGCCGAATTGCTCGAGCGCAAACCCGAAGCGCTGAACTGGTATGCCAAGGTACCGGCCGACTCCGAGCACGCATTCGGTGCGCAGCTGCGCACGACGGTGTTGCTCGACGAGACCGGCAAGTCGGCCGAAGCGATGAGCATGGTGCACGACCTGCAGGCGCGCTCCGCGGACGACAGCAAGCAGCTTGGCGAGACCTATCTGCTCGAAGCCGAAATGCTGAACCACCATCAGCGTGGCGAGGAGGCCGTGGCCGTCTACGATCGCGGCCTGCAGACGCTGCCGGATGACACGCGACTGCTCTATGCGCGCGCGCTGCTCAACGACGACCTCGACCACGTCGATGCGGCCGTCCGCGATCTGCGCCGCGTGCTCGAGCTCAAGCCCGACGACGCGAATGCGATGAACGCCCTCGGCTACACGCTTGCCGACCGCACCGACCGCCAGGCCGAGGCACTCGACTTGATCAAGAAAGCGCTGACGCTCAAGCCGGACGAACCGGCGATCATGGACAGCCTCGGCTGGGTGCAGTACCGACTCGGCCATATCGATGCCGCACTGACGCAGCTGCGCACGGCGTACGAAAAGCAGCCCGACGCCGAGATCGCCGCGCACCTTGGCGAAGTGCTCTGGGCTTCGGGGCAGAGAGACGAAGCGCTCAGGGTCTGGGACCAGGGCCGCAAGAAGGACGGCAAGAACAAAGTACTGCTCGAGACGATCCAGCGGCTGACTTCATGAGCGGGCTTGTGTTGCGCGCCGGCGTCGTTCTCGCGCTGCTTGTCGTCGCTGCGTGCGCGCCCGTTCGCACGCGCGATACGCCGGCCGCGCTGGCCGATCAGGCGGCGCGCGAAGCGCAGCTTGCGCCGCGCACGCATTGGGCGCTGAGTGCGCACATCTTCGTCAGCGACGGCGCGGACAACAACGGCAGCGGCGATCTCGAGTGGCGGCAGGCCGGTCCGCATTACGACTTCACCTTGCGTGCGCCGACCGGCAAGACCTGGAAGCTCAGCGGCGATGCGCAGCAGGCCGTGCTCGAGGGCGTCGATGCGCAGCCGATCCGCGGCAGCGATCCTGAGCGCCTGCTGCACGAACGCCTCGGCTGGGACGTTCCGGTCGCCGGTCTGTCGGCCTGGGTGCGCGGCATGCGCAGGCCCGAGCAACAGGCGGCGCTCGAGTTCGACGAAAGAAATCTGCCGGCCACGCTCGATCAAGATGGCTGGAAGATCGCCTATCGCGACTGGTTTACCGACCGGGTTCCGCCGTTGCCGCGCAAGGTGTTCGCCGCGCGCGGCGATGCGCGCGTCAAGATGTCGATCGATCGCTGGTCGTTCGATGAGTGAAGCAACCAGGGCATGGACGCAGTGGCCGGCGCCGGCCAAGCTGAATTTGTTTCTGCATATCATCGGCCGTCGTAAGGATGGCTATCACCTGTTGCAGACGGTGTTCCAACTTCTCGCGTGGGGTGACGAGGTTCGCCTGCGCAGACGCCCGGATGGACAGGTCTTGCCCAGCGGGTCGGGCTTTCAGGCGCCGTTTGAAGAGGACCTGTGCCTGCGCGCCGCCACTGCGCTCAAACAACACATCGGCTCGCCACTCGGCGCCGACATAGAATTGGTCAAGCGCATCCCCGTGGGCGGTGGACTTGGCGGCGGAAGCTCGGACGCGGCGACCGTGCTCGTCGCGCTGAACGAACTGTGGGGCGCGGGGCTTGGCGTCGATGAACTGGCCGGAATCGGCGTCACCCTCGGCGCCGACGTCCCGGTATTCGTACGCGGCCAGAGCGCATGGGCCGAGGGCATCGGCGACCTGCTGACGCCGATAACCACGCAGGAGCATGACTATGTCATCGTCGACCCGGGCGTCCATGTGGCCACCATCGAGCTGTTCCAAGCCCCTGAATTGACACGCAACTCGCCGCCGACGACAATATCAGGCTATCTTTCTGGTGCCGTCGTCGAGGCGACCAACGCATTCGAACCGGTCGCGCGCGCGCGCTACCCGCAGGTCGCGGCGGCGTTCGACTGGCTTGGGCAATTCGGCAGGGCGCGTCTGACGGGCAGTGGCGGCTGCGTTTTCGTCGAAGTCGGATCGACGCAGCTCGCAGAAGAGATCGTGCGCCGGTGTCCGGCAGCATTTACTGCGCATCGCGCGCAAGGCGTGACGAAGTCGCCACTGCTGGATGCAGTCGAGCGATATCGTTCCAGCCGAAGCGCGCGCTGGGCCTGAGGGCGGAACGGCAAGGACACGCCGCAGCGGAAATGAACGTTGGGACGTCGCCAAGTTGGTAAGGCACGGGATTTTGATTCCCGCATTCGCAGGTTCGAGTCCTGCCGTCCCAGCCAGCTTCACATGGTACGGCGAATGGAGCGGAAGTGATGTCGCGGTCGGTCGGACCGTATTGCTTCCACATCCCTGAACCGATGCTGCGCATCGGTTCGCTCCCTCGACTCAAGGGGGCTGGGAAGAGCGGCTGGCGCTCGACCCGAGGGCGGTAGGGACATGCAATTGGTTTTGCTGGTGACGGGAGCGCGGCGTGAACACTGCGAACACAGCGGGCTTCGGCGGCGGCGCTTACGCGCGCGAACGCGATGAACGCAACGGCTTGCTCGTGTTCAGCGGCAATTCGAATCGTCCGCTGGCGACCGAAGTCTGCCGCGTACTGAACGTGCCGCTCGGCAAGGCGCTCGCCAGCCGCTTTTCCGACGGCGAAGTGCAGGTGGAGATAGAGGAGAACGTGCGGCGGCAGGAAGTGTTCGTGGTCCAGTCCACTTCGGCGCCGACGGCGGACAATTTCATCGAACTGCTGGTGATGGTCGATGCGCTCAAGCGCGCGTCCGCTGCCAGCGTGACCACCGTGATTCCGTATTTCGGCTACGCGCGCCAGGACCGCCGCCTGCGTTCGGCACGCGTGCCGATCACGGCGAAGGTGGCGGCGACGATGATCGGAGCGGTCGGTACCGATCGCGTGTTGACGGTGGATCTGCACTCCGACCAGATCCAGGGATTTTTTGATATACCTTTAGACAATGTATACTCATCGCCGGTGCTGCTCGCGGATATCTGGCGGCATCACGGCGATTCGGACCTGATCGTGGTGAGTCCGGACGTCGGCGGCGTGGCGCGCGCGCGCGCGATCGCCAAGCGCCTCGACGATGCGGACCTGGCGATCATCGACAAGCGCCGGCCGCGTCCGAACGAGGCGACGGTGATGAACATCATCGGCGAAGTCGAGAACAAGGTGTGCGTGCTCATCGACGACATCGTCGATACCGCGGGCACCCTGTGCGCGGCGGCGGCGGCGCTGAAGAAAAACGGTGCAGCGAAGGTGGTGGCTTACTGCACGCATCCGGTGCTGTCGGGGCCGGCGATCCAGAACCTGACCGGATCGCAGCTCGACGAACTGGTGGTGACGGATACGATCGCACTGACGGATGCGGCGCGCGCATGCGCGAAGATCCGCCAGTTGAGCGTCGCGCAACTGCTGGCCGAGACGATTCGCCGGGTGGCGTTCGGCGAGTCGGTGAGTAGTTTGTACGTGGATTGACAGCCGGAAATAGGGAATGGGGGGTCGGGAATTGTTTTTCCGACTCCCCATTCCCGATTCCCGATTCCCGGGAACGACAGTCGGCCTGGTCGCGGACCGACTGAACCGACGCGAATGCGTCGCAACCTTTACTGAGGCAACAACAATGGCAACCATTCATGAAATTCCGGCCGAAAGCCGCACTGACGAAGGCAAAGGTGCGAGCCGCCGCCTGCGTCAGACCGGCAAGGTGCCGGGCATCGTCTACGGCGGCAGCGATGCTCCCGCCAACATCCAGCTCGATCACAACACCGTGTTTCTGGCTTCGCACAACGAGTGGTTCTATTCGGCCATTCTCGACCTCAAGCTCGACGGCAAGGCGCAAAAGGTCCTCTTGCGTGACATGCAGCGGCATCCGTTCAAGCCGCAGCTGCTGCACCTGGATTTCCAGCGTGTCGACGAGAACAAGGCGATCCGCATCCGCGTGCCGCTGCACTTCCTCAACCAGGAGAAGTCGCCGGCCGGCAAGATGGCGGGCGTGCTCATCTCGCACGCGTTGACCGATATCGAAATCTCGTGCCTGCCGAAGGACCTGCCGGAGTTCATCTCCGTCGACCTCGGCGAATTGAGCGTCGGCGACATCGTCCATATCTCCGATCTCAAGCTGCCGAGCGGCGTGGAGATTCCGGAACTGCGTCTGGGCAAGGAACACGACGCAGCCGTCGTCACCGCACAGGAGCTCAAGGCGGAAGTCGAAGTTGCTCCGGTCGTCGAGGGCGATGCCGCAGCAGCAGCTGCCGGTGCCGCTGCTCCGGCCGCTGGCGCGGCAGCACCTGCAGCCGCACCCGCGGCGCCAGCCAAGAAGGACGAGAAGAAGTAAGGCAACATCAAACGCGCCGCCGTTGTGTAAACGCAACGATCACCCGGTCCGCCAAACGGCGGGCTGGGTGAGCGTGGTCCGCCATGACAGCATTACGTCTCCTCGTCGGCTTGGGCAATCCCGGGACCGAGTACCTGCGAACCCGGCACAATGCCGGGTTCTGGTTTCTTGACGCCTTGGGTTTGCGCGAGCGGGCGCGCTTCGGCAATGACGGCAAGGTGCATGGAGAGACCGCGAAGATCGTGCTCGATGGTCAGCCCCTCTGGCTGCTGAAACCGTCGACGTTCGTCAACAAGAGCGGCATCGCCGTGGCATCGGCGTTGCGTTACTGGAAGATCGAGCCGGAAGAAATGCTCGTTGCTCACGACGAGCTGGACTTGCCGCCCGGCGCGGCGCGACTGAAGTTCGATGGCGGGCACGGCGGGCAGAACGGCCTGCGCGACATCTTCGCGCACCTGGGTCATGGGGCGTTTCATCGCCTGCGCCTCGGCATCGGTCATCCCGGCGACAAGGATCGCGTGACGTCCTGGGTGCTTGGCAGGCCCGGTGCCACCGATGAGAAAGCGATCATCGACGCCGTCACGGACTCGCTCGACGTGCTGCCGCTGGCGGTTCGCGGGGAGTTCAACGAGGCGATGAAGCGCCTGCACACGAGCAGAGAATCGGGAATCGAGAATCGGGAATCGTAAAGGCGGGAATCGGGAATTGGAAAGGGCTCGTCGCTATTGCATTTCCGATTCCCGCTGCTCGATTCCCAATTCCCGGACTTTCTTTCCGATTCCCAATTCCCAATTCCCTATTCCCGGATTTCATCATGGGCATCAAATGCGGCATCGTCGGCCTGCCCAACGTCGGCAAGTCGACACTGTTCAACGCGCTGACCAAGGCGGGCATCGCCGCGGCGAATTTTCCATTCTGCACGATCGATCCAAACGTCGGTGTCGTGCCGGTGCCGGATCCGCGCCTGCAGGAGCTTGCGAACATCGCCAAGCCGCTGAAGATCATTCCGACGTCGATGGAATTCGTCGACATCGCCGGGCTGGTTGCGGGCGCGTCGAAGGGCGAAGGGCTCGGCAACAAATTCCTTGCCCACATCCGCGAAGTCGATGCGATCGCGCACGTCGTCCGCTGCTTCGAGCATCCCGACATCGTGCACGTCACCGGCAAGATCGACCCGATTTCCGACATCGAGACCATTGACACGGAGCTTGCCCTGGCCGACCTCGAAACGGTCGACAAGGCACTCAACCGCGTCGAGCGTGCGGCCAAGGCCAACGACAAGGAAGCATTGGCCAAGCGGCCGGTGCTGCAGCGCCTGGCGTCCGCGCTGAACGAAGGCAAGTCGGCGCGCGCCGCGGGCTTGAGCGCCGAGGAGCAGGCGCTCGTGCGCGACCTGTTTCTGCTCACGCTCAAACCGCTGATGTACATCGCCAATGTCCGCGAAGACGGCTTCAGCAACAATCCGCATCTGGACAAGGTACGCGCGCGCGCAGCGGCCGAGGGTGCCGAAGTCGTGCCGATCTGCGCGGCGATCGAAGAAGAACTGTCGCAGCTCGACGATGCCGACAAGCTCGCATTTCTCGCCGACATGGGTCTGCAAGAGCCGGGTCTGAACCGCGTGATCCGCGCGGGCTACAAACTGCTGGGCCTGCAGACCTACTTCACCGCCGGCGAGAAGGAAGTGCGGGCGTGGACGGTCAAGAAAGGCTCGACCGCACCGCAGGCCGCCGGCGTCATCCATACCGATTTCGAGCGCGGCTTCATCCGCGCCGAAACCATCGCGTACGACGACTACATCAAGTACCGCGGCGAATCAGGTTCGCGTGACGCAGGTCGCCTGCGCCTCGAAGGCAAGGACTATCTGGTCAAGGAAGGCGACGTACTGCACTTCCGCTTCAACGTCTGACGAATCGCGCGGAAGAGCGCGCGACGCGGCCCATGTTCAATCGTCCCTCTCGCCCTCGATCACCTGCCGCTGCATGTCGTCGAGGTAGGCGTCGAGTTCGGCGACGCTCGCAAAGACCTCGTGCACCGGAACGGCTTTGACGATTTCGAACACCTTGCGCACCTGCGGCTGTGCGTGCAGAAGCAGTGAATGTCCGCCTTTCGCCCGCATCGCCTTGCGCGCGCGAAACAGCGAGCGCAGACCGGCGCTGCTGATGTACTCGAGCGCGGCGAGATCGATTACCAGCGTTCCTCCCGACGGCATCCGCGCGAGCACGCCGTCGAGCGCGTGATCGAAATCGACATGGCTCATTGCGTCGAGCTTGCCGGCCGGGGCAACGACGACGCGTGCCGATACCGTGTCCTCAATCCGAACTTCCAGGCTCATGAGTCAAATTCTCCCTTTGCAGGATGGGTGGTGCGGGTCGCGTACCCTGCAGGCACGCGTCACGAATCGATATCGCCCTCGACGACCTTGCGTTGAATTTCAGCGAGATGGGCGTCGAGTTCCTCGACATTGCGAAACACCTCGTTCACTGGCACCGCCTTGACGATATCCAGCACCGCGCGCACCTGCGGCTGTGCTTGCATGATCAGGGAATTGCCGCCGTTCGCTTTCATCGTCTTGCGTGCGCGGAACAGCGAACGCAGGCCGGCGCTGCTGATGTACTCCAAGTCAGCCAGATCGAACACCAGCGTCCCGCCATGCGGTACTTGCGCGAGCACCAGGTTGAGTGCGCTGTCGAACTCCTGGCTGCTCGTGGCGTCGAGCTTCCCGGCTGGGCGCACGGTAATGCGCGCCGCAACGGCGGGTTCAATCCGGACTTGCAGGCTCATGAGGTCGTTCTCCCGTTTGCAGGACCGATTTTGCGACGAAGCGCAGGTCGACGCGATTGCAGTCGCCCTCGCGACGGTACTGATATTCGCTGGCGAGTTGGGTGACGAGGAAGACGCCGAGCCCTCCGGCCTCTCGATCATCGCGATCGACATCGAGGTCCGGCGGCGGCCGTGCGAACGGATCGTGAGCGATGCCATTGTCCGTGAACTCGACGTGCAGCGCACCGGCAGCGAGGGTCAGCAGCGTCTGCAGATGCGCACCTTCGCCGCCCTGAGGAAATCCGTAATCCACAGCATTCACCAGCAGTTCCTCGAGCGCGACGCGCACGTCACCACGCAACTCGGCATTGATCGTGTGTCCCGCAAGCCATTCTTCGACGCGGTCGAGCATCGCCGCGACCTGCGCCAATTGTGCGCCAATTTCGAGCGTCAGGCTGCGCTCGACCGCCGCCGCACCGTGCCAGCGCAGCACGAGCAGGGTCAAGTCGTCCGACTGCGCTGCATCGCGTGTGAATTTCGCCACGTCGGCGACGACTGCCGCGACGGTTTCAGCCGGATCGCTGTCGCAGCGCGCCACCACGTCGAGCAGTCGTTGTTCGCCGTAGAGGGCACCGTCGGGATCGAGCGCCTCGGTCACGCCGTCGGTGTACAGCACGACTGATTCACCCGGCGCCAGTTGCGCCTCCGACCCGACAAACATCGTGTCCGGATAGAGCCCGAGAGGCGCGCTGGTTTCGACCTCTATCTCTGTCGCATGACCACCGGCGACCCGGATCGGGGCATCATGGCCGGCGCTGGCGAGCGAGAGCCGGCCGGTGGCCAGATCGAGTATGCCGCAGAGCAGCGTCACGAACATGCAGTCGTCGTTGCGCATGCAGAGGTCTGTATTGAGTTGCTGCAGCAGGTTTTGCGGCTCCTCGGCCGCGGCCGAGCGCAAATTTGCCTTCGTGATCGTGCGCGCCATGAACAGCGCTGCCGGTATGCCCTTGTCGGAAACATCGCCGATCAGGAAGCACAGCCGGCCTTCGCTGACGTAGTACGAGTAGAGGTCGCCGCCGACGACGCGAGCTGGGCGCAAGATCGCTTGCAGTTCGAACGGATACGCTCCGAGGCCGATAAAGCGATTCTTCGGCAGCATCGACTCCTGGATGTGCTGGGCGATTTCCAGCTCGCGCTGCAGGCGTTCGCGCGCGGCTGTTGCTTCGGTCAGGTCCGCGATGTGCTGCTTGAGCTCGTCGCGCATCCTGACGAACGACAAGGTCAGTCTGCCGACCTCATCGGTCCGTCGCGGCGGGTCGAGACGGAAGCCGAGGTCGCCGCGAGCGATGTGGTCGGCATTGACAGCGAGCTGCGCCAGCGGCGCGAGCAGCCGGCGCACCGACAGAAAGACGAACAGGCCCAGCGCGGCGAGGCCGGCCGAGCCGACCGCGACAGCGATGAAGAACAGGCGCTGCGAGTCGCGGACATAGGTGCTGTACGGCACGACGATCGCGAGCGACCAGCGCGAGCCCGGGACCGGCGTGAAGAACGTTCGCACCGGAATGCCGAGCGTCGGACTGAAGTATTCCGCGGCCCCCGTCTCGCCGGCCATCATGCGGCGGGCAATCGCGGCGACTTCCGGCGCGCCTGCAAGTCCCGTCCATTGAAAAATCGGGGTCCCGACGCGCTCGGGCTTGGCATCGGCCAGCGTCTGGCCGGTCTCGCTGAGCAGGAATGCGAAAGAGGCTGGGCTCGGCCGTGCGCTGTCCACTACACTCTGCAGCCAGCGCTGCAGCACGTCGACGTTGACGACGCCGACGATCTGCTTCGTCGCGTCGCGAATCGGCACGCCGTAGTTGATCAGCACCTGGTCGCGTGATTGCGAGTGGAAGATCCCTCCCCAGCAGCCGCTCTCGCAGGCGCTGGCATGGCGATACCAATCCGTCTCGCGGTAGGGCGTGGAGTCTTCAGCGAGGTCGCGCCGCACCGTGGCGTCGCCCTTCTGGGTGTAGAAGGGCGCGTACAGCGAGTGAACCTGCGCGACGGCGTCCGGCTCGAATGCCGCGGCGACGCCCACGATGTCCGGATGCATGACAACGGTATCGGCCAGCATGTCTTCGATGAATTCGGGGTTGTCGAGGCGCCGGCCGATTGCGGCGGCGACGACGCGGGCAGCCATTTCGACGCCGACCGTACGCGCGGCAACGGCACTGGCGCTCGCGTTCGCCAGCGCCGTGAGCGAGTCGCCCCTTTGGGCTTTGACGGCTGACTGCGCCTTGAACACCACGAAAGCAAGGCTCGCCGCGAGAACACAGACCGAACCGAGCAAAACCCAGGAACCGAGCCGACGCGCAGTGCTCGGGCGGAGGATTCGATGCAGCAACATCGGTCCAGGCGTGACGCTCACGCCGAAGAGCTTAACAGGTCGGTTCCCGGGCGCCGAATCGGGGTGATGATTTCCGGAGCCGAGGCCCTCGAGCGAGAAAGCGGGCCGCGAGTTGGTTGTGTATGATCGCCGCTGCGCGGCCGACCCAATGTGGAGAATCTCGCACCATGCCTGGCATCGACCGTGAGGTAACTTTCCGCTTCCTTGCCCAGCCGACCGACGTGAATTTCGGCGGCAAGGTGCACGGTGGCATGGTCATGAAATGGATCGATCAGGCCGGCTATGCCTGTGCGGTCGGCTGGAGCGGGAAGTACTGCGTCACGGTTGCCGTATGCGGCATCCGTTTTGTCCACCC
>Ga0068865_100002753_pt1 | contig 10444 bp, 8 predicted proteins | sample KBSMisM12_FD_75293 | JGI IMG/M metagenome (GOLD analysis project Ga0068865, IMG submission 75293) | Miscanthus rhizosphere microbial communities from Kellogg Biological Station, Michigan, USA - KBS Miscanthus M1-2 | ecosystem: Host-associated > Plants > Roots > Rhizosphere > Soil ...
ACCAGGTCATGGAACTTCTGGGCCCGCTCCATCAGGACCGGCTGAATCGAAGGCCGGACCGCGGCATAGTCGGCCGCGTTGGTGGAGGTGATGTTATAGAAGGTATAAATGAAGTACAGGATGTCCTCGTTGCCGACCGGGAAGTTCCAGGTCAGGCCCCGAGTTTCTACCATGATGCCGAGGGGGTGCTTGCGGCCGGCATTCAGCGCCGGGTTGCCCTCCCACGACAGGAACCACACATCCTGCTGCGAGGCAAACTTGCGGCAGTTGGGGTTCGTGGTGTTACCCGGATCCGTCTGCAGTGCCGGGTCGAAGAAGTTGGCCGTGTTGTCCCCGTTCGGCACGCAGGCGGCATCCGGCCACTCGGCCAGGTCGTCGGCGCGGGACGAGTTGTACAGGCCCTGAATGACATTGTTGGCGCCGACATTGGCGTTGACCGGCTCGCCGTGCTCGGTGGTGCCTTTCGGATCGAAGAAGAAGGCGCCGACCGTGTCGCCCGCCCAGACGCCGCCGTCGGTGCCGATGATGCCGGCCAGCTGCAGGCCTGAGTTGAACACGTACTGGTCTGGCGTACCCTTGGGCCAGAACCCGCCACCGATGGTGGACGAGTTGGTAGAGTCCACGCAGACTCGGCCGTCGGTGGCCAGGCCGCAGTAGACCCGGTTACCGGTGAGTGCGCCGAGCACGCTGCCGCTACGCGCGAAGAGGCGGAACCCGCGCGGCTTGGCGCCCGGCTTCGGCAGCGCGTCCGCCACGCTGGGAAGCAGGGCCGCGATAGCCAGCGCGATCAGGGCTGCTGTAAGCGCCCCTCTCGTACGGAATCGTGAGTGCATTGCATCCTCTCCAGAGAGAAAAAAACGTGGTGCCCGGTCCGGGGCGACGCCCCGGACCGGTCAACCGGTTACGCTTTAGAAGCTCAATTCCACGCCAAGGCGAACCCGGCGCTCGGGACCCGTGAAGTTCTGTTCGCCGCGGATGTGGTTGTACAGCGCATCCACCGCGCGGGTCTGCTCGGACACCGTAAAGACTCCATCGCCATCGCCGTACCGCTGCTCGGTCCGCTGCAGATAGATGCAGTTGGGCGGAGCGGCCACCAGGTCGGAAGTGATCCAGGTGGCGCAGGAATTCGCGGTCAGGTCGATGTCACCATTGGTGCGCAGTGCATTGGGATTGGCCGCGGCTTCGTTCTGGTAGTCCTGCAACTCGCCACGGTGGATTTCATCCCGTTCCACTGAGCTGGTGATGTCATTGGTCGTGGTGAAGACCTGCAGAATGTTCCGGAAGTTGAACAGGTTCCGGATGTCCGCATAGGCAGTCAGATCAACCCCACCCAGCTGGAAGCCCTTGGTGAGCTTCATATCGAAGAACTTGAGCATCGGCAGCCGGGCGCCGTTGTAATCGCCCTCGATACGCTTGGCGCACACGGTGCCTGACAACACGTTCTCGTCACCGGAATCGCCCGGGCAGCGAGTGTACGGCGTTCCGCTGGCGAAGCGGAAGGTGGCGAAGACTCCCACGTTCTGGAAAATCGCCCCGCCAGTCGAACCCTGGTGCCAGTTGTCGGGGAAGTTCAGGGCCAGCTGGCCGGCCAGATTGTGCGGCCGGTTCTGGTCGGTGGTCAGGATCGCCTGAGGCGGAGGATTGTTGCCGCCACCCAGGGCGTTCAGCACCCGTGACCCGAAGTTGATGTAGGTCGACGGATCCGAGCCGGTGTTCTTGGCATCCTCAAAGGTGTACGCCAGGGTGCCGTTGAACAGCTCGCCGAAGCGGCGGTCGAACCTGATGTCGATACCACGAGCGTTGCCGAAGTCGGCGTTGGTGACCACCCGGATATCCACCGGCGCCTGCTTGAACGGATCGTAGAACGACACCAGACGGCCGGCGGCATCCGACAACTTGTCCTTGTTGTACGCGGAGATGTCCAGCACCATGTCGTCGCTGAACGAATGCCGGATCCCGAACTCGAAGGTGATGGTCTTGCCGAAGTCGAGATCGCTGCCGTAGAAGTGGTTGGTGTTGGTGACGCTCAGGTCGGTGTTGATGCCGCCCAGGATGAGGCCGAAGTCCGGCGCCTGCACCTGGTGGGCGTAGGAGAGCCGGAAGTTGGTCCGCTCGGTCACCGGGAACGACACCTGCACGTGCGGGCTCACATAGTCATGGCTCTGATCCTCGACCATGATCGCGTCCGGATTGGACGCATCGAAGCCCGGCATCGTGGAGATCCGGGGGAACCAGCTCTTGTTGCCAAGGCTGTCGGTGAAGTACGGCCGCGAGGCGCCGGTCTTGTACCAGTCGTAGCGCAGGCCACCCACCAGCACCAGGTCGCCCAGGTCGAGCCGGTCTTCCACGAAAGCGTTCCAGCGGGTGGGCTGTTCCTTATAAGCGTCGGAGAAGGCCTGGCTGGTCAGCTGGCTCGAGAAGTTGGTGATGTAGTACTTGGTGTACTCGCCGCCCAGCTTGAGCCGGTTGTAGCGATCCACCTGCCAGTCGAGGTTCGCCTTGCCGATCGCCCGGTCTTCCTTATACATCGAAAGGCGCCGAGTCGGGCCGCCGCCGTCAAGGAAGGAAAGCGCCAGGTCGTTGGCAATCGGGCCACGGCTGGAGGTCGAGTAGGGGTTGTTCCGGTACAGCTCTTTCAGCTCGTACTGCGCGGTGTTGTCCAGGTCGTAGGGCGACCGCCGGCCCACGTTGCGCTGGAAGTTCCGCACCAGCTGCTGATCGAGCGGGAAGTTGTCAAAGTTGAACTGGAAGTCCATCGGCTTGACGATGAAACCGCCCCAGGGATTCCGGGTGTCCTGCTCGCTGCTCGTGGTGAGCGGTCCCTCGATTGCCCGGTCCCACTGGTACGACGCGTACACGTCAAGCGCCAGGGCCCGCTCCGCCGACTTGGAGAGGTTCTGGGTGATGTTCAGGGTTGCCACGTTATTGCCGGTGTACAGCGCATCAAAGTCCACCGCGGCGCCGAACATCCGGCTGTAGCTGAAATTCCGCGAGTTGAGCTGGTTACGCAGGAAGCTCAACGCGGCGCGCGAACCGGTGCCGTAGGTGTACGACAGCTTGGCGCTCGCCTGATACGTCGAGGTCGGCGATACCGGAGCCTGACCACCGCGGCAGTCCAGCCCGTAGTTGTTGCGGATGTCCGCGACGTGCGGGTTGGTCGGGTCTGCCGCACCGGCGTCCTTGAATGCGTCACACTCGCCGCGATAGACCGCGAACTTGTAGATGTTCACGCTGTCGGTGCCGCCAGCGACGGGCACCGCCACCGTGGTATCGATCCCGGCGCTGACCAGAATCGGGGCCTTCTCGGCATTGAATCCCTGCGCCGTGCCGGGAGCCGGGAAGTCGGCCGATCCACCCGTCGACTGGCCCAGCAGGTCACCGCTCACATAGAAGCTGAGGTTGCCGGTGATGGGGCCGCCGAAGCCGAGCCGCACCCGGTTCATCCCGACGCTGTTGTTGAGCCCGGTGAGCGCGTCGCTTTCATAACCGAAGGTCCCGCTCCAGGCTGTCCCGCCGCCCCGAGTCTGAACCGCGATCACGCCCGACTGAGCATTGCCGAACTCCGCCGACGAGGCACCGGTGGTCACCGAGGCGTCTTCGAATCCGCCCGGGCTGACCGCGATGGTGCCCGCATCCATGCCGACGAAACCATTGCCGCGATTGCCCGGCGTTACCGGCACGCCGTCAATGTAGGTCACGGCTTCGTCGGTCCGGCCGCCGCGGATGGTGATGGTCCTGGCGCCGTTGCTGGCTACTACGCCCGGCTGCAAGGCCAGCACATCCTGGATCTTGTCGACCGGAAGCTTCTCCACGTAGTCGCCCTGGAGGGTCTGCTTCGTGGTGACCTGGTCGCGGGGCACCAGCGCGTTCTGGGCTCCGACGACGGTGATTTCAGTGATTTCAATGGGGGTCTGCTCGAGGGTGAAGTCCTGGGTGATCGTCTGACCGGCCGCTACGCGAAGGCCGGCTACCCCGACGGGCTTGTACCCCACGAACGTTCCGACCAGCTCATACACACCGGACGGCACGTTGTTGATGAAGTAGTAGCCCTGCGCATTGGCCACCGCACCAAAGGCAGTTCCATTGATTCGGACCTGAGCGCTCGCAATCGGAGCGCCAGCCTGATCTCGAACCCGTCCCTCGATCTTACCAGTCGACTGAGCCAGGAGCGCGCCCGCTCCCAAGGTCAGTGCGACTGCCGCGCACGCAATCCATCGCGCTAGGCGGACGAAGGCGCTAACACTGCTTTCTTTCATGGAAACGTCCTCCGAAGACGTGAACACGACCTGCTGCACCGAAGGATCGAAAGCGCGCACAACCGTGGCGGCCCAAAGGCCACACAGGGGAGTGACATCGCCGGAACAACCTGCAGGAGATTGAGAGTGAAACGGACAAAACGAACTATTTCCCGGCCGCGGCCGTGGTCGGGAGCATGAATATGAAGGCCGTCTCCGTACGTGTCAAGGAACCGTAATGCGTCGAAAACCGAACACTCGTTCTGAGTAACCGTTTGAAACAACAGAGGATGGACCCCGCCGTTTCACGATGGCGACTTTGGTCTCATATCGCTCACCGCGCAATTTCACGCCGCACGGGCGGAACCCGTCTCGGCCCCGCCCCTAACCTCCATTTCAGGGAAGAATCAGGTCCCGTTGGGGCGTGTTGGGGGTGACCCGGGGTCCTCCGAGTCCCCAGAACATGTTCACCTCGCTCCGGACCCCGAACTCGCCCGGCAGATAGATCCCGGGTTCGATAGAGAACCCGACCCCCTGAATCAGCTGTCGGTCGTCGTGGGTCTCGTAGTCATCCAGATGGGGACCCGAGCCATGCAGGTCGCGATCGATCGAATGCCCGGTGCGGTGCACGAAGTAGTCACCCCATCCCGCCTTCTCGATTACCGACCGCGCCGCCCGGTCCGCCTCGAAGCCGGCAACCGGCCTCTTTCCGGCCGCACCCATCACCAGCGCGATCGCCGCATCGCGCGCATCCCGTACCGTCTCCCAGACCCGCTGCACCTTCTCGGGTGGCCGGGCTCCGCTGAATCCCATCCAGGTCTGATCCGCAAACACGGTCGCCAGACCGCGTCCTGCCCAGAGGTCGAGCAGCACGACCTGCTCTTTCTTTAGTACGGCGTCGGTTCCCTTGACCGGTTCGTAATGCGGGTTCGCCGCGTTCGCCCCGAAGGCCACGATCGGCGGATGGTCGAATTCGAGTCCGCGCTGGTGCAGCCCGTCAACCACCCTCCCCTGCAGCTCAGTCTCCCGGATCCCCTCTCCGCGAGCGACCGCCCAGCGGAGTTCTGCCTGGGCCACCTCGGCGAGCACCTCCGCCGCATATAAATGATCGGCCGTCTCCGTCGCACTCCAACTCGCAGCGAAGCGGCTGACCAGCGGCGCCGAGGGCACCACGGTCCCGCCAAGTTTTCGGACCAGCTCGACGACCCCGGCGGGCACCCGGTCCAGATAGGGGACCGCATCTTCCGGCGAGACTTCCATCGCGAGGCGCTTTCCGCGGACGAGAGCGCCCAACTCCTGATGCAGTTCCTCCCATCTGGCGTAGGCGCGGACCTGGCCGGGGAACCCATTCACCGGTTGCAACTCGATCTTGTGCGCCACAGCTGTGGCCTGACCCTCCTGCGGGATAAGCACGAAAAGTCGTCTGCTTCCCATGCCACCGACTCCCAACACCCGACCGGTGACCGGATTGACCGCGCGAAAATCGTAGAGCAGCCAGCCGTCGAGCTGGAGTTCCTTGAGGCTGGCCTGAATCGCCGAGACCTGGGCCGGAGTGATCATCAGTATCCCCCAACGGGCATCGCCCGCCAATGGCAAGCGTCTTCGCCGCGGCCGCGGCAGCGGTCGTGGACCATCAGGCCTTCGAAACCGGTCATCATCCTGAGCAACTCGCCGAAGGCCGCGCCATAGAACGAGCAGGCTCCTCCATCCGGAACCGCGTGGATCGACAGCGGCGATGGCACTTGGGCCACCGCCCCATCCGCGCCCACTCGCAAAGAAGCATTGAGCACCCGGCGCGCCGCATTGGTCGCGACTCGAGCGCCGATCGCCTTCCCCATCCCCGAAGGAGTCACCTGCGCCAGGGCGCGAGCCGGCAACGCGCTTGAGCGGGCAGCATACCGCGCGGCACGCCTTCCCGCATCCGCGAATACGAGCTGCGCGTCGGGGCGGCGGCTCGCCAGCCGGAAGACGGCGATCGCCTCATCGGTCGCAACCCGGCCGTCCTTTTTTACGGCGTCCTGATATCTATTGATCTGTGCGGCCACGGTTGCACTGAGACCAAGGCGCTTGGAGACGATCTCGCCGGCAAGCTCTTCGAGGCCGTCCTCCACCGGCGTGTCGAGGTTACGAAGCGCCTCGAGCAGGCTCAGAGGGATGATGGCGTGAACGGGCAAGTAGGAGAATCGGGCAAGAGGGATCAGGGAGTAGTTGGTCCGGCGGGATTAGAATAACCGAAACTGCTCCCCGGGGACAATCATCAGGAGGTTAGCCGATCGATCCCTTTACATCTCCCCTCGGCTCACTTTCGGTTCCGACCAGCTTTCTGGTCAGCGCTGGCGTGGCCCTGCTCGCCTTTGGCTTCCGCGCCCTGACAGGACTGGGCGCCTTGGCCGCGACCGCGATCGGCAGCGCCATCCTGATCGGAACCGGCCTCCCCGGCGGGGCGGTGCTCCTCACTTTCTTTATAGGAGGGAGTATCGTATCCCGGGTAAGCCCGGATCCCGCCAGCCGTCTGGGGGCAAAGGGCTCCGCCCGCGACCAGTGGCAGGTGTTGGCCAACGGCGGGGCGGCGGCGGCCGGGGCGCTTCTCGGAGGCGGGCCAGGCCTCTGGATCGTTACCGCGAGTCTGGCCGTCGCCGCCGCTGACACCTGGGCGACTTCGATCGGTGCGTGGAGTCGGAGGGCACCTCGTCACCTGCTTAGTGGAAAGGTGGTGCCGCCAGGGACCAGTGGGGGTATTACACTCCTCGGAACGGTGGGAGCGCTGGCCGGAGCGGTGATGGTCGCCGGGGTGGGAGGATTGGTATCCCACCAAGGTCGGCTGCTTGCCTTCGCCACAATGGTCGGCTTCGTCGGCATGCTGGCGGACTCGGCGCTGGGAGCAGGGCTGCAGGGACGGTTCTATTGCGCTCAATGCAGGGAAGACACCGAGCGTAGAGTGCATCACTGTGGGACGCGCAGCGTACCGCGCGGAGGGTTGCCATGGCTGAACAACGATGGAGTGAACGCGCTGGCCACGACACTCGGTGGAATGGCCGGCTGGGCTGGCTGGTGGTGGCTGGGCTCGCGCTGAGCATTGCGGCCTGCACCGCCGACGCTCGTGATCCTGTTGGGATTACTCCGCCGAATGATCCGGGGACGACCAGCGGCGGCGGTGGAGACGGAGGGACCGGGGGCGGTGGGACGGGCGGTGGTGGCACCGGAGGCGGCGGGACCTCGATGGGTGGTTCCGCGGCCGAGGCTCTGGTCGGCGCCTGGGAGAACGTGGTTGCGATCGAGATGTCCGGCGACTTCCAGACTGTCAGGACCCGCTGGGATTTTCGCGACAGTGGAGGCTGCCGTCAGACCGTGAGCACCTTCTCCGTGCTGGACGGGATGACCTTTGTCACGGTCCGGGACTGCATCTTCACGATCAACAACGGCAACGTGGTGATCAGCTTTACTGACGCCATGGCGTCGGTCAGCTTCTCGCTGAGCTTCCCCCAGTTCACCCGCGATCGCATTCTCCTCGGCGGCATCCCCTTCGATCGCACTGCCTGAGGCACGCGTGACCAAGGCCGGGGTCGACGTCCTAGTCGTAGGCGCGGGACCGGCGGGCAGTGCTACGACCTGGCATCTCGCGCGCCAGGGCTATCGAGTGGTCGCGGTTGATCGGGCGACCTTCCCCCGTGAAAAAGCATGCTCCGAGTACATGAGCCCCGAGGCAGTCCGGCTGCTCGAACGGCTTGGTGTGGTTCCATCCCTGGAAGCGGCAGGTGCGTCCCCCCTCTACGGCACAACAGTCATCGGTCCTGCCGGAAGCCGGCTGACTGGATTGTTCGCGCGAGCAGGAGTGACCCTGACCCGAAATGCCGGTTTCTCGATCGCCCGGCGAATTCTCGACCAGCAACTGGTTGACGCGGCCCGCAGTGCCGGCGGAGAAGTCCTGGATGGTGTGGGTCTGGAGGCTCTCCTTTATGAAAACGGCGCCGTGGGTGGCGCCGTGCTCCGCGACGCCGCCGGCCGCAGGCGGACAATTCGCGCGCGCCTCACCGTCGGCGCCGATGGCCTTCGCTCGGTCGTGGCGCGCCGGATCGGGCGGCGGACTCACGGCCGGCCATCCCGGATGGCCTTCGTCGCTCATGTCGCCGGCGTCGCCGGAATGGGCGATGTGGCCGAGATGCATGTGGGTCGCTCGGGATACGTCGGGCTCAACCGACTCGGCAGAGGCGTGACCAATGTCGCGCTGGTCGTTCCCCGGTCTCTCGCCGTTCAGGCGAAAGGCCGGCCCACTGCGTTCTTTCAGGAGCAACTCGATCTTCTTCCCGGAGTGCGCGGCAGAGTCCCGAGAGATGGTATCGTTCGCGAAGTCCTCGTCACGGGACCCTTCGCCGCCTGGTCCGGCAGGGTTGTGACAGACGGTGCGCTCCTCGTCGGGGACGCTGCCGACTTCTTCGATCCCTTTACCGGTGAAGGCATCTACTCCGCCCTGCGAGGTGCCGAGCTGGCCGCGGACGCGGTCGCGGAAGCGCTTCATCGTCCCGGCCAGGTCGCCGCACACCGACTTGCCGGGTACGTTGGAGCACGCAAGCGAGCGTTTGCCGGAAAGTGGGCTTTGGAACGCCTCATCGGGTACGCCATGCTCTTGCCACCTTTGTTCGATCGCGCAGTGGAGCGGCTGGAGCGCCGTGGACTGGCGCACACCTTGATTGGCGCGACAGGAGACCTGCTGCCCGCCCGCGAGGTATTGCATCCCGGTTTCCTGGCCAGGATGGTCCTCTGATCGTCCCCGATATTGATCGCGCCGTCTTCCGCCAGCTCCTTGGCCGCTTCGCGACCGGGGTCACCATCCTCACTGCCAGAGACGGGGGAGGCAGGATTGCCGGGATGACCGCCAACAGTCTGGCCTCGGTTTCCCTGGTACCGCCTCTCGTCTCCGTCTGCGTCGAACGCCTCGCCGAGATGCACCAGGTGCTGAACGGCGCCACGCGATACGTCCTCAACGTCTTGAGCGAGGCGCAGGAAGAGCTGTCCCGCCGGTTTGCCGAATTGCCCGTTGCGGAGAGATTCCATGGTGTGTCCTATCGGGAGACGGAGGCCGGGTTGATCGTGCTCGAGGGAGTGCTGGCCCACATCGAATGCGAGCGGTTTGCCGATTTTCCTCTCGGCGATCACACGCTATTCGTCGGTCGAGTAACCGGAGGTTCATCTGGAGAGGGAGCTCCGCTGCTGTACTATCGCGGCAACTACGGCTCCATGAGATCATTGTGAGCGGAGTCGAGCTTGCCACGATCGGCCGGGAATTGCTGGATGATCCTACTGCCGATCCGGCCTCGGTCCGGGAATCACTGCACAACATCGCGCGATCGAATCGCTGGTTTGGCGGGCGTCTCGCGGTTCGTCACGGCCTCGACCAGCTCTGCCGAGATCTGCCCGCCGGCATGACTCTCACGATGCTGGACGTCGGCACCGGACTCGGTGATCTCCCGCTGGACGCTGTGAGGTGGGGCGCCAGTCGCGGCCTTCGGCTGGTTCCGTTCGGACTCGAGCGGAGTCGCCCCGCGGCACACCTCGCCCGGGACGCCGGCCTCCCCATGGTCCTGGGATGCGCCGGCGCACTGCCCATCAAGCCTCGCTCGGTAGACATCGTCGTGCTGAGCCAGGTCGCTCATCACATGCATAGCGACGCTGTAATCCGAATGGCACGAGAGCTGACTAAGGTGTCTCGGATCGGCGTGGTGCTGGCGGACCTCCGCCGGTCCCGGCTGGCGATGGTCGCCTTCTGGTTCGGCTCGCGAATACTCCGGTTCGATCCGGCGACCCGCGCCGATGGACTCACCTCAGTGCGGCGCAGCTACACCCGGATGGAGCTGAAGACTCTGCTCTCTCGCGCCGGCATCGATGCAAAGGTCGAACAGCGGCCCGGGTTCCGGTTGGTCGCAACATGGAGCAGCGGATGAAGACTGTAGACGAACGGCGGATGTGTGCGCCGGCCGACCTGGTGTTCAAGGCCGCGAGCGAGGTCGAACGCTGGCCCGATTGGCTCTCGCACTATCGCTGGGTGCGCATCCTCGAACGAAGGCCGCAGAGCGTGCTGGTCGAGATGGCGGCATGGAGACCATTCTCTGTAGGTAAATACCCTACATGGTGGGTATCCGAGATGTGGGTGAAACCGGCCGATCTTGAAGTCCGATACCGACATATCCGAGGGGTGACAACGGGGATGGACG
>Ga0068865_100002756_pt1 | contig 10443 bp, 10 predicted proteins | sample KBSMisM12_FD_75293 | JGI IMG/M metagenome (GOLD analysis project Ga0068865, IMG submission 75293) | Miscanthus rhizosphere microbial communities from Kellogg Biological Station, Michigan, USA - KBS Miscanthus M1-2 | ecosystem: Host-associated > Plants > Roots > Rhizosphere > Soil ...
CGGGCCTTCCCGCGGAACCACTGCTCCGTGAACGCGGTCGCTGCGCTCGGATCAAAGCGCTTACAGGAAAAGATGTTGACGTAAACTGCGCCCATCAAGTCGAGCGTGTGAATTACGATCGAACTGGTGAGAATGAAGCACACCGCAGAAGTGCCCTTCGTGTGCGGCTGGGTCTGCTGCTCATCCTCCGGCACACCAACATCATCCCAGAAATGGACCACGCAGCGCTCCATCTCGATCAGTTCGCACAGCTCGGTGAAGAAGCTGTCCAGGCTGGGGCGGTTGAATGTGGCCGGGTCGCAGCCGTGGAGATCCAGTATTAGCTCAACGCCGTAGGACTCGTTCGGCCTCGGTTCCGTCGCCATTAGGCTGCGACCGCTTGAGAAATTTCCGCTGCGGTTTGCTTGTAAGCCTTTCGCACAACCGAAATGAATGAACGGCTCTCGTCGGCTCTAAGCGCAGCCAATTTAGCGGCCACTGCAGCTGCGCCATCGTTCACGCCGCTTCCCAGCGCTTGGTAGTATCGACTGCGGGCGTCTTCATAGGCCTGCAAGCGATAATGCGGCAGCTCGCGCATGTTCAGCCCTAGCAACTCAATTGTGATCCGGCCGCGCGGCGAAAGGGGCTCCAACAGTCCATTTGAGACGTCGAGCGCGATGTGCTCGGAGGGGTCGTCAAGGCGCGGATTGAGAAGTTGTGGTTGCTCGTTCGCTTCCTCTCCAGGCGACCAACCTCGAGGTCCGTCAATTGGGAATCGGGTGCCCTTCCCAAAGCCATTCTTGGGCGCGTAGACGTTGCAGAGTTGGCATGAGGGAAGAAGATTTTGCCAGTCGTAGGCGAGCCAGTAATAGCCTGGGTGAATTTCGGTTTTCAACCCAATCGTTCGCTCGACGACTTTACCATCAAAGTCTTGGACGCCGGATTTGGGTCTGTAATGCTCGACATCCCCTGACTGATCGCTGACAATGTGCTGCTCGCAATAGGCACATTTCCCCCGAAATGGCCCGTTAATATCAAAGAACACAGCGCGTTGCTTCTTGTATGTATCGCTGATCTTTGGATGATCGCCGTTCGCTGCGGCTTCGACCGCCTTCTTTTGGGCTTTAGCGCAGCTCTTTAGCCACTTTTTCCACTCCTCCGTATCGGGCGGATTGAAGCTAAGCTTCCTCATCGGCGGCCATCTCTCGCAATTGACGAAGAACCTCAAAGTCCGCTGCGATTCTGTCTACCCCTTCAAGTGCTTGCGCGCGCAAAGCCTTGCGGACTTCTCGCTTGATAACTGTTTCAAATGGCGTCTCTGATTGGCTGAATTTTTCCCTCAATCGTTCCTGGATCCGCTCGATTTCATCTCGCTCCTGCGCGCGCGGATGCGTCCTTGCACGAAGTTGATTCAGGCGCGCAATCTCACCGACGGTTTCGTCGTCACCGGCGGTCGGGAGATCAAATAGAAGCGAAGTAAGAATTTGGTCCGCGCGCTGCCCCCTCGGCGGCTTCAAATCCTCCCGAGCAACGACGCTGTCCAGGCGGCGCTCCAGTTTGACCAACTCACAAGCGTCATCACCTAGCTCGGTCGTACCGACTGCGCACATTGGCGTATGCGTTGTCGTGATAAACTGGACACTTGGAAACTGATCGCTGAGCAGTTTCACAATTTCGCGCTGCCACCGCGGATGAAGGTGCTGCTCCAACTCATCGACGAGGACGATCCCCCGGACCTCCGACAGTGGCCGCTCGACATCGTACAGCATCGCCCAGCCCAGGAGATCAACTGTCCACGCAAGCGTTGCTTGATATCCGTCGCCGAGGCTGCCTGCCGGCTCAAATGTTCCCCACGGACCTTTGATCTCGAGGCCAGTCTCCGTGAGACGCACCGCTCCTTTTTCGAGCATGAGCACCTTGGCGATCGAGTCTAGGAAGCGCCCGATCTTCCCGAGCCGCATCCGCACGTGAACGTCGGTTTTCTTTGATCTAAGCGTCTGCTCCAGTCGACGCAAGACCAACTCTGGATTTTGTAGTGATGATGCGTAGTTGAATAGAGTATAAACTGAATCAATTGTGGAATAGTCACCCATGTCTTGGGTTCCGAACGTTCTACGTCCGGCACCGTATGCGCAGGCAAAGATAGATTCCCACGGAAAATTCTTGGATTTTCCGTTGTATTTTACCTCCTGTCGAACCTGACTATCTCCGAATTTTTGCGGCTCGATGATTGTCCTGATAATCGCGACTCCTGCATCGCTCGTGAGCTCAAGCACGATCTCCGACTTAACTGGCTTGCCGCCCTTTGTTCGATGCCACTCGCCGTAGATTTCGCGCAGAAGACCCGCTGCGCTTGAGGCATCGCACAATCCCATCGCGATGCACCGAAGAAGGGTGGTTTTACCGACTCCGTTGTCTCCGAAGATCATGCACCATCGGCGCGAGCCGGCAGGAGAAGTCAGGTTCAGCGAGATGTTCTCGAAACACCGGACATTCTTGATCGCCACCCTCGTCAAATAAAACGGCGGTAGTTCATGTTCACGCATCGAGAAGGGTGGCTCCGTCGCTTCACCAAGTGCCCAAAAAGCCCCGGCGCATCCTTCTTAGCGAGATTGCGGTCCCATTCTAGTGCTGGGCTCCGTCCGCATCTGACGCACCCGCCTGCTCCACTCCCCGCCCACGTGGGACGCGCTCTCCATCACCGAGGCTGAAGCAGCCGGGCTTTCGGAGCTCGCGGCGCTGGACCTGGCCATGGCGCGCGACTTCGCGGCGCGGGGCTAGGCCCTAGGGTGCTCAACTTCCTGTTCGCGGCGGTCCCTGCGGTCTAGGCTCCAAGCTTGGCCACACAGGCCCCGAGGGACACCCCCCATGCGGAAGATCTCCCCTGCGGCCTGCGCCATGGCGCTCTGCGCCCTCATCGCCACCACCGCCGCGGCCCGGCCGCACGCCGCGCCGGTCGTCACCGTGATCCATGACCAGGACGGCAACGCCGACGACTTCATCGCGCTCGCGCTGGTGATCAAATCCGGCCGGGCGCGCATGGCGGCGGTCACGGTCTGCCCGGCGGATTCCTACCTGGAGCCCGCCACCCGGACGACCCAGCTCTTCCTCGACCGGCTGGGCGCGCGCGGCGTGAGCGTGGCCATGGGTCATGACGAGGGCGTCCATCCCTTCCCGGACGAGTGGCGGCGCAGCGCCGCGTCCGTGCTGGACATCCCCGCCCTGAAGGGCGCCAAGCCCACGGGCGCCAATCCGGTGGCGGGCGACGACGCCCCGCACCACCTGGCCAGGCTCCTGTCGCGCCCGGGGCGCTACACCATCCTGGAGACCGGCCCGCTCTCGAACATCGCCGCGGCGTTGCGGCTCGACCCGCGGATCGCGCGCCACATCGAGCGGATCTGGATCATGGGCGGCGCGGTTCGGGTCGGCGGCAATGCGCAGGAGCCGGGCTATGAGCAGGCCGGCTATGACGCCACGGCCGAATGGAACCTCTTCAACGCGCCTCGCGCGGCCGCCGAGGTCCTGGCCTCGGGCGTGCCGATCACGCTGATCCCGCTCGACGCCACCAACAAGGTCCCGCTGACGCGGCGTTTCGTGGACCAGCTGGGGGCGAGGCCCGGGGCCATCGCGCACCTCTCCGCCCAGGCCTGGAGGACGGCGCTGCCGGCAGAGGGGCAGACCTACTACTTCTGGGACACGCTCACCGCGGCGGCCATGCTCGACCCCAGCCTCGTCACCCTGAAGACGCTGAAGGTGAAGGTGATCACCGAGGGGCCGTCGCAGGGCCGCACGGTGGAGGCCCCGGACGGCCGCCCGATCCAGGTCGCCGTCGACGCCGACGCGGGCCGGGTGGAGGCCCTGTTCCTCAAGCTTCTCGGGCCCTGAGCGCGACGCCGTCCAGCGGGTCATCTGGACCGAGCACGAGGCGGGCGACACCGCCGAGCGCGACGACGAGTTCGGCTGCGAAGACCTGTTCGAGATGCTGGACGAGCGGCTGGCGCGGCTCGCCCGCGACCACCGCTGCGGCCTGGAGCCGCTGGACGACCACGTCGCCGCGGTCTGCCGCGGGCTCGGCCTCGACGCGGCGCTCGCCGCCCGCTGGCGCGAGCTGCCCGATCCCGACGACGCGATCCTCGACCTGGCCGACCTGCCGGGCTGGCGCGGCGCAGGGTGAGAGGCGCCCATCCCTCCCCCTTGTGGGGAGGGTGGCTCCGCCGAAGGCGGAGTCGGGTGGGGGAACCGGGACCGGAGCGCAGAGTCAGCAAGCTAGCCTTGCGAAGCCGGGGCCTGCGCGCGGCTCCCCCACCCGTCTGCCGCTTCGCGCCAGACACCCTCCCCACAAGGGGGAGGGATGGCGCGGCGTTACTTCGGCGGCGTCGTGCTGGTCGCCGTGTCGGTCGTCTGGGCCTTGTGGTGCTTGTGATGCTTGTGGTGCGCGGTGGTGGTCGTGGTCGAGGCGGTCTTGTTCTTGTCGACGGTCTCGTGGCCGATCGCGGCGCCGCCGACGCCGCCCACGACCGCGCCCACCGGGCCGCCGACCACGGCGCCGGCTGCCGCGCCGGCCGCCGCCCCGCCGACCGTGCCCTTCTGGGGCCCCTTGTCGGGGGACGTCTTCTCCTGGGCCATTGCGCCGGCGGCGCCGACGGCCAGGGCCGCGGAGACGGCCGCGGCGATCAGGATCCTCATGGTTACGCTCCTCACAGGCCCGCTCCGGACCCGTCGCCCGGGGCGGATGGATGCAGAAGCGCCGGACCGCGGCCGCGGTTCCCGGCCCGCGTCCTCCCCGTCCGGACACGAAAAGGGCCCCGGCGTCGCCGGGGCCCCAGTCGGTCGTTCGCCTTGGCGTCAGGCCGCGAGCGCGGCCGCGCGGGCGCGACGGCGAAGGACTGCGCCCACGCCGCCGAAGCCCAGGATCATCAGCGTCCAGGCCGCCGGTTCCGGCACGGCGCCGCCGGGGGCCGACATGACGTTGCCGTTGACCGCGAAGTTGTCGACCAGCATCCGCTGGCCGGCCGGACCCGCGCCCCAGCCGCCGTCCAGGTCGAGCGAGACGTAGTTCACGCCGACGCCGCCCACATGGCCGACGAAGTCCGCCCAGGTGATCGGGGGATAGCCCGAGTTGTAGCCGCCGAAGCCGTTCGACTGCACGCGCGCGTCGAGCGAGCCGAGGTCGGCGTAGTTGCCGGTCGAGCCCCAGGCGCCGCCGTTGGCGTCGGTGAAGCTGCCGTCGGCCTGCGGGATCCCGAAATAGATCCAGGCCTCGTTGTTCGAGGAGTCGATCAGGCTGAAGCGCGGCGCGCCGCCGAAGATCGGCCCGATGGTCATCTGGTAGTCCGTGCTGAGCGTGGTGATGCTGCTCAGCGTGATCGGCGCGGCGGTGAAGTCCTGGTAGACGCCGGCCCAGCCGGGCCCGGGCGTGGAAGACGAGGTGAGCTGGAAGACGTTCTCCGACGACGGACCACCCGTCACGACCTGAACGTCACCGTACTGGCCGGCGACAGACACTGCCGGCAGGGCGAGCGATCCGGCGATCGCCGCCGCACAAAGCCACTTAAACATTTTACGCAACCCCACGATGCGGTCGGGGAGGCCGTACCACCGCACGTTATATATTTGAAAACATTAGCCTCTGCGCCCCAGCACTATGAATTCATAATGCGGGCGTCAACGGTTCGTTTACCGCGTTATCCGGATTGGGGCGACGGGACACATTGTCCCGCTTGGCGCGCCGCGCGGGTCGGGCAAAGCAAAAGGCGCGCCCTCGCGGACGCGCCCTCGCTGTCGTTTCGGATCCGCCCGGCGTCAGATGTCGCGGCGCGGGGTGGTGGGGTCCATCGGGCGGCCCAGCGGACGGTCCATCGGGTTGGCGGCGCCCGCGCCGACCGGCTCGGTCCGCAGGTCGTCGCTCTGGCCGGCCGCTTCGGTCGCGAAGGTGCGCGGCTCGCCGGCATAGCGCTGGCGCTCGGCGGCGATCTGGTCGGCGTCATAGAACGCGCCGTCCGGGTTGAAGGCCTTCCAGCCGTTGGCGCGGTAGTCGGCGCCGCGGGTGACCGCGTCCACGCCGGCGCCGTTCAGGATGCCCTCGGCCCTTGCGCGATCGACGTCATTGGCCGTGCGCACGCTGACCAGGGTGCCGCCGCGGCGGACGCCCTCGGCGTAGACGTGGGCTTCCTCGTCGGTGTGTCCGGCGTGCTTCAGGGCGCCCAGCAGGCCCCCGGTCGCGCCGCCGGCGGCTGCGCCCACCACCGCGCCGACCGCGGTCGAGGCCAGCCAGCCGGCGGCGACGACGGGGCCGAGGCCGGGGATGGCCAGCATGCCGAGGCCGGCCAGCAGGCCCGCGCCGCCGCCCAGCAGGCCGCCGGTCGTGGCGCCCTTGAGCGCGCCCTCGCCGGCTTTGCTCTCGTGGGCGCCGTCGTTCGCCGGGTCGCGGCGGCCTTCGGTCAGGTGGCGGCCCTCGGTGTTGTTGGCGATCAGGCTGATGTCCTCGTGCGGGATGCCGGCCGCCTCGAGATCGCGCACGGCGCGCGCGGCCTGGTCATGATTGTCGAACAGTCGGGTGATGGCTTGAGCCATGGTGGTCTCCTTTGGGGTGGGTCGGACGGTGGTGGTGGTCGTAGTGTCGGAGCGCGAGGCCGGCCGATCGGCCTACTTCGCGGTCACGGCGCCCTTGAAGTCGACGGCGACGTCGACGGACTTGCCGTTGTGCATCGCCTTGCCGGCCCAGAGGCCGTCGGCCCGCTTGGCCAGGTCGCTCACGTCGCTAAAGCCGGCGTGCTCGATGTGGCCGCGGGCCTGTTCCTCGGTGAACGAGCTGGAGGCCGCCGCGACGTCGGTGGCGTTGATGTTGGCGTCGGCGTTGACCGCGCCGTTGGCGGCGGGCGGCGAGATGGCCCCGCCGGCGGCCGGTGCGGCGGCCTCGGTCGCGGCGACGGCCTCCACAGGCGTGTCGGCCGGCTTCGAGCAGGCGCCGAGCAGCGTAAGCGACGCGCTCAGGGCGAGCGGAAGGGCAGAGGCGAATTTCATGGAAGCTCCTTGTGGGCGGACCCCCACAGCGCCTCGCCGCCACGGCGGTTCCGAAGGCGGAGCTTCTTCTTTTTTTTCCGGACCTTAATTCTCGTCCGGCCCGATCAGGCGCGCAGCGCCAAGGCAGAGGCGCCGGGCCGTCCCGGATCGCCTCTGCGGGTCTGCTCTGACCTGGCGGTTGGGCCGGGGCCCGCGCGCTACGCCCGGCCGCGGCGGAACAGGAGGTTGACCACGAAGATCACCAGCATGGCGCCCAGGATGGCGACCACGATCTCCATGATGAAGCCGCCGGTTTCGCCGCCGCCGCCGATCCCGGACAGCGCCGGGATGCGCCCGACGATGAAGCCGCCGATGAAGCCGCCGATCACGCCCAGCACCAGGTCCATCAGGAGCCCCGCCCCGGACTTGTTGATGATCTTGCTGGCGACGAATCCAGCGAAGGCCGAGACGCAAATCCAGACGATGAAGTGGATCATGGCTTCTCTCCCGCGGCCGCTCTGCCTGTGGCGGCGCCTCTGCGGACCCTACGCTCCCGCTCGCTCAGCGCTATGGGCGAACGCCCCCAGACGGGCCCGGTCAAGACCCGAGGGCCCGCGACGGGCCCGATCCCTCCCCCTTGTGGGGAGGGTGGCTCCGCCGCAGGCGGAGACGGGTGGGGGAACCTGGTCCGAAGTTGTGAGTGAGCAGGCTAGCCTTGCTGAGTCAGCGCCCAGCCATGACTTCCCCACCCGTCTCGGCTTCGCCTCGCCACCCTCCCCACAAGGGGGAGGGATGAGGTACCTACAGCACCCCGGGCTTGGCGGGCCGCAGGCGCAGCAGCTCGCTCTGCGGCTCGTCGGTGATCACGTAGACGAAGCCGTCCGGGCCGACCTGGACGTCCTTGGTGCGCTTGCACCGGTCCAGCAGCAGCTTCTCCTCGCCCGTCACCCGGCCGTTCTTCATGGCCAGCCGCACCAGCTGCTGGCCCGACATGCCGCCCAGCAGCACGCTGCCCTTCCAGCCCGGGAAGGCCTTGCCGTCATAGAACGCCAGGCCCGACGGCGCGATCGACGGGTTCCAGTAGTAGACCGGCTGCTCCAGGCCCGCGTCGGCGGTCTTGCCGCCGTTGATCAGGGTGCCGTTGTTGTTGCGGCCATAGCTGATCAGCGGGAAGCCGTAGTTGCCGCCCGGCTTGATGCGGTTCAGCTCGTCGCCGCCCATCGGCTCGTTCTCGCCGACCCAGAGATCGCCCGTGGCCGGGTTGATGGCGGCGCCCTGGATGTCGCGGAAGCCCATGGCATAGAGGGCCGGGTTGGCGCCGGCGGTCTTCAGGAACGGGTTGTCCTTCGGGATCGAGCCGTCGGCTGCGATCCGCAGCACCTTGCCGCGCGGGTCGCTCAGCGACTGCGGGTTGGGGCCGCCGGAGGCCACCTCGGCGGACGCGATCAGGATCGTGCCGTCCTTGGCCTGCGCCAGGCGGCGCGGCGCCAGGAACTTGTCCTCGTAGATCACCTTGGCGTCTTCCAGCGCGGTGTCGTCGGCGCTGAGGCGGGCCTTCAGGATGTGGCCCATGTAGGGCTCGCCGCGGGCGGCAGGGGCGGTGATGTAGCCGTAGTAGACCGTCCGCGTCTTGGCGAAGTCGCGGGCCAGCAACGGGCCGCTGTTGCTGGTCCCCATGACGCCGGCGACGGCCGGCGCGCCCTTCAGCGGCTCGGAGACCTTGCCGGACGCGTCGACCGTGCGCAGTCCGCCCGCGCGCTGGGAGATCAGGATCTTGCCGTCGGGCAGCACGGCCAGGCCCACGCTGCGGTCGAGGGTGGCCAGCACCTCGACCTTGACCGGCGTCGCGGCCTCGATCTTCGCCCGCGTCTGGTCGGCCATCGCGGGCTTGGGCGCATAGCCGTCCTTGATGTTGCGGTTGGCGCCGCAGAGCTTGCTGATCCGGGCGAACTCCGCGGACGTGCCGTCGACGCCGGCATAGTCCGGGCCGGGCGGGAACGACGGCGCATCCGCCGGCTGCGGCGCGTTCGGCGGCGTCTGCGACCAGGCCCCGGCGCCGGGCGAAAGGCTGAGCGCCAGCGCGATCGCCGTCACCGTTTTCGAAGCGCGCTTGTCCCTGAGCATTGTCCGTCCCCTCGCCAGTCGCCTGGGACCCTGCATCTCACGGCCTCGCTTCGCGATCCAACCCAAATTCCGCTCATCCCGGCGAAAGCCGGGACCCAAGCGGGCTATCGGATCAAGGCGCAGCGTCGGGCCTGCACTGGCGAACTCAGCTTGGGTCCCGGCTTTCGCCGGGATGATAGATATTGATTATCGCGTTGATTTTTATCAATATTCTGATTATATTTTTCCCACACAACCCCTGCACAGCCACGGCGAATCAATGACTTAGCGCCGCGACCTGCACGGAATCTGCACAGTTCGAGGTTTGTCATGGCGTTCGTGACCGACAAGGAAGTGCTCAAGCCGGGTCTCATCATCTTCCGGCGCGCAGACGTGGACCATCGCAACTGGTACTGCCGCGTCAAGCTGCCGAAGGCGGACCGGTACAAGACGGTCTCGCTCAAGACCAGCGACGTCAACGCAGCCCGGGAACTGGCCTTCGACCAAGACTCCGACGTGCGGTTCCGGCTCAAACACGACGTGCCGGTGTTCAATCACCCATTCCGCACCGTGGCGATGGAGTACCTGGCCACCCAGGAGGCGCGCGCCAAGCGCGGGGAGATCAGCAAAGAGCGCCCGAAGAAACTCAAGGCCGTGATCGAGGGCGCGCTAGAGGATTACGTCGGCTCGACCCAGGTGCATCTGATCGGCGATGAACTCTGGATCGGATATCCGGCTTGGCGGCGCGAGAACGGCGCTGGCCGTAACAAGCGAAACGGCGTGCGCGAAATCTCGGCTGAAAGGGCCGCCGAGCTTGACGCGCGTGGCGCCGCTGGCCGGGCCAGGGCCATGGAAGCCCGAGGCTTCCGCCAATTCCGGCCGGCCGCCGCCGCTGCACCCGCTGAGAACCGCACGGTAGCCTTCATCAGCGATGCCACCATCCGCTTCGAAATGTCGATTTTCGGGGCGGTTATGAACTACGCGATCAAGAAGCGTTACGTGCCCGCCAGCCAGCGGTTTGACGACCGCCCCAAGCTAAAGACCATGCGTCGGGACGAATTCACGCTGGAGGAATACCGCCACCTCCACACTGTGGGCCGGTCGTGGGTCAAGGCGGCACCCCGACCGTCTAGCACCTGGTATCGGACGGTCGCCTACAATTTCATCCTGATCATGTGCAACACCGGCATGCGCCCGTCCGAGGCCAAGAACTTGCGCTGGCGCGACATCACCACTGGGGCTGACCGGGAGGGCCAGGAGTTGGTCGTGATGTTCGTCCAGGGCAAGGGCAAGTCGCGCAAGCTGGTCGCGCCCAGGAGCGTAGGCGATTACTTCGAGCGCATCCGCGAAGCCACCCGA
>Ga0068865_100002762_pt1 | contig 10437 bp, 9 predicted proteins | sample KBSMisM12_FD_75293 | JGI IMG/M metagenome (GOLD analysis project Ga0068865, IMG submission 75293) | Miscanthus rhizosphere microbial communities from Kellogg Biological Station, Michigan, USA - KBS Miscanthus M1-2 | ecosystem: Host-associated > Plants > Roots > Rhizosphere > Soil ...
CGGCCGGTGCTCGAGGATGGCCGGGTGGTCGATGTCGCCTCTGTGCTCTGGTGCAGCGGCTTCGGCATCGACTTCAGCTGGGTGCGCCTGCCGATCTTTGCGCCGGATGGATATCCGATGCACGATCAGGGGCGGGTGCCGTCCGAACCCGGGTTGTACTTCGTGGGCTTGCCGTTTCAGCGCAGCCTGGCTTCAAACACGCTGGTCGGTGTCGGCCGTGATGCGGCGCTGGTCGCCGGCTGGATTCTGGAAGCCTTACGCCGCCCTTTATGAAGATTTCCATTCTCGACGACTATTTCGACACGCTGAAAACGCTGCGCTGCTTCCGCAAGCTCGATGGACATCGGGTTGAGGTCTGGACCGACCATGTCCAGGACACGGATGCGCTCGCCGATCGGTTGAAAGAGACCGAGGCGCTCGTGCTGATCCGCGAGCGCACGCAGATTCGGGCGCCGCTGCTCGAGCGACTGGACAAGCTGAGGCTGATCAGCCAGCGCAGCGTCTATCCACACATCGACATCGATGCGTGCACCAGGCGCGGCGTGATCGTCTCCTCCGATCTGCACGCCGATACTCCGTCCTATGCGACCGCGGAGCTGACATGGGGACTCATCCTCGCGGCCGCACGCCAGATTCCACAGCAGATGCGCTCGCTCCAATCGGGACGGTGGCAGATCGGTGTCGGCCATACGCTGCGCGGCAAGGTGCTGGGCATCCACGGCTACGGGCGAATCGGCGCCACGGTCGCAGGCTATGGGCGCGCGTTCGGGATGAAGGTGCTGGTGTGGGCCCGCGAGGCGTCGCGTAAGCGCGCTGCCGCCGATGGGTACGACATTGCCGAGAGCCGGGCGGCATTCTACGAACAGAGCGACGTCGTCTCGCTGCACATGCGGCTGGTGGCGCCGACGCGAGGCATCGTCACGGCGGCCGATCTGGCGCGGATGAAGCCGACTGCCCTTCTGGTCAACACGAGCCGCGCCGGCCTCATCGAACCGGAGGCGCTGGTCCGCGCGCTGCGAAGCGGCCGGCCGGGCATGGCGGCCGTGGACGTGTATGACGAAGAACCGCTCCGCGACCCGAGCCATCCCCTGCTCACGATGGACAACGTCATCTGCACGCCTCATATCGGCTACGTGACGCGCGATGAATACGAGATTCAGTTCTCGGATGTGTTCGACCAGATCGTCGCCTACGCCGACGGCCATCCGATCAACGTGGTGAATCCGGCTGTTTTGACTTTGTAGAGGAACCGACGAAGTCTCGTACGAGCGCGGCGATTTCGTCCGCGGCCGTGTCCAGCGCGAAGTGACCGGCGTCGAGCACGTGGACCTGAGCGTTCGGCACATCCCGGCGGTAGGCCTCCGGCTCGGAGAGGTCGAACGAAAGGTCGTACTTGCCCCAGATCACCAGCAGACGCGGTTGCCGCTCGCGCATCCACGCCTGCCAGGTGGGATAAGCCTCGACGTTGGTGCGGTAGTCGTAGAAGAGGTCGCTTTGGATCTCGGCCTGGCCCGGCTGGCTGAGAAACCTGAATTCGTCGGTCCAGAGATCCGGGTCGTACCGCTCCACGCGGGGATCGTTTCCGACATGTCGCGTCCGCGTCGTCGCCAACGACAGGAGGTTGGTGCGGAGCGCGCTCTCGTTGGCGGCGCGATCGGCCCAGAACGCGCGACGCGCGCGCCAGTTCGCGCCGAGGCCTTCGTTGTGCGCGACCGCATCCTGGACGATGAGCCCCTCGATCCGATCCGGATGCGCCAGGGCCATTCGAAAGCCGACCGGCCCGCCATAGTCCTGCATGTAGAGGGTGTAGCGAGAGAGCCCCAGCGCCTCGGTGAAATGATTCAGGATTTCGGCGTAGTGATCGAAGGTATAGGCGAACGTTCCCGGGTCCGGCCAGTCGCTGTGGCCGAACCCCGGATAATCAGGCGCGATGAGGTGATAGCGATCCGAGAGACGGGCGAAGAGCGGCTCGAACATCCGCGACGAAGACGGGAGTCCGTGCAGCAGGAGCAGGGTCGGCGCCTCTTTCGGGCCGCTTTCTCGGTAGAAGATCGAGAGCCCATCTATCGGTATCGTGCGATACACGGTCGAGTATGTTCGAACCGTATGGAGAATCGCTACTATGAAGTTGGAGGAGGGCGGCACGACATGCTGACGCGCACACTGGGAAAAAGTCACCTGGAAGTCTCGGCGCTGGGGCTCGGTTGCATGGGGATGAGCTTCGGCTACGGACCCGCCGGGGACAAGCAGGAGATGATCTCGCTGATTCACCGGGCCGTCGAACAGGGGGTGACGTTCTTCGACACCGCCGAAGTCTATGGGCCGTTCACCAACGAAGAGCTCGTCGGCGAAGCGCTCGCGCCGTTCCGCGATCAGGTGGTGATCGCGACCAAGTTCGGATTCAAGATTGAAGGCGGCAAGCAGAACGGCCTGGATAGCCGCCCCGCGCACATCAGAGAGGTTGCCGAAGCGTCACTGCGGCGGCTCAAGACCGATCGGATCGATCTCTTCTATCAGCACCGCGTCGACCCGGACGTGCCGATCGAGGACGTCGCAGGCGCGGCGAAGGATCTGATTCAGGAAGGCAAGATCAAACACTTCGGGTTGTCGGAGGCCGGCGTGCAGACGATCCGGCGCGCGCATGCCGTCCAGCCGGTCGCGGCGCTTCAGAGCGAATACTCGCTCTGGTGGCGTGAACCGGAACGCGAGGTGCTGCCGGCGCTCGAGGAACTGGGCATCGGGTTCGTGCCCTTCAGCCCGCTCGGCAAGGGATTCCTCACCGGAAAGATCGACGACAAAACGACGTTTGACAGCTCGGACTTCCGGAACATCGTCCCGCGCTTCACGCCGGAAAACCGGAAGGCCAATCTGGCGTTCGTGGAGTGGCTCACGACGTTCGCCCAGCGAAAGCAGGCGACGCCGTCGCAGATCGCGCTTTCGTGGCTGCTGGCACAGAAGCCCTGGATCGTGCCCATCCCGGGGACCACGAAGCGCCATCGGCTCGAGGAGAACGTCTCGGCCGCGGCCGTCAAGCTGACCGCTGACGATCTGCGCGAGATCGATCAGGCCGCGGGCCAGATCGCGGTGCATGGCGCGAGGTACCCCGAACACCTGGCGCGACTGACCGGTCGCTGAAATCCAGCTGCAGTCTGATGGCCGCCTCCTTGATTTCGGAGGCGCTCTGACGCGCCGGAGCCGGCAACGGTAAACGCGGCAAAATGCTCGGAAAACTTAAGGATTTACGACTTCATTGCGGCGCTGGACTTGCTGGTTTTGCAGCAACCGGAGGCGCTATGAAGAGAATGAGCGTGGTGTGTCTGATCGGCGTGACGTTGCTGGGGCCCCTGCAGAAGCCGGGCAATGCCCGAACGGAGCAGGCGCCCACGGTGCAAATCCCGAACCCCGGCGTCCCTCAGATCATGACGATGGAGGCCAAGTTCGTCCGTGCGGCCTACAACAACGAGGGCTATGTCATCCTCGGTTACCAGGTCAACAATCGATCGATCGGCGAGCCGTGGATGCTGCTCGAAGTCGGCATGACGGTGCTGGACAAGACGCCGGACTACACCCTCAAACGCGAGGCGCTGTCGCTCGAGACGCCCGACGGCAAGACGCTGCCGCTGCCGTCGGTCAGCGAGCATCGGGAGGCCAACACCAGCGCGATTCAGGCCCGGACGCGCGTCCAGCGCGACTCGATCAACTACTTCCCGCCGATGGCGTCGCGGGCGTGCCGCATCGGTTTCTTCTCCGACCTGGATCAGCGCGCCATGCCGTACGACCAGGTCGAGTTGAGCAACACCCGCGCCTGCCTGGGCCGTCTCTACTTCCACATCCCGGGCGGCATCGCGTACGGCCAGTACTGGCTCAACGTGAAGTTCGAAAAGAGCGTGGTCCGCGTGCCATTCCGAATCTTCACCGAGGAGGAGGAGAAGGTCCTGTCCAAGAACTACTCGAGCATCGAGAAACAGGTCAAGGCCGCGTTCAGCAAACCGAAGAAATGATGCGGCTCCTGCACAGCCGTATCGACTGACCTCGGTCGCGGCCTTGACGTGGATGCGGTTGCCGCCCGGCAACCGCATCCACGCGTTCAGTGCCAACGTCTCCAAACTTGCATACACTGGCGAAACCACCGCTGCGCGGCCGGAGGGCGGTCTCGGTGCGGTGATGAGGTGTCTCGGCCACGGGACGGCTCAGCATGCGACGCTCGCCACGATCGAGCGCAAGGAGGACGCGACGATGAAACCGAAGAACACGATCTGCCTCTGGTTCAACAAGGATGCGCATGAGGCGGCGCGCTTCTATGCCGCCACCTTTCCGGATAGCGCCGTGACCGCCGTGCACCGGGCCCCCAGCGATTTTCCCAGCGGCAAGAAGGGCGATGAGCTGACGGTAGAGTTCACCGTGCTGGGCATTCCCTGTCTCGGCCTGAACGGCGGCCCTGAGTTCAAGCACACAGAGGCATTCTCATTCCAGATCGCGACGGAGAACCAGGAGGAGACCGACCGCTACTGGAACGCCATCGTCAACAACGGCGGCAAGGAGAGCCAGTGCGGTTGGTGCAAGGACCGCTGGGGCCTTTCGTGGCAGATCACGCCGCGCGTGCTCACCGACGCGCTTGCGGCGGGTGGCGATGAGGCAAAGCGTGCCTTCGAGGCCATGATGCCGATGAAGAAGATCGACGTCGCCAAAATCGAAGCGGCGCGGCGGGGCTGAGTAAGGCATGAGCGTTGGCAGCACGCTGGTTCGTGGCGCGGAGATCCGCTTCCGGGAAGCCGCGGAAAAACTCCGGCCGTTCGTCGGCTGCTTCTGGGTGATCACCGCGGACCGCGGCGCCGTCCTCGAGCTCATCCCCGACGGGAGCACCACGATCTCCGTCCAGCTCCAGGACGAAGGAGTTCCCGCCTGGTCTTTGCGGGGCCCTTTGGCGAAGCCCGATTCGCGCCGCTTCGCGGCGCCCGCGATCGTCGTCGGCATCCGGCTCCGTCCGGGTGTCGCCTATCTCCTGACGGGCACTGCGGCGGAGACGCTGGTCGATCGACGGATCGATCTCAGGAGCATCAAGCCGTTCCAGGATCTCGTCTTCGTCGAGCCTCGTCCGCGCACGCCTGAGGAGCACATCGCGGCGCTCGAACTGTTTCTGATCGAGCGGCTGGAGCACGCCGCGATTCACCCGGTCGTGGCGTTCGTCCTCGCCGAGCTCGAGCGCACGCGCGGCAGTCTGCGGGCGTCCGAGCTGGCCGCGCACAGCGGTGTCAGCGCACGGCACTTGAATCGCCTGATGCGCCGCTGGGTCGGCTACAGCTCCAAGCGCCTCGCGAACATCGTCCGCTTCCAGGCGACGCTTCACGAGATGGAGCAGCTGGCCAAGCGTCCGGTGGCGTCGCTGGCGATGGAGAACGGTTATTTCGACCAGTCTCACCTCACGCACGACACCGTCCGGTTCTCCGGAGTCACGCCGGGCGATCTCGTGCCGCGGGCGATGACCGATTTCGCCAAGACCCGCTGCGACGAGCTTCTCTAGAGTCGCGGGGCAATTCAACCTCGCCTTGCCTTTCCCCGACAGCCTTGGCATCGTATGGCTACGTGCCGACACCTCAAGAACTCGACGCACTGCAACGCGAAGTCAACGCCATCAAGTGGTGGCACGCCATCGACCTGGGCCACGGGGTCGTGACCCCTGGTCCCGATCCGACGCCCAAGCGGCTACCGGAACTGCAGATCCCTCAAGACCTGACCGGGCTGAGCGTGCTGGACGTCGGCGCGTGGGACGGGTTTTTCTCGTTTGAGGCCGAGCGGCGCGGCGCGGCGCGCGTGCTGGCGACCGATTCCTTCTGTTGGGGCCAGGGCGGCTGGGGCACCAAGGCGGGATTCGAGCTGGCGAGGCGCGCGTTGCACTCCCGCGTGGAGGATCTCGCCATCGATCCGCTCGACCTCTCACCCGAGCGGGTCGGTACGTTCGACCTCGTGCTCTTTCTCGGCGTGCTCTACCACATGCGCCATCCGCTCCTGGCCCTCGAGCGCGTCTTCAGCGTGACGCGAGGTCAGTTGATTCTGAGCACGCAGGTCGACTTCACCGCGATCGAGCGTCCGGCGATCGCGTTCTATCAGGGCCGCGAGCTGAACAACGACACGACCAACTGGTGTGGGCCCAATCCTGCGGCCGTCGTCGCGATGCTGCACGTCGCCGGCTTTCAGGAGGTGAAGGTCGTGTCACGATGGTCGGCGCGCGACACGTCGCTGCAGGACATGCAGGGTCCACCGATCCCTGGCCACATCACCGTTCATGCCTGGCGATAGCTCGCGGGCGCCGGCTCGATGGATGCGGTTCGCACTGGCCTTCGCGCTGGCCCTGGGACTGAGCATCGCGGCCGCGGCGCAGCAGCATATCCTGACGAACGGACGGAACCTCCAGATCCCGATCAACCACGGACTGCCCGAGAGGCTGACCGGCTTCACGTTCTGCCGCCTGCGGTACCAGAACATCCGCAGGGCCCGAAAGTCCGGCTGGGGCGACGACTATCCGCAAGCGGACTACAACTTCCTGGTGCGTCTCTCCGAGCTGACCAGAACCACGATCAGCACTTGGAACAATGGCGACCCTGGCTTCGCGAACGTCACCGCCACGGATCCGAATCTCTTCAGGTGTCCGTACCTGCGCATGCAGAATGCGGCGAACTACGACTTCACACCCGAAGAGACCGCCCGCATGCACGACTACCTGGTGAAAGGCGGCTTTCTCTGGATCGACGACAACTGGGATCCGGACTTCGAATACATCCTTCCGAACATCCTGCGAATCCTGCCCGGCGCAACGATCACGGACCTGCCAGTCGATCATCCGCTGTTCTCGATTCTCTACCACATCGATCCGCTGCCCCAGATTCCATCGCTCGGCTCGTGGCAGCGTTTTCGCCAGGACTCCGAGATCGGACCCTCAACCGTGCACTACTACGCGGTGTTCGATGATCACGACAGGCTGCTGGTACTGGTCAGCATGAACTCCGACGTATCGGACAGCTGGGAGCGGGAAGGCGACAACCGGGACTACTTCGAGACGTATTCGCCGAAGGGCTATGCGCTGGGCGTGAACGTGGCGGTCTGGGTCATGACCCACTGACAGGAGAAAGCTGGAAGCGTATGAAGAGACTGGTCCTTGCCAGCGTGCTGCTCTGCACCCTGGCCCTCTCGGCTCAAGAACCGGCACCGCCGGCCGGTGGTAGCGGCAATCAGGATCCATTCGTCCAGGCCACGTTCGACGACTTCCGCCTGCGCGCGGTCGGACCCGCGATCGCGTCGGGCCGCGTCGGCTCCATCGCGGTGCATCCCGAGAACAAGCAGACGTGGTACATCGGCGTGTCGTCGGGCGGCGTGTGGAAAACCACCAACGCCGGCATCACCTTCACGCCCGTGTTCCAGAACGAAGCCAGCTACGCGATCGGAACCGTCGTGATCGACCCGAAGAATCCCAGCACGCTCTGGGTGGGCACGGGCGAGGCCACCAACCAGCGAGCCACCGGGTACGGAGACGGCGTCTATCGCAGCGACGATGCCGGCAAGACATGGCGGAATCTCGGCCTGAAGACGTCCGAGCAGATTGGCCGCATCGTGATCGACCCGCGCGACTCGAACGTGGTGTTCGTCGCCGCGTACGGATCGCTGTGGAAAGCGGGCGGCGAGAGAGGGCTCTACAAGACGGCCGACGGCGGTGCGACCTGGAACAAGGTCCTGGAGATCAGCGAGAACACCGGCATCAGCGACGTCGCCATCGATCCCGGCAATCCCGACGTGATGCTGGCGGTCGCGCACCAGCGGCGCCGGCACACCTGGACGCTGATTCACGGCGGACCGGAGAGCGGCCTGCACAAGTCCACCGACGGCGGTAAAACCTGGCGCCGGATTCGCGGCGGCCTCCCCACCGGCGACCTCGGCCGCATCGTCCTCTCCTTCTCGAAGGCGCAGAAGGGGTTGGTCTACGCCAAGGTCGAAACCAACGAGAACACCGCGATCTATGCGTCGCTTGATTCGGGCGACAGCTGGGAGCGCCGCGGCACCGTCAACGCGCAGCCGATGTACTACCAGAACATCCATGCGGATCCGAAGAATCCGAACCGGCTCTACGTGCCGACGGTGCAGACGCAGGTCTCCGAGGACGGCGGCCGCACGTTCAGCGAGGTCGGCGAGCGCAACAAACACGTCGACAACCACTACGTCTGGATCGATCCGGACGATACCGATCATCTGTTGGAGGGGTGCGACGGCGGCTTGTACGAGACCTGGGACCGCGGCAAACTGTGGCGGCATTTCGCCAACCTGTCGGTGACGCAGTTCTACAACGTGGAGGTGGACAACGCGTCGCCAATCTACAACATCTACGGCGGCACGCAGGACAACGAGAGCCTCGGCGGACCCTCGCGCTCGCGCGGCGCCGACGGCGCGATGAACAACGACTGGTGGGTGATCACGGGCGGAGACGGCTTCGTCGCCCGCGTCGATCCCAACGATCCGAACATCGTCTACGGCGAGTCGCAGTACGCGGGCATCGTGCGCCTGGATCGGCGCACCGGCGAGCGTGTGAGCATCAAGCCGGTTGAAGGCAAGGAAGACGAGGCGAACAAGTACAACTGGGAAACGCCGTTCATCATCAGCCCGCACAACCCGCAGCGCCTGTATCTCGGCGCCAATCGCCTCTACCGCAGCGACGATCGCGGCAATTCGTGGAAGCCGGTCAGTCCCGATCTGACGACGAAGACCGATCGCAATCATCTGCCGGTGATGGGCCGGGTGTGGCCGCCGGAGGCCGTGGCGCAGCATCAATCGACGGCGACGTGGGGCAACGTCTCGGCGGTCACCGAGTCGCGGAAGAAGGAAGGGATGCTGATAGCCGGCACGGACGATGGGAACGTGCAGGTGTCGCTGGACGGCGGCGCCAACTGGCGCAAGAGCGAGCATCCGCCAGGCCTGCCGGACTACAACGGCTACGGCGTCTACGTGCAGCGGGTCTATGCCGGAAAAACCAGCGAGGACGTGGCGTATTCGCTCTACGAGAACAGCAAGAACGGCGACTTCAAGCCGTACATCTACAAGAGCACGAACCGAGGGCTGTCCTGGACGTCGATCGCCGGCGATCTGCCGGCCAACGGCATGACGCTGGCGTTTGCCGAGGACCCCGTCAATCCCAATCTGCTGTTCGTCGGCACGGAGTTCGGGTTGTACTTTACGGTCAACGGCGGCCAGAAGTGGATTCGCCTGAAGAACAACCTGCCGACGATTCCGGTGCGCGACCTCGTCATTCAAGAGCGTGAGAGCGACCTCGTCATGGCGACGTTCGGGCGCGGATTCTACGTGCTCGACAATTTCGCGCCGCTGCGGGCGATGACGGCCGATGTGTTCCAGAAAGACGCGCAGATCTTCGCGACAAAGACCGCGATGATCGAGGTGCCGGACATCAGCAAGGCCCGCAGCTCGCAGGGCGAGCAGTTGTGGACGGCCGAGAACCCGCCGTCCGGCGCGGTCATCACCTACTGGATCAAGACGACGCCGCAATCGGCGCGTCAGAAGCGTCAGGAGGCGACGCGAGCGGCGGAGGCAAGGAAATCGGCGCCTCCATATCCCACACAGGCGGAGTTGACGGCCGAGGTCGATGAAGAAGCGCCGCAGACGTTCCTGACGATCACCGACACGGCCGGCAAGGTGGTGCGCCGCATGACTGTGCCCGGCGCGCGCGGCGTTCACCGCTTTGCCTGGGATCTTCGCGGTGTGGCGGCCACGATGCCGGCGGCCGGTGGACGGGGCGGCGGCGGCGGATTCGGCGGTGGAAACGGCGTCGGTCCATTCGTCGCGCCGGGGACCTACCGGGCCGCGCTGTCGCGGCGGGTCGGCGGGGCGACGACGGCGCTCGGCGAGGGGCAGACGGTGACGGTCACGGCGGATCCCAATGCGACGCTGACGCCGGCGCAGCGCACCATGGCCACGGAGTATCAGGACAAGGTGGCGAAGCTGCAGCGCGCGTTCACCGGCGCGCTCGAGCAGGCCAACAATATGAAGACGCGGACCACGGCGATTCGTCGAGCGATCGCGGACTCGGCCGCCGACATCAAGCTGCTGGACGACGCGGTCAAGTTCGATCGGCGCGTCACGGAAAGCCTGCGCGCGCTCCGCGGAAACGAAACCCTGCGCGGCCTCGAGTCCGGTGCGCCGTCGACGATTCAGTCGCGCGTGAACTCTGCCGCGGCCGGTGCCCGCAGCCTGACCGGGGCGCCGACGGGCACGCAGCAGACGAACTACACCGTCGCCAACGACGAGCTGAACGCGGAGGCGGCGAAGCTGCGCGCGCTCGAAGGCGACTTGCGACGGTTCGAGCAGCAGCTCGAGGCCGCCGGCGTGCCGTACACGCCTGGCCGGTGGCCGGGACAGGAGTGACTACGAGCGCGAGGATCC
>Ga0068865_100002763_pt1 | contig 10436 bp, 6 predicted proteins | sample KBSMisM12_FD_75293 | JGI IMG/M metagenome (GOLD analysis project Ga0068865, IMG submission 75293) | Miscanthus rhizosphere microbial communities from Kellogg Biological Station, Michigan, USA - KBS Miscanthus M1-2 | ecosystem: Host-associated > Plants > Roots > Rhizosphere > Soil ...
ACACGCGAAAGCATCTTCGTACTCTCCCGAATTCCGTGGCTGATTGCTATTCCAGAACCCATGTGTCCTTACTGCCTCCACCTTGCGACGAGTTGACGACAAGCGATCCTTTCTCGAGCGCAACGCGAGTGAGGCCACCGGGCACGATGTTCACTTTGTCGCCAAAGAGAATGTAAGGCCTGAGGTCGACGTGGCGTGGCTCGAGCCGGTCGCCGATAAGACAGGGAGCTCGCGAAAAATCGACGGTGGGCTGTGCGATGTAGTTGCGTGGATTCGCCTGGATACGGATTGCGAATTCCTCGCGCTGGCGGGCAGTGGAGTGAGGCCCGATTAGCATGCCATAGCCGCCGCTCTCTCCTACTGCTTTCACCACAAGCTTGTCCAGATTTGCAAGAACGTGCTTTCGATCCTTCTCCTCGGTCATGAGGTAGGTTTCGACGTTGTTCAAGATCGGATCTTCGTCTAAGTAGTAGCGAATAATGCGCGGCACATATGCATACAGCGCCTTGTCATCTGCGAGGCCGGTTCCAAACGCATTGGTTACCGTCACATTGCCGGCTCGATAGGCATTGAATAGGCCGGTGCATCCCAGGATGGAGTCGGTGCGAAAAATCAGCGGATCACTGAAGTCGTCATCGACGCGGCGGTAGATCACGTCTACGCGCTTCAGTCCGTCGGTCGTACGCATGTAGACGATGTTGTCGTGCGTCACCAGATCACGACCCTCAACGAGGTCGATGCCCATCTGGCGCGCAAGGTAGGTGTGCTCAAAATACGCAGAGTTGAAGACGCCCGGCGTAAGGAGAACAATGTTGGGCTCGGGACGTCCTTCCGGCGCAAGAGAGCGCAGCGTTGCCAGCAGAAGTTGCGGGTAGTGTTCGATTGGCCGCACGCCATAACTGTGGAAGAGCTGCGGGAACGTCCGCTTCATGACCCGGCGGTTCGTGAGCATGTAACTCACGCCGGAAGGCACGCGAAGATTATCTTCGAGGACTACGAACTCGCCGGTGTTCAGCCTGAGCAAGTCAGAGCCAACTACGGCGATGTAGGTGTTGCGAGGCACCTGCAGGCCGCGCATCTGCCTTCGATAATGCACACAACTGTAGACCAGCTCCCGGGGTACGACGCGATCATTCAGGATCTTGGCTTCAAAATAGACATCGCGCAAAAAGAGATTCAGCGCAGTGATTCGCTGGGTCAGGCCCTTCTCGATCCGCTCCCATTCCTGCGCGGTAACGAGTCTCGGCAGCAGATCATATGGAAAGATTTTCTCAGTACCTTCATCGCGGCCGTACACGGTAAAGGTAATGCCCTGGGTAAGAAACGATAGCTCGGCAGACTGCTTGCACCTCTGCAACTCGTCTGCGGGCAATCGGGCAAGCGTTTCGGCGAGCGCCCGATAGTGAGAACGCACATCTCCCCCCGCCTCGCGCATTTCATCGAAGGCTTGATCGAGCAAATAGTCCCCGTAAAGCGTCTCCACTTCCGCTGTAGGTCCTGCGCTCATCGAAGAATGGGGTCCTCTGCCGCGAATTCAGGGTTGGGGACACGACGGCCGCCCGGGAAGACGCGCCGTATCGTCACGCTCCGGCTCTCGAGCCCATCTTGCCTGTACCCTGTTCTTTAGCTTTTAACACGTAGGGCATAAAGGCACAATCAGGGACGGTCTTTTAGAGAGTGTTTCGCGTCGTCGCAATTCCCTTACGGCTTTTGCAGACTCAAGATCCGATCAGCCACACCAAGGGTTTTCAAAACTCCTGGACTGGATTCTTCGACCGCGACCGGCTCGTGACACGAATTGCAGTCCTGTGTGATCGTCCTCTTCTTATCAACGGTGGAGTGCGATCCATCATGACAGCGAAAGCAACCTGGGAAATCGGTGTGTCCCAAGTTGTTGACATACGTTCCCCAGGTAACCTTCAGATCGGGGAACACGTTTCGGTTGTAAATTGTGGCGATTTGAGCGCCAGCTTTGGAAATGTCCTCAGATCGTTGAGATGCCAGGGTTGGATCACTTTGCTGGTAGAAGCGGACCAGCTCAGCCGGGATCATGCGCGCGGCTTCGTCATTACTCGCATAATTGACTTTGAGAAGCTCGACCGCCTTCTTCTTGATATAGGGCAGCGTGGGGCTTATCTGCCCAAGACCCATTGCCCGGTCTACGGCACGGTCAGGAAGCTCGAACGTGTGAGTCGGACGATTGTGGCAGTCCACGCACTGCATTCGATAGCGAGGCGATTTCGCGACGGATTGTTCGGTTACGCCATCCGCGATGAACGTAACAGTCTCGGAAGTATTGCTATTCCGGTACTCCACCCAAGGGATGTTCTGACGTTTGGCGTCGACGGCAGCGTAATAGATCTCCACTCCAGGATTGAGATGCTTGCCGTGTATTCCGCCCAGATCGCCGCCACCGGTGAGCATCATCAAAACCGTCTGTGTCTGGGTGTTTGCAGCATCGTCTTTAAAGTGGAAAATCACGCGAGCCTTGGCGGCCTCGAACTTTTGCGGCCAATGGCACCCTTCACAAGTGCCGGCCGAGGGGACCAAGCGGTTGCTTTCCATCGCAGATTCAATTGGGTAGTGAACGCGATGGAAAACCACATCCATTAATTGGCGGGTACCCGCTTTCTTGCTTGCAATCCATCCTGCTGTACCTGGGCTGACGTGGCAATCGACACATTCAACCCTCGCGTGCGGGGAGTTCTGATGTGCGGTAAACTCCGGCTTCATCACGTGGCAAGTCTGTCCACAGAACTGTACGGTCTCCATGTGCTCTACCGCGCGATAGGTGCCCTGCGTTCCGATGACGATATTGACAGCAGTGGTTAGGGCGAAAAAGATGGCTAGTCGTCGGATGTAAACACGCCTGTCGGGAGTCGCCAACAACGCTTCTCCGCCCCGGCGGATGTGTCTTCGGGTAAGGAAGATCCCGAGTGCAATCAGAACAAGGCCTAACACAAAGAGAACTGGGATGAAAATAAAGACAAGCAGGCCGATGTAGGGATTGCTGGCATGCCCACGAATTTGGAGGGGCAGAACGAATAGCCAGGAGAAGCCTGCCGAAGTCACGAGCGCCACTCCGAGCATGGTGACCCAGTGGCTGGTAAGCAAGGCGAGTATGGGACGCTTTCGCGGTTCGCTCATCGCTTCTCACGGGTAGGGAGTTGGTCATCAAGCTATTGCCCGAAAATCCGCACGAGCCGCTCGAGATGACGCTAAGTGTACGCCGCACAACGTGGTACGACAACCAAAGAATTTTGGCGATGGTAACGCACTGTCTCAACCGCAATCGCAATCCTGCGAGAGCGCCGATACCGAGTTTTGGATGGTTAGTCGGCATTCGAGAAAATTACATCAGTACTACTTTCCCCTCGCTCTTATGGGTTCGCTCCCTGACATACCCCCGCCTCGGTCAATTATTCTGGAGTGTCAGGAGATTTCAAGGCAAGATGTTCAAATTGCACCGGTCCCCTTTGGCGATTCTGGCTCTCTTCGCCGTCGCACTTACCGCCCTCCATGCCCAGCAACCCGCTCAACCCCAACCACCCGCCGAAGATTTTGTCCGATCACACTACACAAAGTACGAATTCCGCATACCTATGCGGGACGGCAAGCGCCTGTTCACAGCGGTCTATGTGCCGAAAGAGGCTTCCGCTGGGCCATACCCGTTCTTGATGGACCGAACGCCCTACAGCGTCGAGCCATACGGAGAGGACCAGTATCCAAAGCACCTTGGTCCTTCAGAGGAGTTCGAGAAGAGCGGCTACATTTTCGTCTACCAGGACGTGCGGGGCCGCTGGATGAGTGAAGGCGAATTCATCGAGATGCGCCCACACATCGACAACAAGAAATCTCCGCAAGATGTCGACGACGCATCGGACATGTACGACACGATCGAGTTTCTGCTCAAGCACGTGGCAAATAACAACGGCAAGGTGGGCATCTGGGGCATTTCGTATCCGGGCTTCTTTACCTCGGCTTCAATGATCGACTCGCACCCCGCGCTCGTGGCTGCGAGCCCTCAGGCGCCGATGACTGATCTCTTCATGGGAGATGACGGATACCACGGCGGTGCCTTCATGCTCGCCGCGAACTTTGGCTTCTATGGACGGTATTTTCGGCCGCAGACCGAACCGCAAGTTCCCAAACCGACAGTGCCCGCCGATTTTGGCACGATCGATAGTTACAAGTTCTTTTTGAATGCAGGAAACATCGCAAATCTCGACAAGACTTATCTCAAGGGCGCCAACTGGCTCTTCACGGATCAGACGAAGCACAACATGTACGACGCCTATTGGCAGGCGCGCGATCTCTCGCGCCACATGAAGAACATACGGTGCGCGGTTCTCGTTGTCGGCGGGTGGTATGACGCCGAAGACCTGAGTGGTCCCTACCGGACCTTTTACGCGACATCGAAGCTAAATCCGGAAACACACACCACACTCGTCGAGGGACCCTGGGTGCACGGCGGGTGGGCACGCGGCGACGGCGACCACCTTGGCGATGTTCAGTTCAACTCGAAAACAAGCGAATATTTCCGCGCTAACATTCAGTTCCCTTTCTTTGAGCATCATCTGAAAGGCAAAGGATCTGCACAGCCGAAAGCCGTGGTCTTCGAAACCGGAACAAACGTGTGGCGCAATTTCGATGCGTGGCCCCCGAAGACCGCCACATCCAAGACCCTTTATTTTCACGCTGGCGGCAAGCTCAGTTTCGAGGCGCCGACTGAAACGCAAGGCAGAGATGAGTATGTGAGCGATCCCAACCACCCCGTGCCATTCGTCGGCTACACAACCGACACTGTGCCGCAGCGCTACATGGTGGATGACCAGCGTTTCGCAAGCTATCGGCCCGATGTGCTGGTCTACCAGAGCGATCCTCTCGAGGAAGACCTGACAATCGCCGGCCCCATCTCACCCAAACTCATTGTGTCCAGTTCAAGCACCGACTCCGATTTCGATGTGAAACTCATTGACGTTTATCCGGAAAATTTCCCGGATCCGGAAAACGAGTCGCAGGGCAACAAGCGCATTCTCAGCGCGCCGCCGGTACACATGGGCGGTTATCAGCAACTGTTGCGCGGCGAGCCATTCCGCGCCAAATTTCGCAATAGCTGGGAGAAGCCCGAACCACTGGTGCCGGGCAAAGCAACCGAGATCAACTTCACTATGCCGGATCTGTTCCATACCTTTCGCCGCGGTCACCGGATCATGGTCCAGGTGCAGAGTTCCTGGTTCCCGCTCACTGACCGCAATCCGCAAATCTTCACCGACATTCCGAACGCTGCACCGGAGCAGTTCACTAAGGCTACCGAAGAGGTGTTCCATCAAAAGAGTGCTGCTTCCGGGATCGAAGTACTGGTTATGCCGCAACCATAGTCATAGCAAGTGGACGCGGCTGCCGAATCGAGTCAGCCGTTATAGCTCGCTATTCAAAAAATCGTTCGTCTAACGAGGGACCTTAATGTTTTCACATTTCCTCCGCAATACTTTTTTGCTGCCAGTTGCCTTTGTATTAGCCGCAGCACCCGTGATCCGCGCCGAAGAAGGCATGTGGACCTTTGACAACCCGCCTCTAAAACAACTGGCGGACAAGTATGACTTTCACCCCTCGCAAGCCTGGCTCGATCATCTGCGCCTCTCGAGCGTTCGGCTCAATGATGGCGGCTCGGGATCATTTGTAAGCCCCGACGGACTTTTGCTGACAAACCATCACGTCGCACGCGGCCAGTTGCAAAAGAACTCCACTGCGGAACACAACTACATGCGAGATGGCTTTTATGCGGCCACGCCCGATCAGGAAATGAAGTCTCCTGATCTTGAAGTGAACGTACTGGTGGCCATGCAGGATGTGACCGATCGTGTGCAGGGCGCAGCCAAAGGCATCAGCGACAACGCAAAGGCCCTCAAGGCGCGAGACACCGAAATCGCGGCGATCAGGAATGAGAGCAAAGCCAAAACCGGCTTGCGCTCTGACGTGGTCACGTTCTACAGCGGCGGGGAATATTGGCTTTATCAATACAAGGCTTACACCGACGTTCGCCTCGTCTTTGCGCCGGAAGAGCAGGCGGCGTTTTTTGGTGGCGATCCGGATAACTTCACGTACCCGCGCTACGACCTCGACATGGCAATCTTCCGTGTCTACGACAACGGAAAGCCTTTGCACACCAGCGATTATTTGAAGTGGAGCGCAAAAGGAGCTGCTCCTGACGAACTGATTTTCATTTCCGGCCATCCTGGATCGACCGCGCGACAAGACACCATGGCTGAGTTGCTTGTGGAGCGTGACGTCATCGAGCCCGCAATGACCGAATACCTGAAGCATCGCATCGCTGTCGCACAAGCGTACGCCGCAAAGGGGCAAGAACAGGCTCGCCAGGTAGGCAACGTTATCTTTGGGCTCCAAAACAGCCTCAAGGTTTATGTGGGCCGTGCAGAAGCCCTCGCAGATAAGAACATCATCGCCAAGAAGCAGGCAGAGGAGGATGATTTTCGAAAGAAGGTTGCCGCCAATCGCGAGTGGGAAAAAGAATATGGCGGCGTCTGGGACACGATTGCGCACGCCGAAGAACAGGTCAAGCCAGAGTTCAAAGTCCAGATTTTCCGTCGCACGGATAGCCGTCTCTTCACCATCGCGCTTCAGCTTGTGCAGTACGTGTCAGAAATCAAGAAGCCCGACGGAGAAAGGCTGCCACAGTTTCACGAGGCAAATCTTCAGTCGCTAAAATTCCAGTTGCTCTCGCCTGCCCCCATAATTTCGCCCACTGAAAAGTTGTTCATGGCCTCGGCACTGGACCTGGCGCAGCAGAAGCTCGGAAAAGACGATCCTTACGTACAGGCCATCGTGAAGGGCGGCGACATCGATCAAACCGTGAAGTCGATGGTGGATGAAACCAAGCTGGCCGACCCAGCGGTCCGCCAGGCCCTGATGGACGGCGGTGAGGCAGCGATTGCCTCATCAACCGATCCGATGATCGTGGCTGCTCGTCGAGTCGATCCAATCGTGCGGGAGACAAATAAGCGAATACGCGACACCATTTCCAGCGTGTTAACTCCCGCCGGTGAAAAGCTGGGCAAGGCGCGCTTTCTGGTTTACGGAAAGAATGCCTACCCTGACGCCACCTTCACACTGCGCCTTAGTTACGGCACGGTAAAAGGGTTTCCGTACAACGGCACGATCGCGCCGCCCTTCACAACTTTCTACGGGCTTTACGACCGCTCGGCCAGCTTTGGAAACAAGCCGCCTTTTGACCTTACTGTCAAGGAAGCGGCCGGCATCTCAAAGCTCGATCTCACAACGCCCTTTGACTTCGTTTCAACCGGCGACATCATTGGCGGCAATTCAGGCTCGCCCGTCGTCAATCGCGATGGGGAACTCGTGGGCCTTATCTTCGATGGCAATATCGAGTCGATGGCCGGCAATTTTGTTTACGACGGCACACGGAACAGGGCTGTCGCGGTGCATTCTGCAGGGATGATTGAGGGCCTCCGCAAGCTTTATGGAGCCGGGCCCCTGGCTGATGAACTGGAAGGCAAAAAGTAAGCCAGCGCAATTCTCAAACGACAGTCGGGGAAGCCTTCATGGCTTCTCCGCTGTTCTTTTGGGGCTCGCTTAGTTGCATTCAACCTTGAGGAACTGGCGCACCCGAGTCGCGAGACACTGGCTGGATTAGAACCATAAGCAGCAGCGCCGCTGGAATGACCAGCATTCCCATTCGTAAGCTGCCGGTTTGAGCCGAAATCCAACCCGCAATCCATGGCAACACTGATCCCCCAAAGCCGGCTGTCGCCAGCACCCACCTTGTGTCGGAAGTGTGGCGAACTTTCGCAAATGAACCTGCGATAACCAGGGGATAGATCGGCGCAAGCGAAGCTCCGAGCAAAACCATCGCAACCCCGCGCAAAGCGAAGGAAGAAGCAATCATTAAAAGCATCGCGGCAATGATCGCCGCGATGATGCCGATTCGAAAGACAATGGCGGGGCGCACACGCATCAATAAGAGTGAGGAGAATCCCCGCGAAGATAGAAAGCCAACCCAATAGAGCGAGGACGAAGCCGCAGCAAGAACAGCACCGCTGCCTGCCATTCGCAGAAGATAAGTCGGCAACCATGTGACAGTGGTATTTTCGACGCCGACTTGTAGAAATGCTGCAATGGCAAAGACCACAACCAGGCTGATCGTGGCCAACTTTTGCGTCTCGCCCGCTGGCCGTGAGGCTTCAGGCGAATCTTTGAGCATTAAGCCGCAGGCCAATGCAGCGACCACCGCCGCCACCGCGAACAGCAGATAGGCTGCTCGATAGCTATGGTGACGCAAAATCTGTGCTGCCAATAGCGGCGCTGCTAACGCACCGGCGCTCCAACTGAAGTTCAGAAGTGTGAGAACAGGCGCGCACCTCTCCGGAAAACTGCGCCCCGCAAAGAGATTGACCGCGGACATCGGCACGCCCACACTGACTCCCAGCAGCAGAAAAGCCGCCGGCAGCAACGGTCGCGTGGCAACTGAAACGCCCAGGCAACATGCCGTCATCGCCACGAAACCAGCCGTCATTGTGCGTGCGTAGTTCCCGCGACAAAGCAGCGCGCCGAGCGAACTGCCCGCAAAGTAAAGCAAAAACAACAGGCCTGAATTGCTGTCGCTGAGACCAAAGGTAGAGGCAAGCGACGGAAGCAAGGCGCCCCCCACCGTGTGCAGAACGCCGGTCAACGCAAAAACAGGATGCAATATCAGCAGGGTGCTTTTGTCGGAGTTTTTAGAGTCAACGTGCATCCGATCTTTAGTTCCGCTTTGCGCGGCCTCGTTTCGGATTGGGCGGGCATGTGGACTCGCGAATCACCAGTTCCGGATGGATTGGGACGATGTCTGGAAAGGTGGCCTGTCCCCGAATTCGCTGGAGCAGGATTCGGGCAGAAACCATCCCCATCTGATTCAGCGGCTGACGTATCGTGGTGAGGCTTGGATTATGAAATGCCGCTCCTTGAATATCGTCGAAACCCACGACTGAGACATCTCCCGGCACCTCGAGACCATGATTCATTAACGCGCGAATGGCCCCGATGGCCGATATATCGTTGTAGCAAACCAACGCGGTGAAATCTCCGCCGCGCTGGATGAGTTCGTTCACGGGCTCGTAGCCGAGTTCGGGCGTAGAGACGCGCGAATGCAACGGAACTATGAGTTCCGGAAGAACGGCAATATCCAGGTCGCGCGCTACTGCAGTCAGGCAATCCCAGCGATCGTCGGCATCTGAGCTGTGACTGCCCCCCCGCATGAATGCTATTTTTCGATGCCCAAGCTGGTGGAGGTGGCGCAGAGCAAGCTCTGCCGCCCGCCGCTGATCGAGCACAACGTTCGTGATGCCTTCGATCTTTCGATGGCCCGCCACCACCACCACGGGCATGTTGTTCAGACTCTTCTCGAGGATGGTGTCGATCAAGATGAAGCCCTCGACGGACCGGTCCATCAGGAGCCGCGGATATTCCTCAATGAGATCGGGCTTGCGTCGATGGCTCGCGGTCAGATAGAAGTAGCCTTCTTCAATGAGGTATTCCTCTACGCCAGCCAGGACCGAGGAAGCATAGCTATCGCTTAGCTCCGGAACTAATACCCCGATGGTAAAAGTCTGCCTCTTGCGTAATGACCGAGCGTAAAAACTTGGCCGGTAGTCGAATTTAGCGGCTGCCTCGACCACCCGGTCCCGCGTCTCCTGAGGGATCGACCTGACCCCCGGCGCGTTATTCAGAACGAGTGAGATTGTTGCAGGGGAGAGATTCAAAAACTCCCCCAACGTGCGCAGACTGATCGGCAGTCCAGGGGAAGGTATCGTGCCTGGTTTTGATCGCTTGACCATGCACTCTTGTTGTAACACCGGCGGGTGCCTATGCGGAGCGTTTTGGAAGCCTAGAACGTGTCACGTGGCGAACCCGCCTCTCTAGGTCACCTGATCCACCGAAGACGCATGTGAGCCTGCTAAGCGACAATGAACTGGCCGTAAAAGTCCACGGAGGCAAACCTTGAACCGCCATTTCGCCCGTCATGCCGTTTTTCTGAGCTCCATCGCCATCGTCATTCTGTCCGCTGCATCTGCTCTTCTCGCCCAAACCAACCGACCAGCGATCGGAATCTTCGAAGATCATCAGGATGTCGGTACCGTGCTTCATCCTGGATCCGCGAAATACGACAGCGCCAGCGGAAGCTACACGATATCCGGCAGCGGCGAAAATATGTGGTTCGGAATCGACGACTTTCACTTCGTCTGGAAGAAAGTCTCGGGGGACGTTGCGCTCTCGGCAGATATCGCATTCGTCGGAAACAAAGGAAACAACCACCGCAAGGCCGTTCTCATGATTCGACAGAGCCTCGAAGGGAATTCGCCGTCGGTTGACATCGCCCGCCACGGCGATGGCCTCACATCTCTTCAGTTTCGCGATTC
>Ga0068865_100002764_pt1 | contig 10436 bp, 9 predicted proteins | sample KBSMisM12_FD_75293 | JGI IMG/M metagenome (GOLD analysis project Ga0068865, IMG submission 75293) | Miscanthus rhizosphere microbial communities from Kellogg Biological Station, Michigan, USA - KBS Miscanthus M1-2 | ecosystem: Host-associated > Plants > Roots > Rhizosphere > Soil ...
GCAGAAACCGAGGCAGATGCCCGCGAAAAGATTCAAGCCCAGATCAAAGAAGCGCAAGCTCTTCGACAAAGACTCGAAGCCGAAGCGGTTGGCCGCGCGGACGAACTGTTGAAGCGAGCTCACGATGAGATCGCGTCGGAGCGAAACAAGGTCATCACCGAGCTGCGGCTTGAAGTGGTCAACCTCACGCTTGGGGCGACTGAAAAACTTCTCGGCGAGAACATGGACACGGATAAGAATCGCCGACTCGTGAACGATTTTGTGAACAAGGTCGAGGTGCCTAGCTAAGACCATGCACGACGTACGCGTCGCCAAGCGATACGCCAGAGCGCTGTTCGAAACAGCACTTGATGCGAAGGACGACAAGATGGTCGCCGCGGTCGAAGACGACCTTGGCGGCATTGTCGCGTTGTTCGCTAACAATCGCCAGTTCCGCGATAGAATGCTCAGCCCCCAGGTGAGCCGCGACGACAAGTTGGGCCTCGTCAATCGACTCTTCTCGGATCGAACCACCGCCCTTACCCTTCAAGCCTTGCGCTTGATGATCGAGAAGAACCGTGAAGACGAAGTCGAGTGGGTACACCGTGAATTCGCCCGTCTTCGACGCGAGCACGAGAACAAGATTTTCGTCGTGGTGACTTCTTCGGAAGCGCTTACGAGCGACCAACAGAACGCGGTCATCAACAAGCTTGAGTCCGCAACTGGAAAAAATGTCGAAGCCGAATACAAGATCGACCAGCAACTCATCGGCGGTGTCCGAGTGGCTTACGACAATTACGTTTTAGATGGATCTTTGCGAGGGGACCTGCGAAGGCTCCGCGAACATCTCATGCACGACATCTTGAAACAGAGTTAAACGCCCACAAGGCAAACGATACAGACCATGCCAATCAAACCTGAAGAAATAACCGACATTCTGAAGCGCGAGCTTGATCAGCACGAGCGCACCGTTGACCAAGAGCAGGTAGGAACCGTGCTCCAAGTGGGAGACGGAATCGCACGTGTTTATGGCCTGCCTCTCTGCCAGATGGGTGAGTTGCTCGACTTCCCAGAGGGAGTTAAGGGCATCGCTCTTAACTTGGAAGAGGATTCCATCGGCGTGGTCCTTATGGGCGACGAGACGAAGATCAAAGAAGGCGATCAAGTCAAGCAGTCCGGACGCATCATCGAAATCCCCGTCGGCGAGGCGCTTCTTGGCCGCGTCGTCAACGCGCTCGGTCAGCCGGTCGATAACAAGGGTGCAATCGCTGCGAGCGAGTTCCGCAAGCTCGAAACGAATTCTCCTGGTGTTGTCGATCGCCAACCAGTTACCGAACCTCTTCAGACCGGTATCAAGGCAATCGACGCGATGATCCCGATCGGCCGTGGCCAGCGCGAGCTCGTCATCGGCGACCGAGGTACGGGAAAGACCGCCGTCTGTATCGACACGATTCTCAATCAGAAGAAAACCCACGAGCCGGGCGGCAGCCCTGTGTTCTGTATCTACGTTGCATGCGGCCAGAAGCAGGCTGCGGTTGCTCGTGTGGTGCAGACGCTCCAAGATCACGGCGCGATGGAATACACCACGGTTGTGGTGGCAGGCGCTTCTGACGCGAACGCGATGCAGTATCTTGCACCGTTCGCAGGAGCCGCCATCGGTGAATTCTTCCGAGACAACGGTCGCCACGCGCTCGTCGTTTACGATGATCTTTCCAAGCACGCCGTCGCTTACCGAGCTCTTTCGCTCCTTCTGCGACGACCGCCAGGACGTGAAGCGTATCCCGGCGACGTTTTCTATCTGCACTCTCGCTTGCTCGAGCGCGCAGCTAAGCTTTCGGACGCAAATGGCGGTGGATCTCTCACCGCTCTTCCCATCATCGAAACGCAGTCAGGCGACGTTTCCGCGTACATTCCGACGAACGTTATTTCGATCACCGACGGCCAGATCTATCTTGAGCCCGACCTGTTCTTCGCGGGCGTTCGCCCTGCGATCAACGTCGGTATCTCGGTTAGCCGCGTCGGTGGAAACGCCCAGGTCAAGGCAATGAAGCAGGTCGCCGGAAAGCTGAAGCTTGAAATGGCGCAGTACCGCGACGTCGCGGCGTTCAGCCAGTTCGCTTCGGACTTGGATAAGGCGACGCAGATGCAGCTCATCCGGGGTCAGCGATACACCGAGCTTCTCAAACAGGATCTCGCCTCGCCGTTCGACGTCGTGGATCAGGTCATCTCGATCTACGCAGGTGGCGTCGGCGTTCTCAACGACATCCGAAACGATGAGGTCAAGCCGTTCGAGGACGGTTTGCTCAAGTTCATCAAGGACAAATATCCGGACGTCGTCGAATCGATCCGCACCACGAACGCAGTTAGCAAGGACATGGAAGAAACGCTCACGAAGGGAATTCGTGAGTTCGCAGATCAGTTCGCAAAAACAAAGTAATCAACCTCGCAACGTAGACCTCGAGACTAGGCGTTAGTCCAGTTCCGAGGTCTGCCTTCCGAGATCCGAAATTGAAAGATGGCAACCCTTAAGCAAATCCGAGGCCGAATCAAGGCGGCCAAGAATATCCAACAGATCACGCGAGCAATGAAGCTCGTGGCGGCGGCGCGATTCAAGAAGTCGACCGACCGTGTGTTGGAAGCGCGCCCCTATGCGGACAAGATGCGCTCGTTCATGGAGTCGCTCGCATCGGGCGGAGATTTGCCAGATCATCCGTTGATGGCGAAGAGGCCGGTCAACAAGTATTGCGTGATAGTCATCGGCGCCGACCGAGGACTTGCGGGCTCTTACAACACTGCCTTGCATCGACGCACGGGCGACTTTTTGAAAGAGACGCCGGGCGCCGCATCACTCATCGTGGTCGGCAAGAAAGCACAACAATTTTTCGGCCGACGCGGCGTTGAGATTCTGGATTCTCGATTGCTTGGAAGCGCAGGCGCCAAGTTGGAAGATGCAGTCGAAGTCGCTCGGATTGCAACAGAGCTGTTTGAATCGGGCCAGGTTGATGCGATCTACCTCTGCTACAGCAAATTCTTCTCAGCGATCCGGCAAACACCGACGGTCATCCCGTTGCTACCCATGGAGGCGCCAAAGGCTTCCGATGGTGCCGCATCTGAGGGACTTGAATTCTCCTATGAGCCTTCGTCCGAAGTCATTTTGGACACGCTCCTTCCCCGCTACGTTCTGACTTTGATCTGGCAGGCGATGTTGGAATCTTCTGCAAGCTTCTTCGGTGCGCAGATGACGGCGATGACGAGCGCGACCGACAACGCGGGCAAGATGATCAACACGTTGACGATCAAGGCGAACCGCGAACGTCAGGCTTCGATTACCACCCAGATCCTCGAGGTCGTCGGTGGCGCCGAAGCTCTGAAGAGCTAAGCTCTTTTCGTGACCGAGATTACTGTACGCGTTGCGACTCCGCACGATGCCGACGGAATTTCGCGCGTCAAGATCGACACGTGGCGATACGCGTACAAGCACATCCTCGACCCCACCGTTCTGAAAGAACTGGACGTCGCTAGAGATTCTGCCAAGTGGAAGGAGCGCTTATCGGAAAGCGGCGAACGCGAACGATGTTGGGTTGCTTGCGACCAAGACCGCGTGGTCGGCTTTCTCTATCTCGGGCCAAATCGATTCGACGAGGTCGATTGCGATGGCGAGTTGCAGGCGATCTATGTTCTTCCCTCCCATCATCGACGCGGCGTTGGCCACATGATGTTAAGAGAAGGAGTCGATTGGATGGTTGCTGACGGATTTAAGTCGATGGCGGTCTTTGTGTTTCGAGACAATCCCATTGGGGTTGGATTCTATCGCTCGACCGGCGCGGAATTGCACGACGAGGCTGAACTAGAGATCGGAGGAAAGAAGTATCCCGATCAATGTTACGTGTGGCCCTCCCTCGCGGATTTGCAATCCAAGTTGCGACAGGGCGAGTAAATGGACCCAATGGTCCTATTGGGACGAGCGCCCATCGCCTACAATTCTGGAGCGCTGCTTGCCAGCGACTTACGCCCAGGAGAACTATTAAATGACGTCGCAAGCCTCTGCTTTTGCATCCGCCGCCTGGGCTTCCCTGTTGGTTTAGCAACAGCGATTGCTTTTTAGGAAGGGCAGAATAAATTCTGCGTTCCCTACCTAAGGTGGCTCTCCTTTCCTTCCCGACTCTCGTTGGGGCTGATCTGGGCTGTGCCCAAGGAAAAGAAGCAGAGTTGAATTCACGAAATCGGCGCGGCGCCGGCCATGACAGGCGCGATCGTAGTTCGGACCACAAAGAATGGTTCACTTGTCGAGGATGTGGGATGACAGTGGTCTGTACCGGAGCAGGTACGGAGCATCGAAATCACTGCCCGAACTGTTTGCATAGCGTGCACCTGGATATCGAGCCAGGTGATCGTGAGGCAGATTGTGGAGCCGTGATGGAGCCCATCTCGGTATGGGTGCGGAAAGGCGGTGAATGGGCGATCATTCATCGATGTAGGAAGTGCGGCGCACTTTCTTCGAATCGCATTGCGGCGGACGATAACAATCTGTTATTGATGTCGCTCGCGGTCCGACCCTTGAGCAGTCCACCGTTTCCGTTGGAGCACTTAACCTCGCCACTGGCTCTCAGTTAAGAGACTCAGATTATGCCAGCGACTTTTGTAGTTCGCTGGCAAATCTTTCGCTTTCCCACTTCGTGCTCGTCAAAGCTTTGCCGCCAACGATGACAGTCGCGGGATCGACGAGCGGTGTTCCAATAGGAATACTCGCCTGCAACAACGCCGCGTTCTGGGTCACTCGCAACGCGCATCCACAGACCTTCTGTCCTGTTCGCTCATCAACGATATCGTTCGCGGATACGAACGCGAAGCAATCCGCGACTCGAGCAGATCCCTTTGCAGCGAATCTCGTGTTCTCGCCGAGTGCGGCGGGCAAACCGCAAGCACGCATTGCTTGAATGAGTGGCGGCGTAAGCGTTCGATACGCTGCTTTTGTCGATCGGTTGACAAGGATTTGCGTTCCTGCAGGGGCCGTAAACGTCTGCCCATCTTCCCGGAGCCACTCTTGATCTTCCGTCGTTACTTCGTTAAGATTCCAACTGATATCGGCGATCATCGCGAGTGGCATCGCAAAGCCGACCGTGATGTCGTGACCATGAAGAACCGCTTTGCCGCCAGTATTCCTCTTTGTCCAGCCAACCTTGGTCGGTTGAATCAGCGCCTTTACCGGGTCTTGAAACATCCCCAGAGTCACCCAAGGGCCGGTCCAGGAATAGACGCGACAACCGGCAATGCCGATTTCCGCGTCTGCGAATAACTCATCGTCCAATCGCATGTTAACCTCGCCGTCTGCAGGCGAGTCGACGCGGAATTGAACGCGGGTCAAGGAGTGCGAAGACACGCGTAAAAGCATACTTGCAACTTGATTTGGATCTAGGTCGTACGTTCAGATATGGGCTGGATCGTTGCATTTGTCATCGGCGGCATCTATTTGCTTTACGAAGCCCTTCGACCAAAGAAATACCGAGGTGGATCAAGTCCAAATTCTGGTGCAGGCGTAGCCGTGAAACCGGTTACTCCATCGCCGAGCCGTGGTGGCATGGCTGTATTGGATCGGCCTACACTTGAAGACTAAGCTTTCATATCCACGATCTTCGATCCGGGCACTCGCTCGAGTTTTTTCTGCCAGGGCTTTTCTTGATCGGGCGCGTAGATCCTTGCCTTCAATCCGAAGGGCAATTGCGCCACTTGATGTTGAAATTCTGCTCTGAAGTTGGTGCCTTCCACAAGTTTTCGCTTTGGAAACACAAAGAACCAGTAGACCACTTCGCCTGTTCCGGGCAAAATTCTTTTCGCGAGATACGCTCGGTTCATTCCCGGCACTTGCGTGAGCTTCCCTTTAATCTCTGCGATCTTCTCCGCCGGTAAGTCATGTGGAAGCAGGTCTTCCTTTATTGTGATCGTGGCTGCTGCGCGTTCGGCAACATTAGACTGAGCATAGGACACCAACGCCTCTTCCCGAAGAGCTTCAACATGCTCGGTTTGTCCTTTGCGGTAGTAGTATCCGGCAAGGATCTTGCGACCTTCGCCGGCGCAATCACGATCCAGCTTCATCGCCTCATTCATCAGAGTCACGCCGGTTTCGTCTTCTCTATCCAGCAAGATGTCGGCGAGATAGAACCTGGATGCGGCATCATGCGGATATTTCTCCATCGCCGCGCGAAGCAAGGGCTCTGCAGCTTCTGATCCGCGGACGCTATAGGTGAGCACCGCACGATTTACTTCCTGTGCTTCCGTTGGATTCTCTACCGCATCCAACGCCGCGAGTTTCTGATTTCGCTCGAGTTGTTTCGCATGCTCTCTCTTCCACGCTTCTTGAATACCTGCGACGTGGTCATCTTCTACTTTCTTGAGAATCACGGGTAACTGAGGTCCGAAGAATTCTTCCGCGGCAGATTTAGCGGGCGGAGCGGACAGCGATTCGGCAATCTCTGCTAGGTTTCCAGTGGGCAACTGACCCATTGCCTTCAATCGATCGGTCAGGCTTGGATGAGTGTCGTCGTAATCCGTTGGTTCGCGGAGACGCGCTGAGAGTTTCTCCTGAATGTGGGGCGACGGCGTAACTACATTAATGGCTGTCGGCATCCCCGCAAATGCGTTCGCCGGTGGCACAGGCGTGGTTTGCACGCGATCGTAGTACGGCTTCCAAAAACTGTCCTGGATGTGATTGTAGAGATAAGACAGCCGCATGAGGGCACGAGCTGCGGTCGGAAAACCTGCGACCTTCCCGGCTGCAGCATCCGCATCGTATTCGTGAGCGCGCCTTAGCACGAATGTTAGTGCTGCAAAGCGTGGATTGAACCACTTAACAAAGCCGATGAAAAGGAAGGCACCGCGTCCCCCAGTGGCATTGAGATTGCGACCCAACTGCGACCACGTTTGATTCACGCGATACGCCCAAGCTCCAAACTTTCCATGTTGTCCGCCGAAGTGACCGTACTCATGCGCGATGACACTTCGTGCTTCATCTGGCGTCATGCTCAGCAGCAACGGCATGCCAAGCAACAGGATGTTTTCGTAAAATCCAAAGATGCCAAGACGCGCTCGCTGATATGCCGCTGCGTTCAACTCTGTGTCGATCCTTATCTGGGAGGGTCCAGCCGCGCCAACGGCATGGGCAATTGCATCGACCTCTCTCCAAAGGGTTGGCGCCTCCTGTCGACTGATCTGCGTCCCCTCTGGATCGCCCATCTTCACCCATAGTGATCGAGCGATGGCGACCGCGATAAGGCCCGCGAAGAACGCGAGCTTGAGCATCACCGTGTTGCCCTCTTTCAAGGCGATCATGCAATACACGATCAGCCCGATTACTGCGAGAAGGATCAGCAGAATGAAAAGGATATAGCTGTAACCCAGCCAGCCGAAGAGGCGAACTCGCAAACGATATCCTGCCGGATTCTCTTTTGCGATGACCTCGTAGTGCTGGACGCGCGCTTTAAACCACGCCTCCATCCTCTTGTGCTCTTCGACTTCTTTCTGAACCTGCGCCTGTGATGATATCGACGACACTTCTTACTCCTCTTTATTTGACGTGGTGGACCCAGGGCAAATATTCACGATAAGGTTCAATTCTCGTTTCATGGCACAAGATGTAAGCGGCTGGACTCAGTCGGCGCCCGGCTGGATCCGCCAAGTTGACACATTTGATTTTGCACGAGAGATTCTGCTGGATGGTCCGATGCTGCAGATGTGCGGCCCATTGGAAGGTGCTCGTGTATTAGATGTCGGCTGTGGCGAGGGTCGATTCTGCCGGATGTTGCGGAACCGGGGCGCGACCACCGTCGGACTGGATCCCACGGATGCCTTGCTCTCCGTTGCCAAAGGGCGCGATCCTGATGGCACCTACGTTTCTGGCGTTGGCGAATCGATGCCGTTTGAGGATGCATCGTTCGATATCGTCGTTTCTTACTTGACCCTGTTGGATATCGAAGATTTCCGCACCGCGATCAAAGAGTGCGTTCGCGTGCTGAAGCCGGGTGGTCGATTTGTTTATGGAAACCTCGCTGCCTTCGCGACGACGACGGGTCACGGCTGGGTGCATGACGCCGCGGGAAAGAAATCATATTTTCCGATCGACTATTACATCGATGAACGTGCGATGGAAGTTGCTTGGCGCGACATCAAGGTCATCAATTATCACCGCCCGCTCAGCGCATACGTGACGGCGTTTCTGAATGAGGGCTTACTGTTGAAGGAATTCGTAGAGCCCGCGCCGACATTGGAACAAGTCGCAGAACATCCTGATTGGATGTATGAACGCCGCGTTCCCTATTGCATGGGCATGCTTTGGGCCAAGCCTAAATAGATCGAGTCAACCGCAATCGAAAATAGCTTTTCGTGACTGAATTCCGCAGTAATCGTTAAGCCGCGAGTTCTCCATTCGATTTCCTTGGCGTTTGAAACTTTCGGTGCGCCAAGAGACGTGAGTCGTTTCTTGAGTATCGAAGGGCTGGTCCCCAATTGAACTTTTCCCCAGTAGCCAAGCAACTTTGGATCGACGGCTGATGCGCTTCGGTCACTCTTGTTACGGAACGATTCGATTGTTATTCGGGTTATTGTTCGTTTGCTAGGCGGATTCGCGGGCTCCCAATAGACGAAGAGCATCTCATCTTTCCTGCCGCGGATCTTCCAATAGGTCCATCCGTCGTTGTGGAGCTCCTCATCGCGGACAACTGACTCTCCGCGTCCGATGTTCGCCTCAAGCGCAGGTAACGTGCCTGTTCCGATAACCGCGTCACCAATCTCGATAAATGATTGCGGCTGCTTGCCCGAGACGAGGCACATGACAACGAGTTGGGAAATCAGCATGGCTTACCGTGCTGTTGGAACTTTCGCGTCTTCGATGCCTTCGCCAACCGCGACGCTTCTTCCAATCTTAGGATCGGCCGCCGGGGCGACCGTGTGTTTTCCCGGGCGCCACCGCACATCCAAGTTCTTCACCGCAGCAGTCTCATCGAGGCGCGCAACGATCTGGGTCGTAGGCGCATCGTGGAGAAGGTCGGGGGTCTCGACCGCTTCCTTACAAATCGCGATCATCGCATCGCAGAAGGCGTCCAGAGTCTCCTTGGTTTCCGTTTCCGTAGGCTCGATCATCAAGCACTCGGGAACGATCAGCGGGAAGTAGTTCGTGGGCGGGTGGAATCCGTAGTCGATCAACCGCTTGCTGATATCGAGTGCTCGGACCCCGTTTTCCTTCTTGTACTTCTCCGCCGTCAAGATGCACTCGTGCATGCACGGGCGGTCATGTGCGGGAGGCAAAACGTCCTTCAGTCGCGCTCGAACATAGTTGGCGTTCAAGACGGCATGGCGGGAGATGTCGGCCATCTTTTCTTTGCCGTAAGCGCGCAGATACGTGTACGCGCGAACCTCCATCAGGAACTGGCCATAGAAGGCGGACACTCTACCAATGGAAAGTGGTCGCGAATAATCCGCAACGATTCCTGCTCCTTCGCGACGAATGATCGGCACGGGTTGGAATTGCTCGAGATGCTTCTGCAATCCGATCGCGCCACACCCAGGTCCACCACCACCATGTGGCGTGGAGAACGTCTTGTGCAGATTCAAGTGCATGCAATCGAAGCCATGATCGGCAGGGCGAGTCGTTCCGACCATCGCATTCATGTTCGCGCCATCGCAGAAGACTTGTCCTCCAGCGGCGTGCACCATGTCGCAAATCTTCGCGATGTTCGATTCGAAGAGTCCGAGGGTCGACGGGTTCGTGAGCATGAGAGCAGCGATCGCCTTTCCGGCATCACCCTCCAACGCTTTTGCAAGCGCGGCTAAATCCGTGTTCCCTGCCTCGTCTGTCGGAATGGACTTCACGTCATATCCGCAACGGGCCGCCGATGCGGGGTTCGTTCCGTGCGCGCTGTCAGGAACGAGAACGGTATGGCGTTGCGCGCCTTCTCCGCGCGATTCGTGATACGCCTTGATGAGCATCAAGCACGCCATCTCACCATGTGCGCCCGCCAAAGGCTGCAAGGTGATGTGGTCGAAACCGGTGATCGACTGCAGCATTTCCTGCACGCCAACCAAAATCTCTAGCGCGCCGGGAATTGTTTCCACCGGTTGCATCGGATGGATCATCGCGAAGCCGGGCAGAGCGGCGGTCTTCTCGTTGATCTTGGGGTTGTATTTCATCGTGCACGACCCCAGCGGATAGAAGCCGGTCTCGATGCCGTAGGTCACGTGGCTGAGAATGGTGAAGTGGCGGAGCATGGTCAGCTCATCCACTTCGGGGAGATGAAATTCGGTTCTTAGCTCACCTAACGTTTCCTTGAGGTCCACCTTGGGGGTGTCCGACGTGGGGACGTTACAGCCGATCCTTCCGGAGCGGGATTTTTCGAAGATTAGCTGGGGCGTGGCTACGGTCTTTTGGGAGGGCATGGGGCTGGTTCAATTTTACCTAGCGACTCTGC
>Ga0068865_100002766_pt1 | contig 10427 bp, 10 predicted proteins | sample KBSMisM12_FD_75293 | JGI IMG/M metagenome (GOLD analysis project Ga0068865, IMG submission 75293) | Miscanthus rhizosphere microbial communities from Kellogg Biological Station, Michigan, USA - KBS Miscanthus M1-2 | ecosystem: Host-associated > Plants > Roots > Rhizosphere > Soil ...
GACGTCGATCCCGCCGTGCTCCGCCGCTGCGTCGTCGACCCACGCACGAGCCTGGTCGAGGTCGCCGAGGTCGACGGGGGCTGCGGAGCTCATCATTCCGCCGTCGGCGCGGACGAGAGCGAGCGTCTCGTCCGCGCCGGCGGCGTCGAGGTCGCACCCGGCGACGACCGCCCCCTCGCGGGCGAAGAGCAGGGCGGAGGCACGGCCCATGCCGCGTCCCGTACCCGTGATCAGAACGACCTTTCCGTCGAGCCGGCCCATCGTCCCTCCTCGGATCGTCTGCCTCTGGCGCGCCAGGAATCGAATCAGTATTCTATTTCAGGTATGGCGAGGCACGCAGATCCTTCCCCCGGCTCCGAAGCGGCCGGCACCGCGGCGGTGCAGCCGCCGCAGCAGGAGCGAAGCCGTGCGTCGTTCGAGCGCGTCGTCCAGGCCGCAACAGCGCTCCTCGAGGAGGACGGGTACGACGGCTTCACGCTGGCCGAGGTGAGCAAGCGCGCGAACGTGTCGATCGGCTCGATCTACGCCCGCGTGAAGAGCAAGGACGACCTCTTCTACGTCATCCAGGACCGGTACATGACGCTCACGGAAGATCGGCCGCGGCTTCGCGACCCGGGTGCCTGGAGCGGCCTCGAGCCGTCGGCCCTGGTGGTCGAGGTCGTGGACGAGATCGGCGACCTGTTCCAGGTCAACCAACGCCTGCTGCGCGTCTTCATGCACCGTGGGATCGTCGACGCCGTCGTCGCGTCCCGCTCGTCGGCGAGCGTGTCGCGCGTCCACGACGAGGTCGAGGCAATCCTCCTCACGCGGCGGGCCGCGATCGCCCACGACGACCCCGAGCTCGCCGTCGACGTCGCGTTCCGCATGGCGTGGGGGACCCTTGCGCGCCAGATCATGTACGGGCCGACCTTCGAATCGCACCGTGTGATCGCGTGGGACACGCTCGTCGCCGAGCTGGGGCGTGCATGCGCCTCGTATCTCCTGGGCGCGGAGAGCCCGAAGCCCCAGCGCGTCGAAGCCCGTCCCCGCAGCCGGCGCTGAGACCCCCGTCCGCGGCGCGGGGTGCTTGACTCGGCGGACGGCGGAAGCTATAAAAACCGAACCCGAATACCAATTCCGATCCGATGCCGGGTCGGTCGCTCCAAGGACGGAGATCGCACATGCCCGAGCGCCTGCTCTCCCAGCTCGCTCACGTCGAGATCGTGAGCCCTACGCCTGACGAGTCGCTGCGCTTCTCCACCGACGTGCTCGGTCTGCAGCACTCGGGGACGGTCGGCGGCTCGGCGTACCTCCGCGGTTGGGGTGACTTCTTCCACCACACCCTCCAGGTCACCGAGGGCGATGCGCCGGGCCTCGGGCACATCGCCTGGCGGGCCGAGGGCCCGGAGCAGCTGCAGACGGCGGTCGAGCGGATCGAGGCGACCGGCCGCGGAGAGGGCTGGTACGACGACTCGACGGGTCATGGGCCGGCGTACCGGTACCGGAGCCCCGGCGGGCACCTGCACGAGATCTTCTGGGAGGTCGAGCGGTACCAGGCGCCGCCCGAGCTCGTGTCGCCCTTCCCGAACCGGCCCCAGCGCTACGTCCCGCGCGGCGCCGCGCTGCGCTGCATCGACCACGTCACGATCGCGACCGCTGATCCGGAGACGGATGCGGGCTGGCTGCGTGAGACGCTGGGCCACCGCTACATGGAGTACACGGTGATCCCCGACCGGCCGGACTTCGTCGTCTTCGCGATGACGACCGTCTGCGAGCGAAGCCACGACCTCGGCCTCGTGTGGGACCCCTCGGGCGTCCCCGCCCGGGTCAACCACGTCGCCTACTTCGTCGACTCCCGCGAGGAGCTGCTCCGCGTCGCCGACGTGCTCCTGAACGCCGACGTGGCCATCGAGTTCGGCCCCGGGAAGCACGGGATGGGCGAGCAGGACTACCTCTACTTCCGCGAGCCCGGCGGGATGCGCGTCGAGATCAACGCCGGCGGCTACCGCAACTACGAGCCTGACTGGCAGACGGTGCGCTACGAGCCGCACCAGGGCTCGAACGTCTTCTACAGGAACCTCGGCCTCCCGCATTCGATGTTCGAGTCCTTCCCGCCGGTCGAGATGTCGCACGAGACGGCCGAGGAGACGAAGGCCGCAACCGGGCTCTTCAGCTGATGGCGCCAGAGCGCGTCCTCGTCGTCGGGGGCGGCATCGGAGGGCTCTCGACCACGATCGCGATGCGGAGGGCCGGCGTCGCCGTCGACGTCGTCGAGCTCAACCCGAAGTGGGACGTCTACGGGGTCGGGATCATCCAGCCCGGCAACGCGATCCGCGCGCTCGACCAGCTCGGCCTCGGCGAGCGGGCGATCGCACAGGGCTTTGCAATCCAGGGATCGCGCTTCCGCGACGGCCAGGGGAACGAGCTCGGCGCCGTGCCCGCGCCCCCGCTCCTCGGCGACCGGTACCCGGGGATGAACGGCATCACGCGCCCGCGTCTGCATCGCATCTTCCAGGATGCGGTGCGGGACTCGGGCGCCGACGTGAGGCTCGGCGTGACGGTCGAGAGCATCGAGCAGGACGAGGAGGGCGTCGACGTCACGCTGACCGACGGGTCGCGCGGCCGGTACGACCTCGTGATCGGGGCGGACGGGATCAACTCGCTCGTCCGGCGTCGCGTCTTCCCGGACGCGCCCGAGCCCGAGTACACCGGCCAGGTCGTGTGGCGCCACAACTTCCCGAAGCCACCCGAGCAGGACACCCTGGACACGTACGTCGGTGTCCGCGGCAAGGCGGGGCTCGTCCCGCTCGCGCCCGACCTGATGTACATGTTCGTCATCGAGCGCTGGCCGGAGGCCGATCTCGACGTGCCGGAGGAGCAGCTCGGCTCGACGCTACGCGAGCGCCTGGCCGGGTACGGCGGGCCGATCGGAGAGCTCCGCGACACGCAGATCACGGACGAGTCGGAGGTGGTCTACCGGCCGGTCTACTCGCTCCTCGTGCCCTCTCCCTGGTATCGCGGGCGGGTCGTCCTCGTCGGCGACTCGGCACACGCGACCTCGCCCCACGTCGGTCAGGGCGCGGCGATGGCGATCGAGGACGCGATCGTGCTGACCGAGGAGGTCACGTCGTCCGACGACCTCGAAGGGGCCCTCGGGCGCTTCATGGAGCGCCGCTTCGATCGCTGCAAGCGGATCTGGGAGATCTCGCGGCAACTCGGCACGTGGGAGATCGAGGAGACCCACGACGCCGACTTCGTCGGGCTCACGATCGAGTCCGTCCGGCTCACGGCGGCACCGATCTGACCGTGGCCGCATCCGGGCGGGTCGAGGGAAAGGTCGTCATCGTCACGGGTGCCGCGGGCGGCCAGGGTGCGGCCGAGGTCGCATGGCTGGCCCGCGAGGGCGCGCACGTGATCGCGGCGGACATCGTCGATGACGCGCCCGCGTACCCGGCCGGCGCGGGCGAGGTCGTGTACCGACGCCTGGACGTGGCGAACGCGGAGGGCTGGCGTGCTCTCATCGATGAGGCGAGTGAGCTTTACGGGGCTGTCCACGGCCTCGTCAACAACGCGGGGATCACGCATCGCGCGCGGCTCGGAGACGTGACGCTCGACGACTGGAACCGCGTCCTCGGCGTCAACGTCACGGGAGCGCTGCTCGGAATCCAGGCGGTGACGCCGGTCATGCCCCGCGGTGGCTCGATCGTGAACGTGGGCTCGGTCGCGGCGCTCACGGCCCACTACACGGTTGCGTACACGACGAGCAAGTGGGCGCTCCGCGGCCTCTCGCGCGTTGCGAGCATGGAGCTCGGCCCGCTCGGGATCCGCGTGAACGCGATCCATCCGGGGTACATCGAGACGCCCATGACCGCGTCGGCGCCGCCGGCGTTCCTGGAGGCGTCGATCCGGGTTGCGCCACTCGGGCGATCCGGGACGCCCGACGACGTCGCACCGCTCGTCGGCTTCCTCCTCTCGGACGAGTCGACGTACCTGAGCGGGGCGGAGATCGCGGTCGACGGCGGGCAGTCGGCCCATGGAGGGGCGAAGGCCCTGTCGGACGCCCTGCGGGCGGCGTCCAGCGAGACGCCGGACGTCGGCGCACAGACCAACGGAGCCCTGACGGAGTCTCAGGAAGTGCACGGGAGGCACCAGTGACAACGGCGAAGGAGGACGGAATGAGGCGTGACCGTGATGCGGGCAGGTTCCCGCATCGTGTGACCATCGGAGGCCTGCTCGTGCTTGCGGTCGCGATCGCGGCCGCACTCGGGACGGCATCGACCGGCTCGTCGGCAACCGGGTCGACGGCGGCCGCCGCAGCATGCGGCACGTTGCCGAAGGTCGCCCCGAACGACCCGCAGAAGGCTCTGACGGGGACGACCGTCAAGGTCAAGACGTACTACAACGGCTGGCCGTTCCAGCTGTACAAGAGCCAGCTCGCGAACTGGAAGCCGAAGGGCAAGGGGCCGTACACGGTCGGGATCCTCTTCGACGGCCTGTCGAATCCGTTCCAGGCGTACGTGTTCAACTCGCTGCAGAAGTTCCTCAATCGCTCACCGGCGGTCGACAAGGTCATCGGCGTCGTCTCCGAGGCGGGGAACCCGACGAAGGAGGTCCAGAACTACCAGTCGCTCGTCCAGCAGGGCGCGGACCTCATCATCGTCCAGCCGTCCTCGGCGCCGGCGTTCCTCCCGGTCGTGAAGGACGCGCTCAAGCAGGGCGTCGCAACGGTCTCATACATCAACCCGCTCTCCGACGCCTCGGCCGTCAGCGTTGGTCCGAACGTCTACACCTCGGGCGGGCAGGCGTTCGCCAACCTGCTCAAGCTGAAGGGCGGCAAGGGCAACTTCCTCGGCGTCCACGGCATCCGCGTCACCGCGGTCGACAAGTCGACGTGGGGGATCTACAACAGCCTGCTTGCAGCCTGTCCGGACGTGAAGCTCGTCGGTGAGATCGACGGGAACTTCGCGCCGCCGGCGGTTCGGGCCGCGGTGCTGCAGTTCCTCGCAACGTACCCCGGGCCAATCGACGCGGTCTTCCACACCGCCGTGATGGGGCCGTCGATCATCGGCGCGTTCCAGCAGGCGGGGCGCACCGTCCCGTCGGTCACGGCGATGGCCGCCCAGAAGGGCGACCTCGCCTACTGGTCCGACAACGCGAGCAAGGGCTATACGACCTCGGGCTTCGCGGGCGGGCCGACCTCGATCACGAACCTGATGACGCGCGTCGTGCTGCGGATGCTCGCCGGCCAGGGGCCGAAGGTGTCCGACATCCCGTGGCCGCAGCCCCAGATCACGCCGGCGAACTACAAGCAGTACGCGAAGCCGGGCTGGACGCTTACGACCCCGGGAACCGTCGAGCAGCCGCGCTCGACGCACTACAGCGAGCGCGAGATGGACTCGCTGTTCGCCCACCCCGAGCGCAAGGCGAAGGGGTTCTAAGGAATCCAGAGCCCGTGGCCGTGCCCTCGGAGGGCGCGGCCACGGGCGGGACCACGGTCGACGCGTGAGCAGCCCGGACACGTTCAACGCACCGGTGGCGTTCGCGCTGCGGACGGTCGACCTGGCGAAGGCCTTCGGCCCGACGCAGGCCGTTCGGGCGTGCAGCTTCGACCTGCGCGCGGGCGAGGTGCACGCGATCATGGGCGAGAACGGGTCGGGCAAGAGCACGCTCGTCAAGATGCTGACCGGCGTCCACCGCCCGGATCGCGGGTCGATCGAGGTCGCGGGCCGGACGCTCTCCGCCATCCGCTCTCCGCGGGAGGCGCTCGGGCTCGGGATCGTCGCGGTCTTCCAGGAGGTCCTCGTCGTCCCGCCGCGCTCGATCCTCGACAACCTGTGGCTCGGCATCGACCCGCTCCACCGGGACGCCGTCTCGCGTGGCGAGCGGGTCGAGCGCGCGTCCGAGACCCTGCTCGAGCTGACCGGGGCCGCCCCGGACCTCGGGCGTCCGGTCGAGGAGCTCTCGCTCAGCGACCGGCAGGCTTGCTGTATCGCACGCGCGCTCATCCGGCGGCCGGCGATCCTTGTCCTCGACGAGGCGACCTCCGCGCTCGACGTCGCCACACGCGACCGGTTGTTCGCCATCGTCCGGCGGCTCGCGGCGGAGGGGACGAGCACGATCTTCATCTCCCATCGCATGGACGAGGTGGAGGAGATCGGCGACAGGGTGACCGTCATGCGGTCGGGCGAGTCGGTCGCGACACGGGCCCGCGGCGAGGTCCGAGCGGCCGAACTCGTCCGGCTGATGACGGGCGCCGAGCACCTGACCGACACCGGTCACGCACAGCCCGAGCGCCCGCGCTCGGCGGAGACGGTGCTCCGCGCCTCCGGGATCCGCCTCCGGCCGGGCGCCGGGGAGATCGACCTCGATCTCCGGGCCGGCGAGATCGTCGGGGTCGCAGGCCTCGAGGGGCAGGGCCAGGACGTGTTCCTGCGGGCCCTGCGCGGCGCGGGAGGCGTCGCGGGCCGCGTCGTCCGGGTCACGCCCACGCGCGAGGTCGAGATCGACTCGCCGTGGGCGGCCGCCCGCGCCGGAATCGTGTACGTCCCCCGGGAACGGCGCGACGAGGCCATTTTCGGCGCGCTCTCCATCCGCGAGAACTTCACCCTGCCGACCGTCGGGCGCGACACCGTCGCGGGCCTCGTCCGTCCGTCGTCGAGCGAGCGGCGTCTGTCCGGGTACGTCGACCGGCTTCGCATCAAGCTCGGACGCTCCAGCGACGGGATCATGACCCTCTCGGGAGGAAACCAGCAGAAGGTCGTCATCGCCCGCTGGCTCGCATCCCAGCCACGCATCCTGCTGCTCAACGACCCGACCCGCGGCGTCGACCTCGGCGCGAAGCGCGACATCTACGACCTGCTCGCGGAGCTCACGGCCGAGGGGATCGCCGTCGTGATGCTCTCGACCGAGGTCGACGAGCTGATCGAGCTGATGGACCGGGTGCTCGTGTTCAAGGAGGGCGAGCTCGAGGTGGAGCTCGGTCGCGGCTCCCTGACGCGGTCGGTGCTCGTCGCGAGCTACTTCGGACAGGAGCAGCCGGCCGATGTCTGAGATCCGGCGATTCCTGCGGACGCGCAGCTTCGCGTTCGCGCTGCTGCTCTCCATGGTGCTGCTCGTCGCGAACATCGTGGTGCTCCCGAGCTTCGGCAGCCCGAGCAACTTCGACACGAACCTCATGCTCTTCGCGCCCTTCGCCCTCGTGGCGATGGCCGCGACTCCCGCCATCCTGAGCGGAGGCGGCGGGCTCGACATCTCGGTCGGGCTCAACGCGGGTCTCGTCTCGAACGTCCTGATCCTCTACCTCCTCCCGCACGGGGCGTGGGGGAGCGCATGGGTCGCCGTGCCGATCGTTCTCGCGCTCGGCGCCGCGATCGGGCTCGTGAACGGGCTCTCCGTCGCCGTGCTCCGCTACCAGCCGGTCATCGCGACGCTCTGCATGCTGTTCGTGCTCCAGGGGGTCAACCAGAAGATCGCGGGGGCGCCGACCGCGTCGCCGGAGAGCTGGACGCAGCACCTCGCCGAAGGGTTCGGGCCGATCCCGGGCGGTCTCGTGCTGATCGCCGTCCCGGTGGTCGTGTGGATCCTGCTCCAGCGCCTGCCGTACCACCGCGTGCTGCTCGCCGTCGGCGGCAACGACGCGACCGCCTTCTCGTCCGGCGTCGACGTGACGCGCGTTCGCATCCTCGCCTACACGCTCGGGGGCGCGTTCGCCGCCGTCGCAGGCATCGCGATCGCCACGCTGCTGCAGTCCTCGGACGGGAACGCGGGGCTCGAGTACGTTCTCATCGCGCTTGCGGCAGTCGCGCTCGGCGGGACCCCGATCGGCGGGGGCCGCGGGGGCCTGCTCGGCGCGATCGTCGGGGCGTCGGCGATCTTCCTCGTCCAGAACCTCCTGAGCGCCCTCCACGTCGACGCGTACTGGCTCCAGGTGGCCTACGGCGGCATGCTCATCGTCGGATCGGTGATCGGCGCACAGCTGACGGCGCCTCGGCGGGCAGGAACGGCATGAGCGTCGCACCCACAGAAGCGGCGCGTCGGGGACCGGGGATCGTCGCGACCGTGCGCCGCCTGCAGGCCCACTATCCCCTCGCGCAGATCGTCGCGCTCGTCGTTCTCTTCGGGTACGGCGCCGTGACGCTCGACGGTTTCGCCTCGCGGCGGAGCATCTATTCGATGCTCGTCCTCGCGGCGCTGCTCGGCATGGCGACGGCCGGCCAGACGCTCTGTGTCCTGGTGGGCGGCATCGACTTCTCGATCGCGGCCTGGATCGGGATGGGCGCGATCCTGCTCGTCCAGCTGAACGGGTCGCGGGGATGGTCGTTCGGGGCGACCCTGGCCCTGATCGCGGCCCTCGCGATCGTTGGCGGCGGGACGGTCGGCTTCGTCTGCCACCGGTGGCGCATCGACCCGCTCATCATCACGCTCGCGATGGGCGCGATCGTCAACGGCGCGCTCCTCGTGTGGGCGAAGGGCTTCATCACCGGGACGCCGCCCACGTGGCTCCAGACGCTGACGTCGCCCGCGAGCAAGACCTTCGGCATCGACTTCCCGCCGCTCGTCGCGGTGTGGGCGGTGTTCGCGATCGTGATCGCGGTCTTCCTGCAGCGGACGCCGCCTGGCCGGCGCCTCTACGCGACCGGCGCGAACATGCGCGCTGCGGAGATGTCGCTCGTCCGCACCCGCCTTGTGTGGATGGGCGTGTTCGCGTTCAGCGCGCTGGTCGCCGCCGTCACCGGGATCCTCCTCGGAGGCTTCGCCGGTGCCGCGGACGCCTCGCTCGGGACCAACTACCTGTGGCAGGGGCTGACGGCCGTGATCGTGGGCGGTACGGCCTTCGGCGCCCGTGGCGACTACTGGCGGACGGTGCTCGGCTGTCTGCTGCTGATCGTGCTCGGCACGCTGATGATCGGGAACGGCTACGACACCGCCGACCAACAGATTCTGTACGGCGTTCTCCTCTTCGTCGTGGTGTTCTTCTACGGCCGCGACCGCCGTGTCGCGGACCGCGTCTGACGACGATGGGACGCCTCGAGGCCAAGGTCGCCCTCGTGACCGGTACCGGCGGTGGGATCGGACGCGCGGCGGCGACGCTCTTCGCCCATGAAGGCGCGACCGTCGTCGGGTGCGACCTCCACGTCGCCCGTGCAGAGGAGACCCTGGAGCTCGTCCGCGGCGCAGGGGGGACGATGACGTCCGCCGCGCCGGTCGATCTCGCGGACGAGGATGCTGTACGCGTCTGGATCGACGGCGCCGCGGCCGAGCACGGCGGCATCGACGTGCTCTTCAACAACGCCGGTCTGACGAGCTTCGCACCGCTCGAGAAGGTCACGTTCGACGACTGGTCCTTCACGATGCGCAACGAGCTCGACCTCGTCTTTCTCGCCTGCAAGCACGCCTGGCCGCACCTTCGTGCCCGGGGCGGTGGCAGCGTCGTCAACGTCGGCTCGACGGCGGGGATGACCGGTTCGCTGACGCTCCAGCGGACGGCACACACGGCGTCGAAGGGCGCGGTGATCGCCCTCACGCGCCAGCTCGCCGCGGAGGGGGCGCGGCACGGGATCCGCGTCAACAGCGTCTCGCCCGGGATGACGGTCACCCCGCAGACGCAGCACCTCTTCGACGACCCGGAGCACCCGATCTCCCGGATCGCCGATCACATCCCGCTCGGGCGCCCCGGCCTGCCCGAGGACGTCGCGCACTGCGCCCTCTTCCTCGCGAGCGACGAGTCGTCGTACGTCACCGGTGCGAACCTCGTGGTGGACGGCGGCTGGTCGACGGTGCTCCCGGGCGACTGGACGAGCCGGTGACGCCTCGGATCACCCAGGACGACCTCGGCACGCACCTCGACTGGGAGCACGACGGGATCACGCCGCGGATGATCGACTGGTTCTGGAGCAACATGGAGAAGGCGTTCCTGCTCTGGCATCCACAGGAGCACGAGCCGCTCAGCTGGGCGGTCCCGGTCAGGCCCGGCAACCTGGTCGGTGCCGTGCATGTCGCGCCGCAGACGTGGTCGGACGGCACGTTCCGCAATCTCTACATCCGCTTCGAGGATCCCGCGGTGCTCGCACCGGACATCCAGGAGCGGATCGTCTACGAGCACTGCGTCGTCGCCGCGGGTCTCGGATTCGGCCCCGAGAGCCTCGAGGAGGGAGAGCCGATGGGATACCGCGTGCACCAGTGGGAGAAGACCGACGGAGGCGTCGTCGGCCGGTCGTCGGCGATCGGTCGGCGTGTGCCCGAGACGCCGGAGGACGGCCTCGTCTGGGCGAAGCACTGTGCCGAGGAGATCGGCAACTGGGCGGCGTTCCTCCCACAGCTCTACCGCCTCTACCGGGTCGTCGAGCGCCCCGAGGTGAACCCGTTTGCCGACCTCACCGTCGTCCGTGTGCCGAGCGGCGTTCGGTACCGGTTCGCGACATGAGCGAGATCAGGGCGGAGGTCGTCGG